>Ga0316207_10005408_pt1 | contig 10597 bp, 11 predicted proteins | sample 6weekpyrite_MG_FD_204943 | JGI IMG/M metagenome (GOLD analysis project Ga0316207, IMG submission 204943) | Microbial mat bacterial communities from mineral coupon in-situ incubated in ocean water Damariscotta River, Maine, United States -... | ecosystem: Environmental > Aquatic > Marine >...
GGACCCAGCTTTTCAATACTGTTTAACTCTGTACTTCGGGGATATAGCTTGACCAATAGTTCTTGTACCAAATCTTCGGCATCATGACGGTTGCCACTAAAGCGGTAACCTAATCGATAAAGACGATCGATATGCGGAGCAAGCAACTCCTCAAAGCCCGTATCCTCAGTATTACGTGCCTGCCAAATTGAAAAAATATTTTTCATACCACGCTACTATAACGAAAAAACATCTAAAAAGTGTGACAAAAGTAGACGTTTTTAAAGAAAACAAAGTCTTACTGTTACTCTGTGAAATTATAAAATTTATCGAATCAAGACCGCCAAAGCTTGTTAGTATTGCGTAATATCAATGACAGATTAATATATTGAGATTGGAAACATATGAGCACTGAATCTGAATGGGCATACATGGCTTTGGCCGGTACCGCATTAATTCTTTCTATTATTTTTAATAATCAGTCAAAACCGCAGTGGTTTTTGCTGAAGCTGGTCGGTGTTATCGCCTCAATCATACCGATTGTCGGCATCTTGCAAGGTGGTATGTTTCTGGAAAAAGACCCAGCCCATTCTCGCGCCTGTTTTATCCAAGCTGGGCTGGCTATTGCCGCTTACTTTATTCTGTTAAATGGTTTTAATATCGATATGCTGAAATTCTAATGACCTGACTCTTGCTCTGCCGATAACTGCTGCCGTCGTGCTGATGGACTCAAGGTTAAATACAGTGCGACGATAATTGCTGGAAGACCTAGCACTGCTGCGTAGCTAAAGAACCATTCATAACCATAACCCTGTACTATCACGCCAGAAAAACCACTTACGATTTTTGCCGGTAAGGTCATGATCGAACTAAACAAGGCATATTGCGTCGCGGTATAAGCCGAGTTAGTGAGACTGGAAAGAAAAGCGATAAAGGCAGAGCCTGCCAAACCACCTGAAAAATTATCGGCGCTGATCACAACACTCAGCCAAACCAAATCATGTCCAACTGTTGCAAGATAAGCGAATAATAAGTTGGTTGCTGCAACCAGTGCAGCACCAAGAATCAATGGCCGATGTATGCCATAACGCACCACCAACACACCGCCGGTTGCGGCACCCAAAATAGTCATAAAGAAGCCAAATATTTTTGCAATATTAGCGACCTCGATCCGGCTATAACCCATGTCGTAATAAAAAGGGTTTGCCATGAAACCCATAACAAGATCCGAAACCCGATAAATACCAACAAAAATTAAAATTAATATTGCCAACTTACCATAGCGTTTAATGAAATCGACAAAGGGGCTTACCACCGCACTGCTGAACCAGTTTTTTATACGGTGCCATGTAGAGTCATCAGCATTTCCATCTAGTAACGCTGCAGTATGCTGTTCCTGCTCACGTGTGGCATCACTCACACTGTGGTCAGGCTCACGAATAATCAACACAGTGATCATTCCTACACCCATCAATAACGCCATGGCTGTATACGCTATCGACCAACTAGAAAACTCAACGATATAAAATGCTCCTGCACCGGCTACTAACAGTGCTGTCCGATAACCAAAGATATACATCGCTGACATTGCACCTTGATATTCTTTGTCCATCGCTTCGATCCGATAGGCATCCAGTGCCACATCCTGCGTTGCAGAACTAAAAGCGACAAGCAAACCAAATAATGCAATCGCATATAGATCACTTGCAGGATTAAGACTCGCCATACCCAACAAACCACAAGCAACACCTATTTGTGCGACCAGCATCCAGCTACGTCGCTTACCGAGTAATCGGGTCAAATAGGGAAATGGCAAACGGTCGATCACCGGTGCCCAAATCACCTTGATAGAATAAGTAATCCCAATCCAACTAAAGAAACCGATGGTTGCACGACTAACTTCAGCTTCCGCTAACCACTGAGAAAGTGTTGAATAAACCAATAAAAACGGTAACCCGGCAGAAAAGCCGAGGAACCACATTCCTATAACACGCGGCTTGGTATAAACCAATAAGGACTCGCGCCAACTATGTAGCGGCTGGAAACCATTCGCTGATGGGGACATATGAAAACCGACACCGTTTTATTATTTAGGCCTACTCTATCACGCGATGAAGCGTATACTCAGCATTATTCGTATTGACTATTTTTCACAAGGATTGAAAAGGAGACATATTATGAATATTTCTAAAGTGGGTGCGCCAATTCGTTTTTTCTTGTTATTTCTCAGCTCGGTTATCTGGGTCGGTATATGGCATACAGGGTTTGAGGTAGTCAGTTGGATCCTCTACATACCCGCCGTTTTTCTACTGTTTGCAGCACTCACCGGTATTTGCCCCGGAATTATGTTCTCGAAGATGTTATTTAAAGACAAATAGGATAAACACTTAATCTTATATCGCGCCCACATGGGCAATCCTGCATAATAAACAAACTGCATTGTTTATTATGTTAAGGAAACACCCATGATATTACGTTCCATTTTTGTACTTATGATGGCGCTTAGCCTAAGTGGCTGTGCCAGCCTTTCTAAAGAACAATGCCTTGCTGGCAACTGGAATGAAATTGGCTATCGTGATGGCCGTCAAGGCTACAAACTCGAGTCACTCGATGCGCACGCCAAATCTTGCGCCGAACATGGCGTTCGCCCTAACCGCGAACAATACACGCAAGGTTACAATAAAGGCATTCGGGTTTACTGCTCAGCATCCAATGGTCGCCACGTTGGCGAAGCCGGTCGCTATTACCACTATGTTTGTCCAGCCGACCTCGAACCGGAGTTCTTACTCCATTATCGTTATGGTAAAGAATTGCATGATGTAAAAGCCAAGATTAATACCGCGCAAAGTGAATTAACCAAGAAAGAAGATCAATTACGTGTCGAAAAGAATGCCTCTGTACGTGATGCTCTGCGCAGCGAAATCAGTGCCCGTGATGATCTCATCCGAACCTTGCAACGTACCTACAACCATTTAATCGATCACGCCCCACGCTAGTTATAGCTCGTAGTCGTAATCAATCGTTAGTGGTGCGTGATCCGAAAACCAGTTTTCTTTATACACACTGGCCTTTTTCACCTTGTCGGCAAGACCGGGGGTGACTAACTGATAGTCAATACGCCAACCTACATTGTTGGCGCGAGCATTACCGCGATTCGACCACCATGTGTAATTATCAGGGCCTTTTTCAACCACCCGGAAGGCATCTGTCCAACCGTCTTTGGTCAGCACCTCATCCATCCACTCACGTTCGGCATCGGTACAACCCGAGTTCTTACGATTCGGCTTAAAGTTCTTAATATCGATCTCGGTGTGCACGGTATTAAAATCACCCGTGATAATGTACTCACGCTTACGGCGACGCATTTTTTTCATTTCAGCGCGCAGTCTGTCCATGAAATCGAGCTTATTCGCATGACGCTCATCACTCGATGAACCGGATGGCAAATACAGCGATACCACGGTGAGCTTACCGAAATCTGCCTCAATCCAGCGCCCTTCGGTATCACAATGATCCCAGCCTAGCCCTGTGCGTACGGCATCTGGCTCCTGCTTACAGTACAAAGCCACACCGCTATAACCCTTTTTCTCAGCATCAAAGAAATAACTGTGATACCCCTTGGGGTGGAAGTCATCCGCGGTAAGCTGGTGCTCCTGTGCCTTGGTTTCCTGAATGCACAGCACATCAAGACGCTGCTTCTTCATCCAGTCAAAAAACCCCTTACGTTCGGCTGCCCGAATCCCATTTAAATTCGCCGTAATGACGCGCATACATTCCAACCTTTGCTCTGTACGTGTATATTACGCGGCATCATTCCACAGACTGACATGGCAATACAATATGCAAGATTACCAACATGAATTTCTCGACTTCGCGATCGCAACCAATGTGCTTTGTTTTGGCGAATTTACCCTCAAATCTGGCCGCGTTAGCCCCTACTTCTTTAATTCGGGTCTTTTCAATACCGGTGAGAGCCTGGCGAAATTAGGTCGCTACTACGCCCAGTCTATCCAAGATAGCGGTATCGAGTATGACTGTATCTTTGGCCCTGCTTATAAGGGCATTCCTTTAGTTGCGACAGCCAGTGTTGCCCTATTTGAACACCATGGACGCAATGTACCGTATATCTTTAACCGTAAAGAAGCCAAGGATCACGGTGAAGGCGGCATGACTGTAGGCGCAAAACTCGAAGGCAACGTGCTCATTATTGATGATGTGATTTCGTCTGGTATGTCAATTGACGAATCCGTCGATATTATTAAAGCTGCAGGTGCTACTGCGTCCGGCGTGTCTATTTCGCTTGATCGTATGGAGCGTGGACTCGATAGTGACCTCACCGCCATTCAAGCTGTTGAACAACGCAATGATCTCAAGGTCGCTAGCATCGTGAGCCTCGATGATTTGATTACATACCTATCTGATAAGCCTGATCAAACAGAATACCTAGATAAAATTCGTGCTTATCGTGCTGAATATGGCCCTAAATAAAACCTAAACTAAACACCAACGCTTTGCTTCTTTACCAAAGGGGCAAAGCGTATTTGCACAACCGTAAATAGCTCAATTGCTATATGATAATTACCTGACAACCTCTTGATCCAGCCCCCCCCCTATTACCACGCTGTATACACCGTTATTAATGGCTTGCCTCGGTTTACCGCTATAATAAAGAGTCGAAACAGATTCTTGCTTTACTAGCACCCTTGGAGCATTCGGTTGATCGAGTATCTTTACCAAAATGAAACAGCAATTAGGCTGAGTATTTTTCTAGGTGGTTTTGCCTTATTAGCTCTTTTAGAATTCCTCTCGCCCAAGAGAATGCTAACAACCAGGAAGCTCACTCGCTGGGTTAATAACTTCGGATTAATTTTTACCAGTACGATCTTCGTACGCGTGCTAATCCCGACAGCTGTCATTTCCCTTGCTTACCTGGTGGAACAAAATAGTTGGGGACTGGCTAATTATATTGAAATGCCTTTTTGGACAAAGGTTATCGTAACTTTTGTACTGCTCGATTTAACCATTTATGTTCAGCATTTAATGTTTCATGCATTGCCCATATTATGGCGGATACATCGAGTCCATCATTCTGACCTGGACTGTGATGTCACTACCGGTGTGCGTTTTCACCCCATTGAAATAGTTATATCAATACTCATAAAAATGTCTGCCATCATTTTTCTAGGCGTGCCTGTCATCACTGTAATTTTGTTTGAAGTTGTTCTAAACATCATGTCGATGTTTACTCACTCAAATATTCGTATTAATGAAAAGTTTGAATACATTTTACGCTGGTTTGTTACCACACCTGACATGCATCGCATTCATCACTCTACCATTGAAAATGAGGCCAACAGTAACTTTACTTTTTTCATTTCATTATGGGATAGAATTTTTGGTACTTATCTTGAGACTCCACAAAAAGGACATGCTGGAATGTCGCTGGGGTTAGGGATCCCCAAAGATTCACCTTGCTTAAGTTACTTAGGTTTACTAAAAATGCCTTTTGTTGGACAAATTATTGGCTATGCTATTAATCATCGAGACATGCGCAATGCCGATGAACTGGAAAGAATTAATCTACAACTAAGCAATGAGATTGAAGAAAAAAACAAAACGGCGACTGAACTAATACTCGCTCGCGACATCGCTGAAAATGCCAATGCAGCAAAATCTAAATTCATTTCAAACATGTCTCACGAACTTCGTACACCTATGCATGGCATACTCAGCTTTTCAAAATTTGGCATTAAAAAGTCCGATAAAGGAGAACGTGAAAAATTATTAAGTTACTTTACTGAAATTGAATTGTGCGGCAATAAAATGCTCAATTTAATCAATAACCTTTTAGATTTATCTAAACTTGAATCAAAAACAGTGACACTAAAAAAATACGAGTCATCTCTTTTAGAATTAGTTGAAATATCTATCAACAATCAAAAATTACTTTTAAAAGAAAAAAATATAAAAATTGACATCGACGTTATATCTGAAATTAATACTATTATTTTAGATCGAAATCTAATCGCTCAAGTTATTACCAGCTTACTCTCGAATGCAATTAAGTTTTCACCAGAAAACTCTTCTATTTCGATAACCATATCAAATAAACCAATTAATTCTTTAGATACCGCCTCCGAAAATGAGTCCCTTTATTTTTCAATAAAAGATGAAGGTGTAGGGATTCCTCATGATGAATTGAATACAGTTTTCGACAGTTTTATTCAAAGCAGTCGAACCGAAACCGGTGCCGGAGGTACAGGTCTTGGACTAGCTATAGCAGAAAAGATTATAAAAGCGCATAAGGGTAAAATCTGGGCAAAAAATAATACAAATGCTCAGGGGGCAACATTTAGTTTTTCTTTACCATTCCTTCCTGATTAACACTGACAACAAACTAAGCACTAACCCAAAATAAGCTTGACACCAATTAACAACGTAATGAGCTCGTAAATCCGTTTGATCCAGCGATTACCTTTCACTATTGCTAAGTGCGCACCAATATAGCCACCCAAAAGTGAACCGATCAACAGTGCGGGTAACCATGGCCAATGTATCTCACTCAATATACCTAAGGTAATCGCCCCCGTGCCATTCCAAAACATTCCAACCAGAATCAATGTGTGTGCTACAGCCCGCTTATAGTCCAAACCAAACCAACGCACTAACCATAAGGTAACGAATAATCCTGTGCCCGATGTCAGCGAACCGTTTAACACACCTATCAAGAACAACACTAATGCACCTATTACAAAACCTCGGCGGTCTCGATTCATCGGCACATACTGCATACCCAGCTCACGCTTGGTCATGGAGTAAATTCCAAGCCCTGCCGTGAGTATGCCCAAGGCAATCTCCGCGGTTCTATCCGGCACATACAATATAAGGTTAGCTCCCAAAATAACGCCGGGAAGACCGCCTAATAGCATATACAAGATAAATTGACGCTCTAGCCCCTTTTCACGTGCATGACGCACCGTGGCACCAATACCAAGGGCAACACTGGCTACTTTATGTGTTGCAAGCGCAATGGAAAAAGGTAATCCAAGAAATAAAAGGGCTGGTAATTGAATAAGCCCCGCACCACCGCCGGCGAAAGCAGAGAAGATATTCGCCACTAAGGAGATGAAAAATAACCAAATTTGCTCAGTCATGGCTGGTAATCCAGGATGATAAATATGTGACAAATGTCATAGCCAGGCGAACTTCATGCGGGTAATAATGACTAATAAACAAGTGCTGACTATACTCTAGCTTTAGCATAATTAAACTTTAACAGGTAACTATCGTGGCCAACACAAAACTGACGCATAAAACCTTTCTCAGCAGTCTCATTATTGCTCTAACGTTTAGTAGCATGCCTCTGCATGCCGGCAAAATAAAATGCTGGAAAAACAGCGACGGTGTGCGCGAGTGCGGTAATGTTGTGCCTCCCGAATATTCACAAAAAGGCCACGATGAGCTAAATGCACAAGGTGTAAAAATCAAACATCATGAGCGCGCGCTCAACAAGGATGAATTAGCTGAACGTAAGCGTATCGCAGACGAAAAAAAGGCCGCACAACGTGCACGTGAAGAACAAGAACGCAAAGACATGGTACTGCTTAATACCTTTGCCAATGAAGATGAAATTGTCATGGTACGTAATGGCAAGATTACATCTATTCGCACTGAAATAAGGCTGACTTATAAGAGTCTCAACAAAGCAAAAAATCGCCTACGTGAATTACGTAAAAAGGCAGCCAACTTTGAACGCGCAGGAAAACCTGCTCCCGAACAAACTGCTTTAGATATTCAACAAGCGCAAAAACAGATTGATAACTACGAGCAGTTTATTACTAGCAAGAAAGGTGAACTAAGCAAGATTAACGATCAATTTGAAACCGATATGGCACGTTATAAAGAGTTACGCCGTCCACGCAGAACATCGACTACTCAGAAATAACCATACCAGTTGCCAGCGTTTGCCATTCATTTGGCCAACCGGCCAAGGGCAGTTGTGAGAAATCACTCCGCACATAACGATGTAGACGACCTTCGATCATTGATAATAATAATCGACTATAGGTTTTAATTTGCTCATCATTAATCTGATTGCCTTGCAGGCGTGACTCACGTAGCACTTGTTTAATTTGTGTTTCAACCCGTTCGTAGAATTGGTTAATACGCTCACGTAAACGCGACTTTTCACCAACCAAAGCATCGCTCACCAGCAGCCTTGTCATGCCGGGGTTCTTTTCTGCAAAACTCAATATCATTGAAAGGATTTTTTCACAGCGAGCCAAGGATTGTTTTTCACCATCAAGAATACGGCTGACCAATGAAAAGACCGTATCTTCAATAAATTCAATCAGGCCTTCAAACATACGCGCCTTACTCGGAAAATGCCGATACAAGGCTGCCTCAGAAACGCCCACTGCCTTCGCCAGCTTTGCCGTCGTAATTCGCTCACCGGGCTTTTCTTCTAACTCACGAGCTAGAGCCTGCAAAATAGATTCGCGACGCGATAACTTAGCTTCTTTATCAATTCTTGGAGACATGGCGATTAACTACGAATCAAGGTGCCGACACCTTCATCTGTAAATATTTCTAACATAACAGCATGTTCTACCCGACCGTCAATAATATGCGAACTTGTAACACCGCTACGCACCGCGTCAAGCGCACTACCAATTTTCGGTAACATGCCACCATGTATTGTGCCATCTGCAATCAACTCATCAACACGCTCACTGCTTAAGCCTGTTAATAGCTTGCCATCTTTATCAAGCAAACCTTCTGTATTAGTCAACAAGATCAGTTTTTCAGCCTGTAAAGTCTCAGCCATTTTACCGGCAACAAGATCGGCATTAATATTATAAGATTGGCCGTCTTCACCTGAACCAATCGGTGCAATCACAGGAATAAAATTTCCCTTCGTTAACATATTCACTACGGAGGTATTGATACCAGCGACTTCACCAACATGACCTATATCAATAATTTCTGGCGCATCCAACGCAGGGTTATCCCGTTTCAATGTCAATTTATTCGCCCGAATTAAATCACCATCTTTACCTGTTAAACCAACAGCCTTACCGCCGTGCTGATTAATAAGGTGAACAATGTCTTTATTAACTAGACCGCCAAGCACCATTTCAACCACGTCCATGGTTTCACTATCAGTAACCCGCATACCCTCGATAAATTCACTTTGCTTACCAATTTTTTCGAGCAGCTTGCCAATCTGTGGGCCACCACCGTGTACCACAACAGGATTAATACCAACCAATTTCAATAAAACAATATCGCGGGCAAAACCAGCTTTCAGGTTATCATCCACCATTGCGTTGCCACCGTATTTGATGACAATCGTTTTACCGACAAATTGTTGAAGGTAAGGCAGTGCTTCACCGAGCACGTTTGCGATATTCATCGCTGCCTTGTTAGTTAAACTCATAATCCCATTCCTATTCTTAATCTTAATCTTCTATAAAAACTCAACGCAGTATAGCTTCGATTCCTTAGAATGAAAGTTTGAGCGTTGAATCTATTGATAACAGCAGCTCACGAAAACGCGTCATAATGCGTGCTAACGCAACATCGGTATCTGCTTCAAAGCGTAATACGAGCGTTGGGGTCGTATTTGATGCCCGCACTAAACCCCAGCCATCGGGGAAATCAACACGCAAGCCATCAATGGTTGTCACTTCGCCATCATCAAAACTAGCCTCGGCAAGTAGCTTGGTCATAAATTCATGGTGTTTGCCATCTTCCATGTCTAGATTTAATTCTGGTGTGTTAACACTATCAGGTAAGCCATTAAAAACATCGGCAACGGATTTTTCAGCTGTCATTGTCCCCAACAACTCAACTAAGCGTGCGGCTGAATAAATACCATCATCAAAACCATACCAACGTTCTTTGAAGAAAATGTGCCCACTCATTTCACCAGCTAATAATGCGCCGGTTTCTTTCATTTTTGCTTTAATCAAAGAGTGGCCTGTGTTCCACATTGTCGCCTTGCCACCATGTTGCTCAATCACTTGCTTCAATTTTGTTGAACACTTCACATCAAAAATAATTTCACCGCCAGGATTGCGCGACAAAATATCCATCGCATAAAGCATCATGAAACGATCTGGCCAAATAACTTTGCCCTCACTGGTCACGACACCTAACCGGTCACCATCACCATCAAAGGCGAGCCCCAAATCAGCCTTGTGTTCTTTAACCGCCGCAATAACGTCTTTTAAATTTTCAGGACGAGAAGGGTCAGGATGATGATTTGGGAAATTGCCATCGACCTCACAAAACAGCTCAACGACCTCGCAACCCAATTCGCTTAATAATTGAGGAGCAACAACACCGGCCACACCGTTACCGCAATCAACCACAACTTTGAAGCGCTTTAGCAACATAATGTCGGAAGTGACACGCTTCATATATGATTTTAGAACCGACTTCTCAACCACTTCACCTTTACCGCTCAGATAGTCACTTTCCTCAACGCGTTTACGTATTGCTTGAATATCATCACGCGCCAGGGTCGTACCATCAATGACCATTTTGAGGCCATTATAGTCAGGTGGGTTATGACTGCCTGTCATCATTACACCTGTGCCAGAACCAAATAGTT
>Ga0316207_10005409_pt1 | contig 10596 bp, 7 predicted proteins | sample 6weekpyrite_MG_FD_204943 | JGI IMG/M metagenome (GOLD analysis project Ga0316207, IMG submission 204943) | Microbial mat bacterial communities from mineral coupon in-situ incubated in ocean water Damariscotta River, Maine, United States -... | ecosystem: Environmental > Aquatic > Marine >...
CCGATGTGGGCTGGGGGGGGAGGGGAATGCCCATCACCCGGGAACAAACGAAATACTCATACTCTATTTGGTGAAATAGGCCGCTCAGGAGCAATCTGCCTATTCCGTCGAGTACTTAATGGACTATATAGTCCAGAAAATTTAAACAACAAGACCCCCTGCGACATTTTGTCAGTCATTTTTTATTTTTGTTTTTCGAAAATCATTTCGCAGGTACGGCCCTGCTTGACTTTTACGGCCTATTGGGCGCAATAATTTCGCGGTATTTATCGCACTGCCCAAACCCTAGGGCCTTAACACGAAAGTCCGAACCTATGCCTTATCTAACTCTTTTGGGCATCACCGCCGCCTGCCTTACGACAACAGCCTTTGTGCCGCAGGTTTTCAAGGTTTGGCGTACGCGGTCAACCGGCGATATTTCCCTGGCCATGTTCTCCATGACATTCATCGGCATCGTCATGTGGTTCATCTACGGCCTGCTGATAACCAACATTCCGCTCATTCTAGCGAACGCTGTAACCATGGTGCTTGTTGGTTCGATCGTGGTTGCCAAACTGCGGTTTGGTTAAAGCAAAAGCCGCCGCCATTTTAGCATCACCCTAACCTGATACGTCGACAATTCCCTGATTGTCATCCGCACAGCGAAGCAGGATTCAACTGCATGCTGAATCACGATCCAAAAGCGATGTTTCCTAACGGGCTAAAACCTATTATAGGTTCTTTCATAAAAGAATCACATAATATCAAATTAGATAATTCGAGCGCACAAACAGGCGCGATGGGGTTTTGCCAGGGGAGAAGAAATTGGCCACAGGGAAGAAGTCGATCCTTGATAAGGATCTGAAGAACGTCGACGCACTGCAATCCGCAAAACATGGAGAGGGGCCTTTAGCGCTCAACCTTGTCATTGCGGGGCTTTTCCTCGTCGGTATTTTAGCAGCCACGGTATTGGGCATCCTCCCGGCGAATGGCAGTTACTGGATCATTGTCGCCGCCGTTATCGGTGGCTACATGGCAATGAATATCGGCGCGAATGACGTCGCAAACACGATGGGCCCTGCGGTTGGCTCAAAAGCGTTGACAGTCATACAGGCGCTTTTAATTGCCGCCATCTTCAACGTTTTTGGTGCCATCGTTGCTGGCGGTGATGTGGTTTCAACCGTATCCAAAGGCATTATCGACATTTCAGCGATCGGAAACACCGAGACATTTATCTGGGCGATGATCGCCGCCCTGCTGGCGGCTGCATTCTGGGTCAATCTAGCAACGGCTGTTGGAGCACCAGTATCGACGACACATGCTATTGTGGGCGGCGTTATGGGCGCAGGCATCGCTGCGGCGGGCCTCATTGCCGTAAATTGGCCTGTGATGGGGCGTATCGCGGCGAGTTGGGTAATATCGCCGGTTATGGGTGGTGTGCTTGCAGCAACGATCCTCTTCGCTATCAAAAGGTTGATTCTCTACAAAGACGACATGGTCGAGGCCTCCCGTACATGGGTCCCTGTCCTTGTGGCGTTGATGGCGTCGATATTCAGCGTTTACTTGGTTATGAAGGGCCTCAAACGTATTTGGAAAGCCGATGCCGTATATCTTGCCTTCCAAAGCTTGGCGGTTTTCGCCTTTGCTTGGTGGCTGCTTCGCCCAGCCATTAGAAAAGCATCTGAAGGTATTGCAAACAGGCGCGGCGCTATTGCGCAACTGTTTAAAATACCTCTGATATTTGCGACCGCGCTGTTGGCGTTCGCACACGGCGCCAATGATGTTTCCAACGCAGTTGGGCCGCTTGCAGGTGTGATTTCAGCCGTTCAATCCGGCGGTATTCAAGCGAAGGCCGCAGCGCCGCTTTGGATTCTCGCTATGGGCGGTATAGGCATCGGCATAGGCATCTATCTATTTGGCCTGAAGCTTATGAAGGCGGTTGGCAAGACGATCACCAAGCTAAACATTATAAGGGCTTACGCCGTTGCCCTCGCGGCAGCGACAACCGTGATCATAGCTTCTGCGCTCGGACTGCCGGTCAGCTCGACCCATGTAGCAATCGGCGGTGTTTTTGGTGTGGGCTTTCTACGAGAGTTTTTAACCAACAGAACCAATATGGTCGCCGCCAGCGCCGCAGCTACAGGTGATGCCATTGAGATGAAAGACGAAAAGCCGCTTTCACGCAAGAAACTGAAAAAAGCCAAGAAACGCAAACTGGTTCGACGGGGATATTTTCTCACAATCATCGCCGCCTGGATCATTACAGTGCCAGGTGCAGCCTTTTTGGGCGGCATGTTCTTCTTTATGCTGCGCGGCATGATGATGCCTTGATTAAAGCTGGCTCCTGTTTCTTTTAAGTGGACACCTACCAGACGTCACCTATGCCAAGGCCGTCACCCCGGACCCGGCGCCTTGGCGTCGGAGGCGATCCGGGGTCCAGAAACTCAAGCAAGTCTTCACTAAAAGTGAAGGCATCATTGGTCTCCTGGGTCCCGTGTCGCAACCTGCCTGCGGCAGGGCACGGGACGACGGACCTGTTTGACGAATTTATTCATAGCCACGGCAATTAGGTTGCCGCTTGCCCTATTTCAGTTTCCGGTTGAAGAAATCGAGCGCCAGGTTCCACAGGTGCGCGCGCGTAGCTGCGCCTCTTATGCCGTGTTTTTTGCCCGGATATGTCATCAGCTCAAAGGGCTTGCCCGCGTTCTGCAATGTGGCCATCAGCTTCACTGAATTGTCAAAAAACACATTGTCGTCGGCCATGCCGTGAATGAGCAACAGGTCACCCTTGAAGCCGTCCACATATTTGAACACGCTTGAGTTTGCATAGACATCCCCCGGCGCGTCGGGGTGCCCCAAATAGCGCTCGGTATAAGCGGTATCATACAGCCGCCAATCGGTAACAGGTGACACAGAGACACCAGTCTTAAAGACGTCAGCTTCTTTAAACATGCTCATCAATGTCATATAACCGCCGTAGGACCAGCCCCACATCCCGATCTTATCACCGTCTATATAATCCAGAGTTTTCAAATAGTTGGCACCAGTGACCTGATCCGCAACCTCTACTGAACCCATGGCATTTTTGATGTGGCCTTCGAACTTCAAGCCCCTGTTCCACATGCCGCGATTATCGAGCACCATCACGACAAAACCGTTCGCCGCGAGGATGCTATTAAAATCCACGGCCCAGCTTTTGCGCACGCGTTGACCATGCGGACCACCGTAGGGTGCGAGGATTGCGGGATAGCGCTTGCCCGCCTCCATGCTGGGAGGGCTATACATGCGGTAATATAGGTCTGTACCATCCTCAGCCTTGATCGTACCGTATGTGGAAACTGCACGGGTCTCAACATATGAGGCAAACGGATGGCTCGAATCCAGCTTATTCTCCAGAATTGCAGCGCGTGTTGTACCGTCCACCAGGCTGCGCACCATAATTTGTGGCGGCTGATCTGGGCTTGAGAAATTATCAACAAACACGTCATCACCCACGGTTACCGAATGCCAGCCTTCCTCCTTGGTTATGCGGGTAATGTCCCCGCCCACAAGTGGTACGCTATAGAGGTGCCTTTCAATCGGGCTATCTTTATGCCCGGTAAAATAAATGACACCTGCCTCTTCGTCGATCTTCTCAATCGCAGAGACAACCCAGTCGCCCGATGTGATCGGCGTTAGGGCACCCCCATTAGCGCTTTCCAGATATAGATGCTTAAAGCCGGTACGTTCACTTGCCCAAACCAGCCGACCATCGTCAAGAAAGTGCAAGTCATTGTTTATATTGACCCAAACTTCAGAATGCTCAGTAACTTTGATCGAACTGTCACTATTATTGACGACAAGTAGCTCCAGCCTTGTCTGGGCTCGATTTAGGCGTTGGAAAGCCACTGACTGGCTATCTGGTAACCAATTCACCCGCGCCAGATAAATGTCTTTTTCTGCGCCCAGATCAATCCAATCCACGGACTTGTCGGCAAGCGTCACCACGCCAAGCTTTACATCAACATTGGTACTGCCTGCCTCCGGGTAACGTTGCTTCAGCGCCACTACGCCGCCGTCCGGCTGCACTTCGTAGCGGTCTTTCACTAGCACTTGGCTCTCGTCAAATTGCTCGAACGCGATCTTGCTTTCATCCGGTGACCACCAATAGCCAGTGAAGCGGTTCAGTTCTTCCTGCACCACAAATTCAGCCATGCCGTTGGCGATAGTTTCTGTGGCGCCAGTGGTGAGCTGTGTCTCTTCGCCGCTTTTTATATCAACGATGAAAAGCTCACGGTCTCGGATAAAAGACACATAGCTGCCCATGGGACTAAATTTAATGTCTGTCTCGTAAGCCTCTGTTTCTGTTAGGCGTTTTACGTCTCCACTAAGGGGCAGCACATAAACATCGCCGCTTATGGGAAATAGAAGTGTACTGCTGTCCGCACTCCAGAAATAGCTGATAATGCCGGTTTTGCCGGTAGTGGCGCGGTTACGCTCCCGGCGTTGTTTTTCTTCTTCGGAAAGAACCTCTTCGCCACCGCCCAGCAACAAATTGCTATCCACCAACAGATGAGATTTTCCACTGTCCACATCAAATTGCCACAGATCCAATTGGGAAGCATTTTCTTCTTTACCGCGCAGATAGGTGATGCGTTTGCCGTCGGGCGACATTTTCAAACCCTGCACGCTGGGCCCATTGATTGATGGGCTAGCGGTCATACGTTCGATAGTGAAGTCTGCGGCTAGAACCGGTGCAGAAAAAGCAAAAAGAGCTGCGGCAAAAACGGCTTTCATAGGATCCCCCTGATAAGCAAAACTGATTTTAATTGAAACTTGTCTAGCAGAAACCTTAGGGCGCGCCCAGCACAAAGCCGGCCCTACTCCGGTTCACACAATTTTTTGAAGCCTGCGGTTACAAAAGGCACCATTCGCCTGTAGGCGCCCACCATATCTTCGGATTTCGCAGCACCAGAGGACAATTGGTCTAGCCGGCCGGTGTGAGCAAATGTAAGCGTTAGCGCGCCGGAAAGAAAATGATAACACCAGTAGAGATCAGCCGACTTGGCACCCGGCAAAGCCTTTTTGAGCGCATCCATAAAACGCTGAACAAGCGGGTCAAAATATTTGGTCATGAGCAGACCGCCCCATTCCGACGAACTATTCACCTGCGCTACCAATTCAAAATAATGGAGCCAGCCTTCGTCTTCCTGCAAACCGCAACCAAGCAGAGGGTGCAGGAAAGCGTCAATAATAGCCTCAACGGTCGGGCCACCGGGCTCAGCTTCCGCCTGGCATTTTTCAAGCGCCGCTAGCCTGGTTTCGTTCAGAACTTCAGCGCGGCGCAACAAAACAGCATCAAACAAGCCCCGCTTACTGCCATAATGGTAACTTGCCAGCGCTAGGTCCACACCAGCACCGTCTGCGACACTACGCATAGAGACACCGTCAAACCCGTGCCTCGCAAAAAGCGCTTCCGCTGTATCTAGAATGCGGTCTTTTCTACGTGTACCTGCCGTATTTTTTGATTTCGGCAATCCTGCCCCCTATTTCGTGCCGAAAAACCGGCGATGCAAATCAATAAATTTCTCTCACGGAAAGCATACTTAATGCAAATTTTCAATGATTGTTGAATTTTTTTGTTGACTCTTCAACGCTTGTTGAATTTACTGCTGGCAAATTGGAATATCCACACTTGATCCTGGGGAGGAAAAAAATGAGACATACAAAAATGGCCATTGCTGCCCTGTTGGCCACTACAGCCATATCCGGCATACAGCCGATAACTGCCGCATATGCGCAGGACGACGAAGCCTTTCAGCTCGAAGAAATAATGGTGACCGCGCGGCGGCGCAGCGAAACCCTGCAAGATGTACCAATCGCCGTCACCGCCATTAGCGGACAGCAAATGGCAAAAATAGGCGCGCAAGACATAACCTATCTGGCACAGACAACTCCAAACACAACCCTCAAGGTCTCTCGCGGCACAAATACAACGCTTACGGCCTTCATTCGCGGCGTAGGCCAGCAAGACCCGGTCGCTGGTTTTGAAGCCGGTGTTGGTATCTATATCGATGATGTCTATCTCAACCGACCTCAGGGTGCGGTCCTTGATATTTACGATGTTGAACGTATCGAAATATTGCGCGGCCCTCAGGGTACACTTTACGGCCGCAATACAATTGGCGGTGCGATAAAATATGTAACCAAACGGCTGGGTGATGAAGCCGCCCTTGATTTGAAGCTAGCCGGCGGTACCTACGGCCAGCACGAATTGAAGGTAACGGCGGAACTTCCAGTTTCTGACACTGTCAGGCTGGGGGCTTCACTCGCCTATCTACAACGAGACGGCTACGGCAAGAACCTGAATACCGGCGACGCACATTATGACAAAGATGTATTGGCTTTTCGCGCGAGCGCTGAGTTCAACCCGTCACCTGAGCTCTTCATTCGGTTGTCAGGCGATTATCTGAAAGATCAATCAAACCCAAAATCCGGCCACCGGTTGATCCCTGGCCTGTTTGGCGGCGCGCCGGTTCTGGACGATGTTTTCAATACACGCGCCGGCATTTCCGGCAAGCATGAGGCCGAACAATATGGCGGTGCCATGCTGATTGAGTATCAAATCAGCGATAAGCTTACACTCAAAAACATTATGGCCTACCGCGAAGACGAAAATTATCAGCAGATCGATTTTGACAGCTTGCCGGTTGTCGATGTTGACGTGCCGGTTCTATACAAAAATGATCAGTTCAGCGATGAATTACAATTGCTCTATACAGGCGAAAAGCTAAGCGGCGTATTCGGTTTCTATTATCTGGACGCCACAGCCTTTAACGAATTTGACGTTGTCTTGGGTGCGCTCGGGGATTTAATCTCCTTGCCGGGACTTAACGCCAATACACTCGGCTATGTCGAGACCTCAACATGGTCACTGTTCGGTGACTTCACCTTCGATTTAGCCGATACTTTTGGCACAGCTTCAGGGCTGGAACTCAGCATTGGTGGCCGATTTACCAACGACAAACGCACGTCCACGATTTTGCGACGTACTTTCATTGGTGGTAATTCCGAAACCTTCGGCGGCAACGCGGCCCTTATCGCTACGACATCAGACTTCGGCGGCACAAAAACCTATAAAAACTTCACGCCACGCGCCAGTCTGGCCTGGCATCCAAATGATGATACAACAATGTATCTCTCCTACAGTGAAGGCTTCAAAGGCGGCGGGTTTGACCCTCGCGCCCAAAGCACCGCAGCACCTGATCTTGATAATAATGGTACTGTCTCAGAGGCTGAGATATTTGAATTTATCAATTTTGAGCCAGAAAAAATCACCACTTATGAAGCCGGACTTAAATCAACCTGGGCAGATGGCCGCGTAAATACCAATATCGCCGTTTTCTATAGCGATTATGCCAATGTGCAAGTTCCAGGTTCCATCGGCGTTGATACGGACGGTGACGGTATTAATGACAGCTTCTCCGGCGTAACAACAAACGCGGGGGAAGCCAGTTTCACTGGTGTTGAGTTTGAAGGCAAAGCAATTCTAGGCCAAGACATGAGCACTGAAGGCGACAACCTTGTTGCCGATTTTGCTCTGGGTTGGATTGATGCTCAGTATGACGAATTTTTCACGGCCGTGACCGACCCGGCAACGTCTGAAACGTCAATACAAAATGTCGCCGATCAGCGGGTTATTCAAAATACGCCTAAGTGGTCAAGCAACCTGCGCCTTACTTACAACCGCCCGACAGATATGTTCGGTAACAGCGGCAGCTTGTCCTTCAGTGGTGCCTGGTCCTATAAAAGCCTGACACACCAGTTTGAGACGGTGAACAGCTTCCTTGATCAACCTGCATATTCGCTCTTTGATGCCAGTATAGTGTGGTTCTCAGACGATGGGCAGTATCAGATTGGCCTGCACGGTAAAAACCTGACAGACAAGGAATATAAGGTCGCTGGCTATTTGTTTGCCAATGCTGATGGTACGGCCTCCACACTGGGACTAGAGGGGATTGCTTCTGCGTTTTACGGGCCACCGCGCACTTTAACCTTAACGGTAGGGGTAAGTTTCTAAGCTCATTCGCTGGCAATCTCCCCTACTAGGGGCAGGCCCTTCTCCCTGCCCCGTTTTTTCAAACAAGTATCTTAAGTATCTAGTGTTATGAGTAAGAAACAAATACAGGATTATCAAATGAGCGTATTTGATACCAAAGCCCCGTTGCTTCCTGAAATCCTGGCCTTGCACGGCAAGTGGAAGCGCGAAAAACCCGCTCTGATATTTGGTGACGAAACACTAAGTTGGCGCTCCTTGAACAACGCTGCCAATCAGGTTGCCAACAATCTGATTTCCCGCGGTATCTCTCGCGGTGATATGGTCGCTATTGTCATGCATAATGGCCGACAAATGGTCGAGGCGATCACCGGGCTTATAAAATCAGGCGCTGCCAGCGTGCCTATAAATCTCTCGGTTACCGACGACGCCATCTGCGGCATGCTCAAGGATGCTAACGTTAGAGCCGTTATAATTTCCGAAGACCAAAAAACACGCCTTACGACCTTCTTCGATAACAATCCGGAAATAGTCATTGTTACAGCGTCAGGAACCTCAAGTGACGCGTTCGAGGCCTTCAAGGCGGCCGCCAGCACAGCCGAACCTGACATAACCATCGCCGACGATGCGCCGCTGAATGTGATTTACAGTTCCGGCACAACTGGCCTGCCCAAGGGCATACTACATACGCACCAAGGCCGGCGTGACTGGGCCTATGACATGGCAATCGCCCTGCGCTATGACAGCAGTGCGCGAACGCTTTTTAACTTGGGGCTGTATTCCAACATCAGCTGGGTTGGACTGCTTGCCACTCTATTGGCGGGCGGCACTCTCATAGTTCAAAATGGCTTCGACACTCGCAAAACGCTTGAAGCCATCGAAGCACAGCAGATCACCAATATGTCAATGGTACCTATCCAGTACCAACGCCTCATGGAAGATTCATGCTTGCAGGATTTTGACCTGTCCAGCGTGAAAGCTTTGATGAGTTGCGGCTCACCCCTGCGGGCAGCCCTCAAACAAACCCTGTTCGACAGGTTCGGGCCGTTGATTATTGAGCTTTTTGGCCTCACAGAAGGCGTAATCACCACATTGGAGCCAGAAGAAGCTGTGGGCAGAATGGCTTCTGTCGGCAAACCCTTACTCGGAACAGATATAAAAATCATCAATGACGAAAATAATGAGCTGCCAATGGGACAGGCGGGCGAGATTGTTGCAATAGGCCGCATTGTCATGCCCGGCTACCTGAACAAACCGGAGGCCACCGCCGAGGCCACATGGATTGACCCAAGCGGCAGGGCTTGGCTTCGCACCGGCGACATTGGGCTGCTTGACGATTTGGGCTACCTTTATATTGTAGACCGCAAGAAGGATATGATCCTGTCGGGCGGGCAAAATATCTACCCGCAGGATATCGAGGCCGTATTGATCAAACATAAAGACATTAACGATGTTGCTGTCATCGGCGCCTACAGCGCCACGTGGGGGGAAACGCCGATCGCGATTGTTGTGCCAGAACCGCAAGCGAATATCGACAAGGATACCATCGCTGCATGGGCGAACGCACAGCTTGGTAAACAGCAGCGGGTCGCGGGTGTGAAATTGATGAATGTCCTACCCCGCAATGCGAACGGTAAAATTTTAAAGCGCGAGCTGCGCGACCATTTCAAGGACTTGAAATTTGACTGACTATAGCGATCAATATTTCACCAACCCGGATGGATTAAGGCAATATTACCGCGATTATAATATTGCCCCACCCGGCTCCCCAACGGTGCTCTGCATGCCAGGGCTTACGCGGAATTCACGTGATTTCGAGGATTTAGCGCGCCATTTAGCTCCCACATGCCGGGTTATCTGCGCCGAACAGCGTGGCCGCGGCAATTCCCAATGGGACATTAACCCAGCCCGCTACAGCCTTGATACCTATGTGGCCGATATGATGGCGCTGCTTGCGCATTTGGATATGGATAAAGTCATCGCCATCGGTACGTCGCTCGGCGGGCTAATAACCATGATGATGGTAGCAATGCACCCGGGCGTCATCTGCGGAGCGGTGATCAATGACATTGGCCCCGAGCTCGACCCCAAAGGCATTGCCCGCATTAAATCCTACGTTGGCAAAGGCACACCCCCCACCAATTGGCAAGAAGCCTATGCAGCCGTAAAAAGTGCCAACACAGGCGTTTACCCCGATTTCACAGACAAAGACTGGCAGTGGTTTACGCGTAAATTATATGCTGACAAAAGCGGCAAGCCCGTGCTTTTGTATGATCCTGCGATCAGCAAAAACTTTGACGCAGACAATGAAGAAAGCGCGCCATCGCCCGATTTATGGCCGGTATTCGAGGCCTGCTACACTATCCCCACTGTCGTGCTGCGCGGCGAACTTTCGGACATTCTGTCTGCTGAAACGCTGGCGAAAATGGCGCGGTTGCACCCAGATTTGGTCCCGGTGATCATCAAAAGCAAAGGCCATGTCCCGCTTCTCAATGAAACCGAATGTTTCCAAGCGATCGATGCATTGATCGAAAAATGCAAATAGAGCCATAACTGCCATAGACTCAAGCCATTGTTTGTGG
>Ga0316207_10005410_pt1 | contig 10593 bp, 8 predicted proteins | sample 6weekpyrite_MG_FD_204943 | JGI IMG/M metagenome (GOLD analysis project Ga0316207, IMG submission 204943) | Microbial mat bacterial communities from mineral coupon in-situ incubated in ocean water Damariscotta River, Maine, United States -... | ecosystem: Environmental > Aquatic > Marine >...
ATGTCGAATTATTCAAGAAAGACAATGTCTCAGCAAAAGATAAGAAAGCCAGCCAGGTTGATCCTGAAGATCTTAAACGCCGAAAACTGCAACTGGGATTTTTAAATAAGATTAACGCGCTTGTTCCCGCTTGACATATACAGTATTAACCTCTGTAAAAAGACCATATCCTTAATCGATATGGTCTTTTATAATCTATAAGCCAGCTTTAATTCTTTCGTACAACCCATCAATCTCATTGATACTATATTGAACACCCTCATAATTTTCTTTGGTTAGTTCAAATTCAATATCCTGCATTAATTTATAAAGTTCATCAAACCCATAATTTCCACTTGTTCCTTTTAAATCATGGATACTTTTACGAAAATCATCCCAGCATTTATTATTGTAACTATTATTAATTTTAGAGATATACACTGGCAGCTTTTCGACAAAACGTTCAACCAAATCAATCATTTCAGGTTCATCAACAAGAATTGATGACGTCAAAGGTTGATTGTTTATATCGCGAGATTCAACATGACTTAAATATTTAAGAATGCTTTGCAAAAATTTCTGTTGTGATATTGGTTTTTGAATAAAATCATTACAACCCGCATGATAACAGGTATCAACATCTTCTTTCATAGCATTTGCAGTTAATGCAACTATTGGCTTCGAATATCCCATTTCACGTAAACGTATTGTTGCATCTATGCCATTCATAACAGGCATTTGCATATCCATTAAAATCAAATCAAACTCATTATTTCTTGTATGCTCTATGGCTTCTTTACCATTATTTGCAATTAATACTTCGGCTCCTAATTTGTTTAAATACATTGATACTAATCGTTGGTTATCATTATTATCTTCAGCAAGTAACACCTTACCTTTAACCAGTTTTGTGTGACCATCGATAATAGGCTGTGCTTGAACCTCTTTTATTTCAGGCATAAATGAAAGAAGTTTATTCTTGTTAACCTCACCAGCCGTTACAGTCAAACAAAAGCAACTTCCTACGTCAGGTGTACTTTCCACACTAATATCTCCACCCAATTTAACTGCAAGCTGTTTTGACAAATACAATCCTAAACCTGTGCCACCATATTGCCGGGTTGTTGAAGTATCTGCCTGTGTAAATGGAGCAAATAATTTTTCAATTTGCTCGCCAGTTAGGCCGATACCTGTATCAATTACATTAATATTTAATAAGTTAGTTTCTGAGTTGTAGGAAACTTTTACATGCACCCCACCTTTAGCAGTAAACTTAACTGCATTGTTACAGAGATTTATAATAACCTGTTTTAAACGTACTGGATCTGTCACAATTTTTTCAGGTACTGGGAAATCATATTCAACATCAAAGAATATACCTTTTTCATTAGCAGCAAGTGACACAAATGATTTAACGTCATTCAACAACTCAAATAGTGATGCCTCAATCTGTTCAATTTCTAATTTATCTGCTTCAACTTTTGAAAGGTCTAAAATATCATTAATTATTTGCATTAAATGCTTACCGCTGCGAATAACGGTATTAATCGAGCTGACTCGTTCTGGCATACCTTGATTAGTATCAAGTAAAGATTCAGAGAAACCAATAATGGCGGTTAAAGGTGTACGAATTTCATGACTCATATTTGCCAGGAATGTACTTTTAGCCGTATTAGCTGATTCAGCGGCCATTTTCTCCATTTGAGCTAAACGCATTTTATCTTCTGCATTTTTTCTTTTTGTTATCTCAAGCGCATAACCATGGACAAGTTGTTGACTTGATATGGGTGAAAAGGTCCACAGAAAACTGCGTTCTTTAAATGTTGACTCAACGGCATTAACAGTTTCATTATCTCTTAAGCATTTTCGAATAATATCTTTAATATTTTCAGGTAATAATACATCCATCTGAGACGGCAAGATATTTAACTGTTCGATCAATCCTTCACCATATGGATTTAAATATTGCACTTCGCCTTTAATATTCATAGAAAGTACAATATTGGGATTCATCTCTGGAAATGCTGCTAACCGTTCCATTTCGGTCATTGCGGTAGTTATTCTTAAGCTTTGTTCATATAAGTTACTTGAAGCACCATTGAGAGCATTTCCAAGATGTTCTAATTCAACAGCATTCTTTTCGACTACAGTTTGCTCTCCTTTTATATCATTTAATCTGTCAGCAAACTCTGTATAACGATTGATAGTACGTGTAGAGCGATTTACATAAAGCAACAATAGAAAAACCGATAAAATAATTATAATAAAACTTTCTATAACGATATCTTTTATAATTTTTTCCTGCGTAGCTGTAATTTCTTTAAGGCTATAAATAATTTTCACCCAGCCAATATGCTCACCTAAAACAACAGGTTGCCAAACAATCATTGTTTCGTCATTAAAAAGTACTGATGCAATATTATCTTTTGGTAGCAGTAACGCAGGCTGACCATATTTAACTTCGGGTTCTTCGCCCTCCACCCGTGAAATATCACCAAGTAATTTACCCGTAGCATCACTTAACTGAATGGCTTCTATACCTGGAAACTCAATTGTGCGAAACAATAACTGTTCGATAGAACTATAATTATGGGATATCATATGAACAGCACTTACAGCTGAAATATTTTTTGCCAGCACTTTTGCCTGAAGTTCCATATTTGACTTAATACTTTCTACTTGTCCCTCAACAATATGAAATGAAAAGATAGCCATTGAGCTAGATACAAGTAGTGATACAAACAAGGCAAGCTGAAGACCAAGCTTACGTGGCCAAAACACAGACAGAAATATTTTTAAATATTTTTTAAGCGCAAGCATTCTTAATTTTCTTTAAGTTATTATTAACCGATAGAAATTATGATATTAACCTTCATAATATTGTGTATGTAACAACGCCTCTACATACACCCACACTCTATTATATAGGTTATCGGCACAAATTTTGATAACTCAAAGATTACACCTACTATAATAAATTATTTAGCTGTAAAAAGTTAAAGCAAGAAGGTATTTTGAATAAAATAGAATTAAGATAATACAGCATAGCAGACAACCTCTAAGCTACTGAATTTTATAGATAAAATAAAACACTAAGCTCAGGCTGCTATAGCCATAATCATGGCCAGTTGAAAATAGCTTACTTTTAATGATCGTTTGCATCATTTTCTGAATAAAGTACAACAATGGCCTTAATAAACCTGTAATTCTGTCATCACTTTAGCTGCCCAAGATACGCCGCCACAGCTTTAATTTCATCATCGGTTAGCCCTTTCACAATCGACTCCATAATAACGTTGCTCCTGTTAGACGAGGGATTGCTATTTTTAGAATTATCTCTAAATCTCATTAAAGTGGTTTCAACATACTGAACCTGTTGGCCTGCAAGCCGGGCAAAATCTGCCTGACCGACCCCGTTCTCACCATGACATGCACTGCACTGCTTTGCATATATGGGCTGACCTTTTTTAGCCAGTTGTGGATTGGTTGCAGCTCCTCTAACTCTCAAACTGGCATAAAAAATAGCGAGATTTTCCTTGTCATCACGGGAAAAGTTTTTTGACAATGCATTCATCACAAAATTCTTGCGACGACCATCTGCAAACTTTTCAATTTGCTCCAGTAAATACACCGGATTCTGTGCAGCTAAATTTGGTACGTCTGGTTTAGTGCTATTGCCATCCGCGCCATGACACTGGTTACATAACACAGCGCGATCTTTACCAGCAGCAATGGCCTGTTGTTTTAACGCTGGTGTAGATTGTTTTGCGTTGATATCAGATAACATACGTAAAACTTCTGCATCTTTAGCTTGCACGATCAAGCTGGAAAAGAAAAATATCAAAATAGTTATTATTCTTTTTGATAAAGTCAGCATTTTATACCTCATATTTTTATTATTGTGATTTTGTAAAATAATCTTCAATTTGATAAACCAGTTCAGAATATTCTTCATCATTCAGATAATGCCCCGCCTCTTCTATAGCATGTCCGGCAATATCTGTATGCATTTTTGCCGTATCTGCCTTTCCCTGCTTTGCATAACGAATAGCAGAATGAATATGTTCCCATGCACTTTTCTTTAGCTTGTCTCCCATATGGGGCTGGGTAACCGAAATTGATTTTCTTTGTTGTAAATGTTTAGCAAATTCACTTTCAGCATCAAGAACTTTTTCACTTTTTTCTTTCTGCGAATATTCCGTTTGTATTTTACTATGAGTGAGATTTGATTGTTGCACTTTTTCAGTTTTTTTATCCAGGGAAGTATTTTCTCTCGTGGCGTGAACAACCAAATCATCAACTTTACTATTCAGGATAGAAGTAATATCAAAAGCATGACTTGATTTACGATAAGAATACGAACGCATTTGTACAAGCACCATAGCAAGATGACTATAAAGTTTTTTTAAAGTCGACAACAACGCATGGTTATTATTTTTCATAATTATTTGTACTCATTGGTATAGTGGATACTTCTTGCGCGAAGTCTCTCCATGAAAATACTTATAACGGAATATAGCATCTGCACCATGACAATCCGCACAAATAATCAATTCACTATTCGAATTCCGTAAAAAACTCGTCATCGCATCACCTTCATTATTTTGTCCATTGCCAGGCTTGTTATTACCGGGCTGCCATTGGTGGGGATCATGACAACTCAAACAGGTAATTAAACCTACATGTGTACGTTTTCCATTTTTATTATAGACAGGAATATCTGGTATAAGTTTATCAGTAATACGTTTTACACGAACGCCGTTTGACCAGACAGTAACCTGATCAGGATGTTGTAATTTTGGAGGGATTTTGTCCTCTGCCGCCTGTCCTTTTGCATGGCAACTTAAACACATTTTTTCAACAGCAGATGCAACTTTAGCAGGCTCGCGTGCCCATAGATTTAATTCCATTGCGGCATTATGTACAGCGTGACACTGTCCACATACGCCTGAATGTTTAACGTCCTGTCCTTTGTGATTGACAATTTTTGGATTGCTTATTTTCATATCATGATCGGTACCCAGTACACTTTTTTTAGTTTTATGACATTCAATACATAGTTTTGAGTCATGTGAAGCCGCAATACGTAAAAAGCTGGTACTTGCATCACCTTCTTTTAGCGGTTTTTTGTTATTACTGGGATCAGATGCCCATTTATGTGCATCATGGCAGGTTACACAATCGACCTTGCCACCCTGCTGAACTTTATTTCCATCTTCATCAAATAAAGGAAGCTTATTAGTGTGCGCATTAATATTTTTCAAATCAACAGCAACAGGGTGTGAATAACCATCAATCAATTTTTTATTAGCAATGCCATTTTCTTTATGACAGGACTTACACAGACGGGCGAAATCACCTTTTGTTGTCTCATCTTCACGTGCGCGTAAAAAACTCCCTTTAGCGTTATGCGGGGTATGACACTGACCACACACACCACCTTTAAGTATATCTTTTTGCAGTAAATCAGCTTTATTTAAAACATTATGTTTTGTTTTTATAATTGATTTTTTCTTTATATGACAATTAACACATAATGTACTTTTTTCATCCTGTTCAATTCGTAAGAAACTGGTTAATTCATTCCCCTCAATAAACTCACCCTCTTTTGTCAGGCTTTTTTCTCCACTTCGACTCCATACATGAGGATCATGACATGAACCACAACTGACATTATCACCCTTTACAGATTCATGTCCCTTGCTGTTATATAGCGGTAAATCCACATAACTATCTTTTGGCAACAGTTTATTTTCACTTCTCCATTGACCTTTTTCAATATCAATCCCCAGTTTTTTTACAGACACCATTGTGGGATGTGTATGTATGCCTAATGTTTTATCTTTGGCAATACCATTTTCTCGATGACACTCCATACAACGTGCAGCAGATTTATCTTTTGTCTTAATTGTGTTTCTTGCCCATAACATAGATCCATTCGCATCATGTGGTTGATGACATGCCCCACATATTCCTGACTCAGAGGCTGTCTGACCACTTTTATTTAAACTCTCAGGTACTGTTTTATCTATACTGTGTTTTGTTGCTTTAATGTTTTGTTTATCTTTATGGCATGCCAAGCATAAAGAAGAATTTTTATTTTCAACTAATAGAAGTTTATCGCCTGTAGCTACGTGAGGGCTATGACAACTCTGACAGGTTACTCTTCCGTCTTTAGTGAATTTTGCTCCTGCTTTTATTAAGCTATGAGGTTTATTAGGCGGTTGTTTAAAAACTGGATGGTTTCCTTCCTCTGAACCTGTGCTTTTATCCAGGTGACAAGCCAGACACATACTTGACTCAACATTTTTAACCCGTAAAAATACCGGTGACTCACTTTGGTTCCAGTCAACACCATGTGCGGTATGACAGGTTCCGCAATATAATTTTCCTTCATCATTAAGTGGAAATATAGTCTTTCCGCCGGAAGTCGGAATAGTCATTTTTTCTGAAGGTTTAATTCCGACCGGATGGTTATGTTTATCAGCTTTCCAGACAGAACGTGAATCGAGCACAAAACCATCATGACATGAAAAACACATTTCATTTGTACTGGATACATCCTGTTTACCCGTAGCAACAACAGGTTTTGGTTCATATGGGATCAGTGGCGTTACGTCTTTGCGATCAAAATCTTTCAACCACATAACATGACAAGTCGAGCATTCACGTTTACCAGACACTTGACGAGATGCTTCAGCCTCATTAAATAACACAGATATAAAAAACAGAACGGTAATAGCCAGTAAAAAAAATAAAATATGGTGAACCATTATTTTTTGGAGTGACCATATCATGTTTTATGGCTCCAAAGAGAATACAGAAACTTTGTTAGCTAACATTTCACATACATATAAACGATTATGTTTGTCTATTGTAATTCCGGAAGGTGATTTAAATTTATAGGGTTTTGTTTTGTCAGCTAATACGTAACGAAAACGTGTATCATTTGCAAAAACCTGGATAACACCTAAGTAACTATCACTAATGAAGATATTTCCCTTTTGATCCAGCGCCACACCCTTGGGACGAAATAACTGTCCGGGCAATACACCCCATGCCCCTGTAATAGCCTGTAACTCGCCCTTCTTGTCAAAGATTTGTACCCGGCTGTTCAAAACATCTACGATATAAGCAAGATTTTTATATAAAGAAATTGTAGCGGGATAACGAAGTTCACCCCGGTTTGTTCCCTCACCACCCCATTGTCTAATTAATTTTCCATTAAAGTCATAAAGCATAAGTTTATGATTATTATTACCACTAATATAAATTAATTTTTCTTTTGAATTTACTGCAACGTCCACCGGGCGAATATCTTCTTTTCCTTGCCTTAGTAAAATATTGTTTTTATATGTTCCATCAATATTAAAGATTTGAATTCGATGATTATCTTTATCTGCGACATAAATATTATTACTACTTACATCAATACCTAAAGGGTTATTCATTTCACTTTGTTTATTGCCCTGTTTTGAAATATATGAAATGTGCTTTCCATGCCTGTTGAAAACGGCTATACGGTGATTACCACTGTCAACGATATAAATATTACCCTCATCATCAACATCGACATCACTGGGTAAAGATAGTGGATTAGATTGAGTTCCGGTTATCGTAAACAACTGTTTTATTTGTTTGGCCGGTATTGGAGCAGCACTATCTGCGAGACACGGTATTGTAACGATACAAAAAGAAATGATTGTTATTAAAAATTTATAACCATATCTGAAAAACGGATTATTTCTTTGAATCATATTGTTCTTTCCACCAGTTCCTTGGATCTTTTCGCATTTTTTCCTTGGCAGTTTTTTGTTTAATGTCTGAACCTGTCATTTCCTTAATCGAAGGTAAGGATTTTTCTGATTTTAAAAGATTAGGCATATAGAACGTTTTATACTTCTCAACTAAACCAATAATATTAAGATTAGTCACGTCAGTAATACGTCTGTCAGAAAACCCCAGTTTCCTGAAAGGAAGATAACTTTTCTTTTCATCTGTATGACAACGACTACAAAATCGTCCTTTTGGCATAACAATTTTATGAAAACCTTTCTTTATTGCTTCTTTATCTATATCAGTAAGCTGGTGACGAATCGCAAGAAACTCTTTTGCTTCTTTTGTATCTTCTGTAATCTCCAGTAATTTCTTCTCATTACCCTGGTTAGCATAAGCAACTATTTTTGAATAATAGTCATCTGTCGCTGATAAATAACCCGTTTCTTCATCCTTACTGGTTCCAAATGGTTTGCCCTTTACTTTAATTCCGGAATAGTTCAGCCATTCAAATGATAATGTTGATTCCTTAATTTTACGTGGATCATTATGACAAGTCATACAACCAATAAATTGGGTATGCATATTCATTAGTGTACGGATCATAGGTTCTTTAGAGTGCGGGTAATCTCCGTGACATGAAAAACAAATATTTTTTTTGCCTAACAATACTTTATCTGTTAACGGGGTATTATGAAAATGCCTTAACTTTTCAGTTGTACGTTGTTCGCGTAATTTTACCAACAATGAAGGTTCTTCTTTGATTTTAGAGAAACCCAATTTTTCAGCTAACACGGCAAATAATGAAAAAAGCAACGCGGCAATAATGCCAAGCAATATAGAAGTAGTAACAAAAGACTCTATAGGATGATCACGACGTTTTCCTGAAATACTAAACAGATCGTGACGATAGCCACCAGGTAATTTTGATTTATGATCCATAATAATCAAAATGGCAACACCCAATCCAAAAAATAGTAATACGGCGATTACTATAATTATCGGGCTCATATGTGCTGCTTCATACATAATTAATTACCCGTTTTATTTCTCTGTTAATATAACCCAAATTGCTAACATACCCAGTACAGTCCAGATAAGAACAATAACAAGCGAACTATACGCAATAACTTTTTGCCATTTTGTCATCGGTTTTATCATAATCATGAATCCTCAAACTTAAGGTTTTGTTCATCATCACTTTCAGAAAATAACTCCCTGCTTTCCATCATGTCTTGCAAATATTCCCGCTCTTCAGGTTCTTCAACCAGATTACGCAGGTATTCAAGAAAGTGTTCTTCTATTTGATGCTCACGTGTAATTTTTCCGGTCAAAAATGTCCATTGCATAGGGAAACGACCCGGAGCCAGATGCACGTTGTACCAGTGCCAAAATGCAATTACCAGCAACGCTAATAGTGCTTCATGTGGATGCGACAAACGCATAAGTTCCTGAAAGTGTGATGCCATGCTTTCAGGTAAAATACTTGCCCAAAATTCCGGAAACAAAAATGATGAACCGGATATCACCATAACTAAATTACCAAAAGCTGCGGCAAAGTAGTGAATCTTTTGTTTGTAACCAAATTTATCCATTTCCGGACGCTCTTTACGTTTGCCCGCAAAATATAAAATATCATCCTTAAAATCTCGAATATCTTTAAATACAGGTATAATCGTTCGTCTTATATCAAATATCCCCAATCGAATACGTGCAAGTGGCCCCAGTGTTATCGTAACAAGATGGTAAATCATAGAAAAAATCATCACTGCGGCTATGGTTCGGTGAATTATTCTGGAAACGTTAACGCCCCCCATTAAAGAATTAAAGGGTTCAGCCCAAAAAGCTTCAAAAAAATAAATAGGTAAACCGGTAAAGGCCAGCGTTAAAAATGTCACAAAGGTCAGCATATGCTGAATACGTATATGGATATTGTAGCGATAGATGTCACCAATAGGATTCGAAACAACATTTTTATATATCAACACTCTGTCTTGCGGCAAAGCGGCAATGAGTTCTTCTATTTCCTGTTTCTCTGCATCGCTTATTTTATTTTGCCGCATTGACGTTTCTAAAACATCACGTGCATGATCTGAGAGTTGCATTAACCTGTTTCTCCTGCATTAAAAGTTTATTATTGTTTTTATATTTTTCTATCGCGCCCACGTTTACTTTTACGGCGCCATGAACTTCCTTGGATTAAACGCCATGCGACACCATCACGACGACGTCCAATCGTTTCAAAAATTGATAAACCTACAAGCGCCACAATGACAATCTCACCAACGAGGTTATAAATTTTTTCAGCATAATGTCGGAACTTATTGTCATCAAGATTACTTGTCGGATGTGGATCAAGATTTGCGTAATTTTCATCAGCATAAATATGGCAACGTTTACATGTCTCAACACGATTTGCTTTGTTTACCGGTGATTTTTCATCCCGTGAAGGAAGTATTTCATGTACGCTTTTATAGTAATTATCTTTTTCCGCATGGCAATCAAGACAGTTTGCCGTTTTAGTGAAACCATACTGGGTCAACTTGCCATGAAAACTATGCTCGTATGATTCCACCGCCACAGGAAATTTTTTACCAAGACTACGAGCCTCTGTTTTAGCATTTTTAACATGTCGATCAATGAGTTTTTTATCTCCATGGCACGAGGAGCAGAGTGCGACAATTTCAATCGAAGATCGTTTTACTTCTTTAATTCGACGACTGGTATGTTTGTACCATTGTTCGGCAAAGGTTTTATCTTCATGGCATAGCACACAGCGGTCAATAACATGTTTGGGTGGCGCTTCCTCTTTAGGGTTATAAAGAGGATTTGTATGAC
>Ga0316207_10005411_pt1 | contig 10593 bp, 4 predicted proteins | sample 6weekpyrite_MG_FD_204943 | JGI IMG/M metagenome (GOLD analysis project Ga0316207, IMG submission 204943) | Microbial mat bacterial communities from mineral coupon in-situ incubated in ocean water Damariscotta River, Maine, United States -... | ecosystem: Environmental > Aquatic > Marine >...
TTTCTCGGACAACTGCCACCCGGGGTAGCTTCGATCCCAGCTCTTGTTGGAGATGATGGACCGGAAGGCTACCTCAGACGCATCCGTGGCGTAGGGCATCGAGGTGGTCACCACAGCGGTCCCACGGGTATTGATGTCCGCAGTCAGCGCAGCAGACTGAGCCAGTGCCAGTGCGTTCTCTGCAGTAGCCTGTGCCAGGGTCACCGCTGCAGCTTGAGCCACCGCGAGGTCATTGGCGTCCTCCGCATCATCGAAGGCCTCCTGAGCCACATACAGGTTCTGCAGTCCCTGAGTGTTCAGGTCATCCGAGCGGATCACCGAGGGCTGCGTGAAGACCACCAGACGCTCATCCTTGAGACGGGGGGTGGTACGCCGGATCTCGATGATCTCACCCCCGATCAACGGGTGGAGTACCGAGTCAATCGTGATGAAGTTGGGGGACCCCGTGGTGATCGTGTAGTTCGCGGTGGCTACCGTGTCGATGGTCACCGTGAGGTGGGTGGCATCTAGGTAGTCGAAGGGGATGTCGTAGGTGTAGTCCGCTGCTGATGCGGTGTACGAGACGTAACTGTATGCCATTACTGAAGCAGGAGGTCGAGGGGGTTAGCGCCTTGCTTGGCCTTGGTGACGTTGGTGCGGCGAAGCGTCTCAGCTTCCTGGAGGGCGGGGTACTCAGACATGAGCTGCCGAAGAGCTGCACGCCGGTATCTCTGGAGGATTCGGCTGACCATGGGGATACGGGGGGACTGCATGTCTGCGGTACTCTCAGGGCTCAGACGCTGGTACGCCTCGCTAGTCATGAGGGACTTGAGGGCATCCCGAAGGTTCTTGCCTCCCACCCGCACCTGACCATGAAGCTCTCCCCAGCGGTCGAAGGCAGACTGCCCACTCCCACTGCGGTAGCCCAAGAGGTCGTGGTTCTTCCACGTCGTGTGGGGAGGAGTGAACCCGTACTTCAGTTGCCCGATCTCCCGGTTCACAAGGTCATCGGAGATGTCCTGGTACTGCACCGGCATCCAAGCGTTCATCCAGGCACCGAGGGTGTCAGAGCCTGCAGATTTGAGCTTCTTCACCGGCTCACCCAGCAGGTTCCTGCGGGGCTCGAGGTCCTCAGAGAACTCGGGGATGCGGCGTAGCATCGCGTCGGACATGGAGTGGACCTCGCGTACCGTGTCGTCCCCGAAGGCTGCAGTGGACTGGGCGGCAATCGAGGGGACGAAGGAGCCGGCGAACCGGTTCACGAACTTCTCAGCGTTCCTGTCGGGGTCCGACATGAGGCCGATGAGGTTCTCCAGTCCAGTCAGGTAGGACTTCTCCGTGATCGACTGGAACATTGCAGCCATCACTGCGGACTGCATGAGGGTGAAGCGGCTGTTCTCCCCGGGCTCCATCTCAGCGAACTTCATGTAGTCCGAGATGTCAGCCACGATGCCCAGCATGGACGCGAAGGGGTCCATACGACGGTAGGAGACCCACTTACCCCCAGGGATTCTGACGGAGTAGGGCTGCCAACCAGATGCCAGGAGGGCATCCCGGTCCTCCCTCTTGGCGGGTCCACGGCCAGAGAGCATCCCTGTGTGGGCAGCGGTGAAGGCTGCACCAGCGAGGGAAGCCGACATGGCGAGCTTAGACTTGGCGAGTCCGCTGACTGCCCTGTCCGGCGACATGAGCTCCTTGGCCATCTTGCTCCGCGCCTTGGAGAACATGGGCATCTTCATTTTTACCATGGCAACCTCCGCAGTGGCCGGGAAGGTCATCACGGGGCTGCGGTCCAAGACGAACTTGAGGATGTTCGTGGGGGTGCGGATGAAGGGTAGGGTGAACCGCAGCAGCGGGACCTCCTGGACAGCCGACTGAGTCAGGAGGGCCAGCTTGTCGATGCTGTTGTTGACCAGCCCCTGGTCCTTGCCTGTGAGCTTGTTGGTGAAGGTGCGTCGGTCAGCTTTCTCCGTGCCCAGCTTCGCCAGGTTACCGAACTCCTCATCGAAGTTCTCCTTGGCGTACTCGATGGCGTGGAGCGTTGCACGCCGCTCGTCCATCACCCCACCAGCATAGTTGGTGGCGTTGCGGTACTGCTCGAAGCCCTCGCGCATCAGGGTGTCATGGTTGTACGCAGCTCCCTCGCGGATGAACTCGTTCATCTTCTTGTGGGCATACGCACCCATGTCAGCAGGCTTCACCCCAGACTCACGGGCCTGCTTGGTGAAGTACCGCCAGGCCTCTGCCCGGTAGTTCGCCTGCTTCAGGAACTCATCCGTGGCAGTCAGGATGCGACCTGGCGTGCGCACGAACTTGCCGTAGGCATTCACCATCTTGCCCAAGGACGAGTCGTCCTCGAGCCCTACCATGCCAGCCTTGATGGAGGCGGATGCCTCATACTCCAGCTTGGACCTGGGGGTCAGGTAGGTCTGCCCTTCCTTGCCGGACAGCCATCCCAGCTTGGCCGACTCACGGGTAGCCTGCCAGAGACCACTGAGCTCTGAGATGGCATCTTGGACGCCATCCATGTCAGCACTGAGGAAGCTACCAGCCATCCTCTCCATCGGCTCATAGACCGACATAGCCACACCGGAGATGAGGTTCACGGTCCAGGTCTGGGGACCGGACAGAATCCCATTCATCCAGTGCTCTGTGGTGATCCTCATGATCCGGCTCTGGAGAGGGATCGAGAGCATCTCCGAGAGACCACGGATGCCGTCGAGACCACCCTTGTCGTAGGCAGCCAGAGCCTTCTTGGAGAAGGAGTCGAACGCATCACGCCCCACTGCATCCACCACATCAGTGGCGATCTCAGCACTGAGCTTCCCACCCCGACTGATGATCTCCGAGATGGTTCCATCGAGACCGTTGATACGGAAGGTGCCGAGGAGGCGACCAGACTCCTGGGCGATGCCACGGAGCTCACCCTGGAACTGAACGAGAGCCTCGAACCTGCCGATGACATCGAGACGGTCCTCGTCGGTGGCTCCCTGGGAGACCACCCTACGGAGCTGTTCCATGGTGTCAGAGGAGGCGTACTCATAGACCCAGCGGTAGGCCGCAGCACGGGGACCGATGTCAGCGAGGGCTCTGCGGTCCTTCCCTGCAGCTCGTATCAGGGAGTCGGTGATGACCGGGGAGTCCACCACGACCATGTCTGACAGCGAGTTGATCGCCTTGGCCCGAGTCTCCTCCAGGGTCTCCGTGCCGATGGATGCAGCCCGGTCCATCTCATCACGGAACTTCTCCGTGAGAGCACGGGTGAGCCCCTTGCGGCCATCAGGGTCTGCCCACCTGGAGACGTTCATCTCCTTGGGCATCTTCTCGACCACACCGACATCATCGAGATAGCTGGCAGTGTTGAGGACCTCTTCTACGTCCTCCATTCCCACGCCATACTTCTCAGTGACAGCGGTGAGGGGGGTAGAGGGGTCGTCTAGGACCTCTCCTCCCGCCTCGTCCGTCGCTCTTCCCGTCGCGTCTTCAACCGCGTCCACCGCAGCTCTAGTGCCCGCATCATCCAGTCCATCAGTCTTAGCGCGGCGGTAAGCTTTGAGACGACGGACTCCAAGCGAGATAGAGTCCCACGCTGCACCGAGGCCTGCGCCTTCGACTGAGGCTTTGAGTCGTCCGAGGAGTTCGTGGTCATCTTCATCTGCTTCTAGGAATTCGGTGATGGGGTTAGCCAGGGCGGTTCCCTGGATGGCATTGGAGAGCCGTGCTTCGTGGCCGTCAAAGAAGGCGAAGTCTGTGGCGGCACCTTGGACCGTCGCCTTGGCGAAGCGGTTCATCTTGGTGAACTTGCCCACGGTCCCGAGAGCCTTGCCGGCTGCACCGAACCCAAGGGCGAACTGGGAGATGGACTCCACGATCGTCCCTGCGATGTACTCCGACTCCCCAAGCATCCGCTCGTCGTAGTCAGGAAGGATGTCGAAGGTGGCGGCATCCGCCAGGTTGTACGCACCCTGCACCATCCCCTCCGCTCCACGGAAGGGGGCAGCGAGCAAGTCTCCGGTCACAGACAGAGCTTCACTGAAGAAGCCCCGGTCGTTCTTCGGCCTCTTGGTCTCGTAGTTGGAGGGGAACTCCTGAGGAAAACCGTAGTCCTCCTGCCCCCGCCGATAGACGCTATCGAAGTCGTAAGCCACTATTGAATCCTGGTGATGGCAGCACGCTGCCCGTTGATGAACTCCTCAGCGGACTCCCTGTCCGCGACGAGTCCGAGGTCTTCCATCAGATCCTGTAGTTGCCCCTTGGGGAGACCATCAGGGTCTGCGTTCTCAGCAACGAAGAACTCCATCTCACCGACAGTGTCGAAGAGAGGGTCGGTGAAAGGGTTGATGTCCTTGGGGTCCAGGGGGACTGTCACATCGAGCTTCTTGTCCCGCTGGCGGTTCACAGCAGAGACGTAACCGGGGCGACGGTAGATCAGGTTCCGGTTGCGGTTGAGATCCGCCTGTCTCCGCTCAAGCTCCGGGTCCTTGATGGTGACCTCTCCAGCCAGCACATCGAACGCTGAGATGCGTCCAGTAGGGGCAATGGCACGGATCGCCTGACGGGAAGAGCCCTCACCCTCAGGCATGGAAGCCTGTTCGTGTGCCCACTTGTTGAGCTTGCGGGAGGCATCGTAGGGGGATATCTCCCCGTTCATCATGTCGAGCTGCAGGGCGAGGACACCCTCATCCTCGAGAGGGACCCTACTGACACGCTGGAGGGTATCCGCAGTCAGTTCCTGGGACTCGATGAGCCTCCAGTAAGCAGCGGCACTCTTGCCGTTCCTGACCTCCTGCTGGGCCACCTCGACATTGCGCATCCCCTGGGCACTAGCGAGCCTGAGGATGTTCGAGTCCATGTCCGACATGAGCTCCCCGTTACTACGGAGCATCTCCTCATGGGCGATGGTGGCGACGATGGCCGAGTGGTTCTGGGTGTTCCCTGCGAACTCCTTGGGGATGCGGGCGTAGATGCGCTGCATCATCGCTCGCTCATGCTTGGCTACCAGGGTGGCAGCAGGACCCCTGAGTGTCTTGCCCCCGGAGAAGCCGTCCTCCCGCACGAAGTCCTGGAGCTGCTCGTTCTCAAGCAGGTAGTTGACCGCCTGGGTGCGGATAGCCTGCCCAGCGTCCTGGATGGACTCGGTGCTCCCGAAGCGGCCACGGTAGTCGGTGATCGACTGGTTCTTGGAGATCCAGTCCTGAGCCTCACTGCTGCTCATATACCCCGAAGTCACAGCAGCCTCGATCTGCTCCTGTGCGGAGATCTGCTGGTTGAGACGCTCCTTGATGGAGGAGAGGGCAGCGTTGCGCCCCTCCACGATCTCCCTGCGGCGCACCTCGAGGGGCTCAAGGAATGTATCCCTGTTCTTAGCCACCCAGGTATCCATGAGGCCCGCGCTGTCGGGTCCACCGATGATCTCTGCCGCGTAGGCTCTCTGGGCCTCGTCAGCCTGTCGGATAGCCGCCTCCGACATCTCCTCCAGCTCAAGGCTCAGTTCATCGCCAAGGTCATCACGGATCACAGAGAAGACCCCACCGAGGCTGGTGATCATGGAGTTCCTGGAGGGGAGCTCGGTGGTGATGGGGGTGAGGTCGCGTCTCTGAGCGATGTCCTTCGCCACCTTCGCAAAGGTAGCCTGGGTCATGTCCCCAGACTCAACGAGGCCCTCTGCGTGCTCGAGGGCACCACTGAGGTCCCCCGAGTTCACATGGGAGTAGACTGCCTCCACAGAGGCGGGGTCATCCTCAGGGCGCGTGGTGAGCTGGCTGTAGAACCTAGCGGCATCGGTGAGGATGTTCTCTGCGACGACACCGTATTGCTCCCCATAGGTCCCCTCAGCCTTCCACTTGTCGAGGTAGGCATTGGCGACCTCCCTGGGGTCCAAGCCTTTTCGCGCGGCCTCCGAGAGGTCATCCAGGTACTCGGTGCGGGCTCGCTCCACCTGGAGCTGGTTGCGGTTACGGAGGTCCTTTAGCTCGTTCGCGGTCTCCTCCTCCTGCTTGCGCTCGTAGATGTCCTGGAGGGACTCGATCTGCTGACGGAACTTGGTGTCCTTGGAGAGCGGGGTGGTCCCTACCGGGAACTCGGTGAGTTGGTCGAGGGCGTGGAGGGCAGCTTCCGCCCCCTGGGTGTCCTCTACCTGCGCCACCACAGCCTGGGTCAGTTCCCAGATGGTTGCACGGGTGTCAGGGAACCCACCACCTTTGATCTCCTGGGTGTAGTACTCCTGAATCTGCTCGATGTCGTCCGTCGTAAGGTGTAGGTCAGCGTCCACCACGCTCAGGACCTTGGTGCTCAGCTCCGCCTTGGCCTGCTCCATCCTGTGGGTCAGCTCGGCGTTGCTGCGGATCTCCGTACCCTCCACAAGCAGGCGAGCATCGAAGTCACCCTTCTGGAGGAGGGCAGACTGCCGGCCATACTCGTTCTGCATGGCAGCCCCGCCGGCCACCTTCTCCCACTCGGACTGCATGATGGACTCCAGGGACGGAGGCTCCACCATCTGCCCGTTGGAATCCTGGACCTCCCCCAGGGACGACAGGCGGTCACGCACACCCGCGTAGTACTGGGTAGCCAGGGTGCGACCAGAGGCCTGCATGTACCCTCGACGCCAGTAGGGGTTGGCGTTGGGGGCGATCTTCCCCTCACGGACGAGCTGATCGAACCCCTTGGCGTTGTCATCCGCACTCAGGGAAGAGAACGCTGCGGCACCCGCCTCCAGCTCCTCGTCGTTCTGAGTCCGCTGCATGTCCACTGCGATGCCCGTGAGCGTCTGGGACAGGGGACTCAGGTCGAGGGGCTCCTGGAGGCCCTGCTGGCGGTAGTTGGCTCCTCCGCCAATGCGGCTCTGGGGAGACGCCACAGGACGGAGGCGGGGCTTATTGATCATGACTTGTTCGCGGCGTAGTAGGTGGATGCCGTCTGGGCACCGATACCGAGCACAGCGTTCAGGTAGCTAGGCTTCTGGATCTTGGGGGCGACGTTGGACAGACGAGCGTTCTCAAGGTCTCGGCGTACCGACTCGAGGGACTCGTTGGTCTGCTGGTCGATGTATTGCTGGTTGCGCTGCTCGGAGGTGATGGCTTCTAGCTCTTGCCGCTCGAAGTCATCGAGGAGGAGGGAGAAGGACTGACCTACCCCTCCTCCGTTCTCCGCAGCAGCAGCAGTCGTCGCACCGGCAACCTGTGCTGACTCCCGCGTGACGGAGAGCATCGACTGGACCGATGCGGCCCTCTCTTGCTCACGCCGCACCAGGAGCTGCTCGTAGTTCGCCAGGGCACTCTGGTTAGCGATCTCATTGTTCCGGTCCTGGACCTTCTGGTAGTGCTTGTTGAGAGCACTGGCCTGCTCCTTCTTCTGGTGGTACTCCAGGAGTCCAGCACCAGCCTGGAGGGCCATGGCGGGACCCACGCCCCCACTAGCGACACACATTCTTGACCTCTTCGAAGAAGGGGATGAAGTCCCCGATCATGCTCTCGTACATGAAGGTGAACCCGAGGTGTTGGAGGAAGTGGATGTGGACCTCGTTCTCCACATGGACAGCGTTCATGACCACATCGCAGTCCTCACAGACCAGGGGCAACCACCGTCGCATGGCCCTCAGGAAGATCTTGGGGTACGCCTCGATCATGTCGGTCCCCAGCATCCAGATGGTGCCCACGGTGAGACCATCGGACACCTTGTGGTCGAAGAGACCGAAGATGGCTGCAGGCTGACCGTGGATGAATGCGGTGTAGCAGGACTTCCCAGCGAACCCCTCGGACAGGGACTCACCCACAGATAGACCAGCAGCCTCGATCTCTGCTCGGTCAGCGATACGAAGCCTGGGGGCGAAGAGGGCCACATCAGATGCGTGGCTCTCCCGTACCCTCAGACCCTGTACCTTCTTCCCCGGTTTTCGTAGGTGGCTTCCCATTCGGCTCTCTTTGCAGTGAAGGGGTATTGGTTGTGACTCTTCACCACGATCTGCAGACCAGTGTTCCGGGTGAAGATGGGGAAGACGAATTCCCCCGAGGGGTAGCGAACCTCATCGAGCAGGAGATCCTCACTGAAGTCAGTGAAGAGGAAGTTGTTCACGTCCGTGTCCCGCCCAGGTGGGGTCACCTCGACATCGAAGTAGGCACTCTTGTCGAAGGAGATCCTCCCGTAGTGGAGCTGGTAGCGACCGTCGATGATCGTGCCTAGCCCACCCGTGGAGGTACGCTCCCTCAGGTACGGGGTGGAGAACTCGAAGGACATCTCGAAGACGTACCCCAGGTAGAACACCTCACTGGTAATGTCCCCCTCCACGGTGATCGTGGTGACATCCTGTGTCCCCACGTCGATGCTGGTGATCGTGTAGTCAGCACCGGGGTTGGTCACCTGACCGCCACCCTTGGACTCCCTGGAGATCACGCGGACATTGGGGGTGTCGTAGAGCTCGAAGTTGAGCAGGATGGCCGTGGTGTCCGTGACCGAGTCGTAGGTGACAGAGGTCAGCTCAGTGCTCGCCTCGTCCACCCTGCGGTCCAGGCGCATCTTCACGTCAGAGTCCACGTCCACCGGGGTGTCCTCGACCGTGATGGTCTCGAAGAACAGCCCGTCAGACCTCTGCACCGTCATGAGCAGGGTGTTGTCCAGCCACTTCATGGACTGGATCTCCGTGTCAATATCGAAGACCCACCGGACCCAGGAGGACTGACTCTTCTCGTTGCCACTCCAGGCGTACTTGTAGATGTACAGGTACTTGCGATCTTCAGACAACGTGGAGTCAGAGAAGGACTGAAAGTCCGCAGGGACACGGGAGGCCTTCACAGCCACCACGTCCTCGAGCGAGGAAGCCACGATGGACTCCACCTTCCCCCTGATGAACTTGGGGACATGCTCCGTCACGTCATCCGCACGGTAGAGCCCGGTGTCACCGATCTGGTAGAGCTCGTAGACGCCCGAGTAGTCCCCTCGCTTGTACCCGAAGTAGACCGAGCGACCAGTGGCCGTCACCTCGACATCCTTGAAGTTGTCGTAGGCAGTGATCCGCTCGATCGCAGCGGTCGTGGGGGACAGGGGGGTGCCCCTGAGGACGAACTGGTCTTGGTCCGAGAAGAGGATCAGGTTGCCCTGGTACGCCACAGCATCGTGCAGCTTGGCGACACGGGTGTGTGACGCGAGGACATCGACGGGGTCCGAGTCCACCAGGGAGATCACGGAGGTCCTGAAGAAGTTGAAGAAGTTGTTCACCTCCGACAGGATCACGCTCTCGTCCGACAGGAACCCCAGGCGGCCCTTCCAGAAGAAAATGGACTTGATGGGTCTCCCGAGGAACGTGGGCCACGGGTTGGAGTCCGAGTCACCCACGATGCGCCCTGACCAGTCCACCTGTTCCCAGGTGAAGAAGATCTGGAAGGCTTTCCCCGTAGCGGTGCCTGCCTGATCGTCCTGACGACGGACGAGCTGGTGGGGCATGGAGGACGCGAGGAACTTGTAGAACTGCCCAGGCTTACCAGCCTCCTCCCAGTGCCCCTCAGAGAAGGTGTCGGCACCCTCGTTGGAGACGAACTGGAGGTAGTAGTCATCCTCTGCCTGCTCGGTGGCGTTGGCGACACGGACGACATAGCCGTCACCACAGATCCCAGGGAGGTCATCAGCGAACTCCACCACGTTGTGGACGGAGGACATCGCTCGATCCGCCTGGGAATCAGTGACCTCTAGTTTGCTGAAGGACACCGTGGGGTCACTGGTGCGCATCCGCACCACGGACCCCTGCGCATCGTTGGTCAGGGAGGCATCGGTGTTGAGGCCTACACCGTCGATGGTGCCGTTGGGGTTAGCCGTCTCGCTACCTGTTCCCTGATCCGCGCGGAAGTTGTTGCCATCAAGGTCGGGCGTACCCAGCAGGAACTGCTTGGCGATCGAGTCCGTCTTGATGGTGGTGGTCTCGAAGCCGGGCGAACCGATGGAAGGATCAACCCCGTCCCAAGTCCTCTGCTCGAGCTCGGTGGGACTCACGTCGTCACTCAGCTCATACCGGAGCTTGTAGTTGGTCTTGTACTGCCCCCGCTTGACGTAGACATACGCCTCGTCCCCGTAGGTCGCCGTGTCGTAGCCGGTGGGGCTGGTCTCCCCAGACTGCTGGGTGATACGGGCACCGTTGGTCACCAGGGTGTAGTCGTTGATGGTGACTGCACGGATGGTGTCCGTCTTGGCGTAGGGGGAGTCAGGGTCACCACCGTCACGCCCGTAGGCACCGAAGGCGTAGATCGTCTCGTCCCCAGAGACGTAGGGGATCTCGATGTAGAAGTAGCGGGCGTTGCCAGCCAGAGCCTGGATGCCAGCAGTGGCAAGGCTCATGTCGAGGGAGACACGGCAGCAGTACCACCCAGACTCCTCTGCCTCCACGGGGGTAATCTTGGCGTCGATCCCCTGGGAGATGTTGGACTCCACGCCCGTGGTGAGGTTGAACTGAGCCGCAGCCCTCACCGTGGCAGCCCCGTCCTCCCAGCCCAACAGGACCTCATCGAAGTTGTTGGCACGGAAGAAGCAGGAGAAGTGCGTGGGGGGACTGCCGATGGCAGGGAACAGGCCCTCCTCCTGGTAGATGTAGGCCCGCCCCGAGGGGGTGGTCTTCACCTTGATCACGTTGGC
>Ga0316207_10005412_pt1 | contig 10590 bp, 12 predicted proteins | sample 6weekpyrite_MG_FD_204943 | JGI IMG/M metagenome (GOLD analysis project Ga0316207, IMG submission 204943) | Microbial mat bacterial communities from mineral coupon in-situ incubated in ocean water Damariscotta River, Maine, United States -... | ecosystem: Environmental > Aquatic > Marine >...
AAATTTACCATAGCCCCAACCATTTCTTTACCTTCTTTATTTGCCAGTGAAGGTACTTTCGCCAGAATAATTTCTTCTTCTTGCTTATTAGGTAAATAATTTAATTGAGCAACAATATTCCACCTATCAAGTTGGCCTTGGTTAATAGGGTTGGTACCATGGTAAATGCCATCTGTATCGCCTAGTCCTATAGTATTTGCCGTTGCAAATATTCTAAAAAACTTATGCGGACTAAGGACCTTATTTTGATCAGTAAGGGTAAATTTACCATCACTCTCCAGAATTCTTTGTAATATAAACATTACATCTGGCCTACCTGCGTCATATTCATCGAGAACAAGAGCAACTGGTCTTTGTATGGACCAAGGTAAAAGCCCCTCTTTAAACTCTGTAATTTGCTTACCTTCTTTTAGAATAATTGCATCTTTTCCTATTAAATCGATTCTACTAATATGGCCATCAAGATTAATTCTTATACATGGCCAACCTAATCTGGCTGCAATTTGTTCAATATGGGTTGATTTTCCAGTACCATGATATCCTTGTATAAGAACATGCTTATTATAGTGGAAACCAGCAATAATTGCCTCTGTAGTTTCACAGTCAAAACAATAATCATCATCGATATCAGGTACTAATTGTTTTAAATCATCATCAAGATTTTCTAGAACAGCTGCCTTCATTGAACTTTTAATATTGAAAATCTTTTTTACGGAAACCTCTTTACTATCAACTGTCACAATCAAGTTTCTCCATTTTATTTATAAACCCTGTTATATTACTATATGCCTGATTAATCATTTTTATTTTATTATCATTAGTTTTTCCTAATTTATCAGGATGATATTTTTTTACCAATATTCTATATTTCTTCTTTATAATATCCTGTTTAAGAGGAAAACAAACTCCTAATATATCCATAGACTCTTTAATCTCATTTGGAATGTCATAATCTATATTTCTTTTCCGTGTTCTATCATTAATATTAAAGAAATCATCCAGTTTTTTATTTATTTCTTCAAAATTCTGATAATTACTTTGTTTGTTGTTATTTTCACTATTAGCTGTATTTTTCCTATTGCCAGTTAAAGCATCAAGCTGGAAATCATAGATTTCTTGTTCCGACATGTTCTCAAAGAAATCCCAATTTTTATTAAATATTCTTATATGCTCAAGACAGAAATATATTTTAGGCTGAGGATAATCAACATCTACATATTGTTTACTAACGGGAGCAGGGAAAACTCCTTCTTCAAAGCAGTCTTTATTAAAACATTCCTTATGTTTATCTCTTATTAACTTCTTTTTTTTAAAATTATACATTGTAAATCTTATCAATTGACCTAGAAAAGTTAGCTACTAATTTGTGTCAGTATAAGTATCATAATAACATATATAACAAATTCTAAACAACTTAATATCTCAATAACTTGACAAATTTTATCTTTATAGCCAGAATATATATATGGCAAAAGCAGCTTCAACAGGAAAAGAACGATCAATGGAATTACTCCTTCCAAGGGAGAGGCCGTTGCATTTATCTAAAATTCATGCATCAGCATTCGGTTTACCTTTTATTGTTATGGGGGCTGGTGTATTTCTTATAACAGTTAATGTAAAAATGTTAGTGTTAAGAGTAGTCCCGTGGCAACATTTCCAGAAGGTTGAAAGTATACTAAATGTTATGCAAAATAGTATTTACGGATATTTTTTAATAGCATTTGGTCTTATTGCAGCTATTCATGTGCATTTTACCAGAAAGCAAAATGTACAGATGGTCACATCTAAACGAGTGGTACAGGAAGACGGATTATGGACCAGAGAACTTCATGAAATATATCTTAGTCAGATAAAACAAATAAAGGTTAAACAAGCCTTATTTGATAGACTTGCCCATAGAGGAAGAATTACAATAATAGCAAAGGTTAAGGAAGAAACAATTGTAATGAATGGTGTTGGAGAACCCAAAGAATTTAAACAGGCCATTGAACATGCCATACTCAAATATGGGAAAACCGCTGTTAAGCAGAAAACCAAAGAAATAGGTTAATAAAGGAAATTATCTTTATATATTAGTTACTCTAGCCAGAAATGCATCCTGCATGTAATATCAGCATTTGACAGCTGATAAGTTCCAGAAGCAGCACTATATATAGCAGAACAACCTGCTACATTGTCAGAATCTATACCAAATACTTTACCTTTATCAGCCACACCATCATCCATTTTTTTATCTATTAATTTTGCTTCTTTAGCAGCTAATAATGCCCCAGAAGTAATAGGTGCATCGAGTGATGTCCAACTTCCTAATTCAATTGTATTTCCAGTTTTCCCAAATGTTGCTGCAAATATATATCTCAAACTATAGCCTCCACCATCCATGTCTGACGCAGGTACATTACTTCCTATTTCTGCTTTTACTGGGCTACCAGGGTCACCAGTGAATGTAGCTTGTAATATTTCTGACAGACTTAAATCTTGCCATGAGTAAAATCTCTCATTATCTCTTATTTCTCCATCACCATTACCATCAGTCGCGGAAGCCCAATATTGTGATGCGTTATTCATATCTCCAGGTAATGCATCATATTGATCAAGAAATGTATTTAATGCCGCGTAGAATGAATTTGCTTCTGATACAATAGAATTTATTTCGGCAGATCTTATCAAGGATTTACCGCCAACGATACCACCAACAATAAGACTTATTATGATTAGAACTATAGAAAGCTCTATCAGTGTAAACCCTTTATTTCCCATATATTACTCATATCATTTTTATTATATAGTTTCCATTATAGCACAAAATACCCTTCGCAACTAAGAATAATTCTTAAGAGTTATGAATATATCCTGTATGTGATAATTCTATCTCTTTTCCAGAATTATCAATTAGCAAACATTTGCTACCCCTAGTAATTTGACCTATTTTTGTTATTCTGAGATTTCCAGATCCAATTTTATTTAACATGGCATCTTCATATTCTTCAGATACAGTAAATAATAATTCATAATCATCTCCTCCAGAATAAACTAAATTTCTTAGACCATCATTAGTTTCAAGAAATATTCTGGCTTCCTCTGATATTGGAACATCATCTGATAAAATTTCTGCACCAACATTAGATGCTTTGCATATATTATTCATATCGGCAATTAAACCATCTGAAATATCAGTTGCCGATGATGCAAATTCATTTAATAGTAACGCCATATTATTTCTTGGTTCTGGTTTTAAATATCTTGATATTAAAAATCTCGATATAAAAGATTCATTATCAATTTTTATATTATTTTCTTTTTTATCACTTTCTAGAATCTTAAGACCAAGAGCAGAATCACCTATAGTCCCGGTAACATAGATATTATCACCATTTTTTGCACCTGAACGTAGTAAAATATTATTCGGCTTTACTTCTCCTATCATAGTGACTGATAAACTTATATTTCCATCATGGAAAACAGTATCACCACCCATTAATGAGATATTATAATTTTGTTGAAGTATATTCAACTCATTGGTAAAGTTCCTTATCCATTCTTCATCACAAGAGCTATTTAATATAGCAGACATAAAATAATATTTTGCCTTAGCGCCCATAGATGCGATATCAGATAAATTTATTCCTAGCACTTTATGAGCAATATCTCTTGGATCAGAATTATGAAGAAAGTGAGTTCCCTCAATTATTGCATCTTTTGTTACAACTTGCTTATAACCGTTCTCAGGAGTGGGGATTATTGCCGCATCATCCATCAAAGAAAAAGCACCGCTTTCTTTTGAAGCAAGTGGGGCAATATATTTTCTAATTATCGAAAACTCATCCATTTAAATATTATAAAGAAATTATTATTCAGCTTTTTTTTCTGGCTTATCCTTTTTTTCTGGCTCAGTCTTCTCAACCATTTCAGCGCCATTATCTAATTTAGTTTTACCTAACTCTTCTTCATTAACTGCTACGGATTCTTCCAAATTAGTGGTATCATCACTATCAGAACTTTTATTATCTATACTAATTTTTAATATATCTTTAGCTTTATTTTTAGCGCCATATTTAACTTTATTTCTTGGAAGATATTCAACATCACTCATTAAATTTTTTCCATTTCTCTGGAACTCTTTTCCTTCTTTATTTGCTCCATTATCATTACCATCTTTGATATCTTGTGATATCCTTTCAAGAACTGCATTAACGAATCCAATTTCCTTTTTGTCAAAAAACTCACTTGTTATAGAAATATATTCACTAATAATAATTGATGGAGAAGTTTTTCTATCTTCTTTCAGTTCGAATAAAGCAGCTCTTAATATGGAACATAATAAGATACCTATTTTTTCCATATCCCAGTCTTTATCAAGATATGTAACCAATATTGCATCTAAATGCTCAATATTATCAGCGACATATTTTACGATTTCTCTAAAAAATTTCTTATCTATTTTTTTAACAATATCATCATCATTCTCAGTAGCAGCATATTCTTTAGCGATTACCAATAATTCTTTATCCAAATCTTCTAGATTCCATCCAGCTTGAGATTCAAAATCTACTATAGAATTACTATATAGAGCCTGTACAGCCATCAAACGTGCTATACTTTTTCCCTTTGAAAGGCGTTTTTTGAAATCCTTTACCATTTATAGAAATTCTCCTATTATTATATCTAAAATTATATTACTAATTTACTTTTTAATTTTATCATACTAATGCAAGCTTCCGCTGCCTTAGCCCCTTTGTTACCTTCACTTACTCTTGCACGTTTTAACGCCTGCTTTTTGTTTTCTGTTGTTAAAATTCCATTTCCTATAGCAACTTTTTTATCAATAGCTATCTGATTTAATCCTCTGGCACTCTCTCCACATACATAATCATAATGAGATGTTTCTCCACGTATTACACAACCTAGTGCCACATATCCATCATATCGTCCAGAATCAATTGCAAAACTTATTGCTGCGGGAATTTCAAATGCTCCGGGAACAGATATTTTCTCAATAATAACTTTCTCTTCTTGTAAATATTGAGTAGCTCCTGCAACTAACTCATCAGCTATTTCATCGTAGAATCGCGATTCTATAATTAATATATGTAACAATCCTTCCATTTCTCTATCCTATCAAGTTAGACTTCTAAAACCCTTTACAGACAAACCGTAACCATCCAAACCGACTATACTTCTTTCCGAATTTGTAAGAAGAACCATGTCACGAACACCTAAATCAAGCAATATTTGTGCTCCTACTCCGTAGTTTCTTATTTCATTATCATCTTTTTCTTTATCAGAATTATTACTTTGATGAGATATTTCATTATCATCTTTTTCATTCTGGCGAGATTTTATTTTATGCGAAAGACTATGGCTACTATTTTCTCTAATAAGTATAAGCACTCCACCTTCTTCTGATATTATTTCCATAGATTTTTGTTTTGATCTTGGATAGTCTATATCTCCAAGTACATCGCTTAAAACATCAAGGGCATGTACCCTAACATTAACAGGTTTATCTGGAGATATATCTCCTTTTACCAAGGCTATATGTTCTGCATATTCAAGCATATTTGAATATATAACCATTTTAAACTCACCACCATATTTACTGTTAAATATAGTTTCCAACTCTCTCTTTACAATTCTATCATTACGTATTCTGTATGATATAAGATCAGCTATAGTAGCTATTTTTAAATTATGTTCTTTTGAAAATTTAATGAGATCAGGCATTCTTGCCATTGTTCCATCATCATTCATAATTTCACAAATAACACCAGATTCATTAAGCCCTGCAAGCCTTGCGATATCAACTGCTGCTTCTGTATGTCCTGCTCTTACCAATACTCCGCCCTCTTTAGCCTTTAGTGGAAACACATGACCAGGAGATACTATATCATTCATATTAGTATTTTCATTTATCGCAACAGATATGGTTTTTGCTCTATCAGCAGCTGATATGCCCGTAGTTACTCCTGTTCTTGATTCAATGGAAACAGTAAATGCAGTTTGTAATCTTGTACCATTATGTTGTGTCATTAATGGTAAGTTAAGCTCTTCTACTCGTTTTTTGTCTAATGCCAGACATACAAGTCCTCTTGCATTTTTTGCCATAAAGTTAACGGCATCTGCATCAGCCATTTCAGCAGGTATTACAAGATCACCTTCATTTTCTCTATTCTCATCATCTACAAGAATAAACATTTTGCCCTGTTTGGCGTCTTCTATTATTTCTTCTATGGAAGAAAGATATTCTTTATAACTCATTTTACAGTCTTTACATTATTATGTTACTAGTCTTTTCCCAGCATTCTAGCTGCATATCTGGCCAACATATCAATTTCTATATTAACATCTTTATTATTAGATAAATCTGAAAGAGTAGTATGTTTTAAGGTATGTGGTATAATATTCACCTGAAACCTATTGTCCATAACTTTATTGACTGTTAGAGAAACTCCATTGACTGATATGGAGCCTTTTCTGGCAATATATTTAGCTAAATTATTTTCAACTGATATTTCTATAGATAAATTATCTCCTGTTTTTTCAACAGAACTTACCTCACCTATATCATCAACATGGCCAAAAACCATATGTCCGCCTAGCTCATCACCAAGCCTTAATGACTTTTCCAAATTAATATTTGTACCTTTTTCCCATTTACCAAGATTTGTACATAAAAGAGATTCGTCTGAAATATGTATTGTAAAATAACATCCTTTAGAGCTTTTTTCTTTTTCTACAACAGTCATGCAAGCACCATTACAACAAATTGAAGCTCCAATATCTACATCTTCAAAATTGTAGGAAGTAGAAATTATGGCCTCTTTACCATTTTCACGTGAAGAAATTTCTATAACTTCACCAATATCTGTTATTAATCCTGTAAACATATTCTTAAATCTTTTATAAAAAACTGGTTTTATTTACTTATTATATGTGTTTTATATTAAAGACTATAGTTAATTTCATTAAGGTTATAAACAGTGGTAGAATTAAAGTCATCTCCTCCGGATAAATCATATTATTCTTTTGATGCTCAAAGAGGTAAAAGTTACTCTATATGTGCATGTGGAAAGAGTAATAATTTGCCTTTCTGTGATGGGTCTCATTCATCAACTGGGAAGTCTCCAATTATTTATAAAGCCCCAATAGATAAAGAAGTGTATATTTGCGCTTGTGGAAAAACCTCCAATGCCCCACATTGTGATGGAACTCATAAAACTTTTTAAATAACCGAATTGAAAATATAATGATTAATGTTCTTCTAAAATCTTTATCTTCCGTTTTTGATAAATTCTTCATAAAAATTATTCTAATAACTGCTTTAATCACTATCATAATTTTCTCTTCTTTTATTGCTTCTATCGGATTTTATATTGATGGTCTTACTGAAGAATCAAACTGGTTAATTCAAAAAATAGCAGCTCTTGCTGCAGGAGGAGGGGCAGCATTCATAAGCTATTTCCTATTTCCTTTAACCTTCCCTGTAATTTCATCTCTATTCTTGAATAAAATATGTATATATCTTGAAGATAAGCATTATCAACAAAACGGCCCTCTAAATGATTTATCAATTTCGGAATCACTCATATCTTCACTTAAATTTGTTGCGATAGCTATAACATTAAATTTACTATGTTTTGTATTTTATCTAATTCCTGTAATTGGTATATTTATATATTATCTGCTTAACTCTTATTTATTTGGCAGAGAATATTTTGAAATGGTATCTCATAGATATAGCAATACTAAAGAAGCAAAAAATATTAGAAGATCCGTTAGGGGTAAGGTTCTCATAGCAGGGTTCTTCATTACAATAATGTTTACATTTCCTATAATTAACTTACTTGCACCAATAATGGCAACAATTCTTATAGTTCATTTTTATCATATGAATGTTAATAGGAAAGAAGACAATAATATTATCTAGAATATATTTATTTTCTTAATATTTTTATCGGCAAATTATGCAGCTTCATTAAGTTCTTCTTTAGATTCTATAGCAGAACCCAGCTCAAGACTCTCAAACCAATCAAAGAACTTGTCGATATTTTCCCCTTTAAATATTGCTCCATGTTGAGGACACATCATTTCTATATCCAATTTTCGAACCTTCTCAAGCCATACATCTCTTGCCCTGTTTGATGGCATCCATCTTCTATGGAATGATTCCATATATTTAATATGGTCCTCGAATTTATTTACAAATAACGCATCTTGATCATGTGGCAACAAGGCCGCTCCAACATCTCCTGAGAATAAGATTTTAGCTTGAGGGTCGTATAAATGGTTATTACCTGAAGCATGTAAGTAATGTGCAGGAATAAAATCCAGAACATATCCATCAGATAATTCTATAGACGATCCTTCATCAGGAATTGCTACCATTTTCTCAGGTTCTGAACCAAAATGTGCAATAAATGATGTCCATGTCCATGGAACATAGGTCTTTGCTCTGGGACAAACAGTTTGCCACATAGAAAGTGATGATAAAATATCAGGGTCCTGATGAGAGCCAAAAATATATTTGATAGTATCAATAGATATAAACTTACTGATAGAAGAAACAACCTCTGGAAATATTTCAGTACCACCAGGGTCCATAATAATTGTATTTCCTTTTGATACGATAATATATTCATTAGTATCAATAATATGATTTGGCTTTTCTGGATCTCTCCCAAAAACAACCCAAGTAGCATCAGCATTCTTATAAATAATTTCTGACTTCATGATTATCTCCCCTTAATAATATATATTATTATATTTCATTTAAAATTCCTTTTATTTCAGTAAGCAATTCTTTCGAATCTACTATTATTTCAGATATTTGTTCACACAAATATTTAAGCTCATCTGGTAATGACTGCAGTCCGCCATGAACTTCACTTTCAGGAATATATTCCGTTTCTATAGCAACATTTACAGATATCATATTACCTATTCTAATATTGTTAAAAATATTATCTAAACATATATCCAGAGGAAGTATAATATTAGGCAATTCTTCCAAAATATTTTTATAGGTGTCTCTTTCCTTCATACCTATATTATTAATGATAGTAATGTTGTTAGCTATATAAGAAACATTACTGTTTGTATTTTTATCTCCATTATCATTTTTTAGCATCTCACTTGATTTATTAAAATAATGATAGTTCTTGAGAGCATCAGAACACATAACAACTTGTTTAGTAAATTTATTAATTGATAATGTGATATTAGCAATTTCTTTTGTAATTACTTCAGCAAACTCAGCTATTATTTTGGTCATTTCCTGAAGAACCCGACCTCTATCTCCTATATGAAAAGAAGAAATTGCAGCATTTAGAGCCATAACATGAACACGAAATGCCAATGGATCAAGATTAAGTACTTTCGTATTCAAATTTAGTACATCTATAGCAAGTAATTTTATAAACTCACTTTCTTCATCTGCAGCGTCGATACTTGTCTTTAAAACAGGATTATTTTGCATTACTAAATATATAAATTATCTGGAACTTATATGATTATATTCAGATATATTAACAAAATAACATTTATGTAAATATATTTAAACTTTAGGAACTACTTTTAATTGTAGTTATATCATTAGTGCAACAACTATATATTTGCACAAATTTAATATGTCTTATCGAGATTTATCTTTGTCACTATATTTATCAATAATATCACAATCTTGACAATGCTTAATTAATTCTCGAGCCTTACTCATAAAAGCAGGTCTATCCTCTTGACGTAATTTATCTAACTCACCAAGAGTTTTTCTTATCTCTTTAATATTGCTATCTGGAACATCTTCACCTTTAGAGTTTTTAACATTTTCAGACAACATTTTAACTCTTATTTTTGCGACTTCTTTACTAACATTCCAGCGTTCTTTATCATTTCTTTCAAAGAAAGTAAGATTCGTATGCTCAGGAGGAACATAAGCGCGAGTTTCAGAGTCACGATCATTATGAGGAGCTTTATCAATCATGGCCATAATGTCATCTTTAATATTAAAATGTTTAGCCAAAGCAGCAATAGCTTTATCTCTCAATTCATTTATTTCAGGCTCCGCATTCTTCTCCTCGGTAGGCCTTTCCAATTTTTTATATGTTGCTGAATTCATATTAAAACCTAAGGCATTCATAAACTGATTCATGCTGTCCTGAGATACATTCATTATTTTATAAGTAGTTTTCGCAGGTTTAGAGATATTTTCTCTTATTGATCTTAGCATCTCCCCTTTAGACACAGGGGTATTAGAATGACGTAAATCATTTTCTAATTTATATACTGACATTTTGAACTTTTCAGCACTAAATGAAAATTTATTAACATCTTTCATTTTAGCGTCAGGTTTCTCTTTCTTATTATCAACACTAATAGAATTATCAACAATATCTGCTATGTTTTGTGCAAGTTCTTTTTCTCTATATTTTTTCTCTTCTTCTAATTTCTTGATATCACTCTCACTTATAGAAAAAATGTCCTTTAAATTGACTTTCATTCTTTCTAGTTTTTCTTCAGGTATTTTACCTCTTGTTTCCAATGTACCTATAGATGAAGGAGAGACTTTTGTTCCTCTTACAGTAAAATCATGAC
>Ga0316207_10005413_pt1 | contig 10589 bp, 9 predicted proteins | sample 6weekpyrite_MG_FD_204943 | JGI IMG/M metagenome (GOLD analysis project Ga0316207, IMG submission 204943) | Microbial mat bacterial communities from mineral coupon in-situ incubated in ocean water Damariscotta River, Maine, United States -... | ecosystem: Environmental > Aquatic > Marine >...
TTAACGAAAACTCGCTTAGATGAATCACCGAGTGTTTCACCAAATGGCGGAATGATAATATATAGTACTTTACATAATAATCGACAAGTTTTAGGGTTAGTCTCTGTTGATGGTCGCTTTAAAGCGAGGTTACCTGCGCTTGATGGGCAAGTTAAATCACCAGCTTGGTCGCCATTTTTGTAAGGTACATAGAGTTAAACTCGAACAAAGTTTCATTGTTTATAAGAAAAATAATTGAATAATTTTTAAATAACACTTTTGCAAATTAAGGAAAAATAACATGCGCTTAAATAAAACACTTAAGAATGTAGCCATTGCTTTACCACTTTTAGCGTTAGCGGCTTGTAGCTCTAATGATTCATCAAATGAGCAAGCGGCGGTTGATACCAATGCTGAAATAGCTCAACAAAAAGCAGCGGCAGAAGAAGCTGTAAGAGTTCAGGCAGCTAAACGTGCAGCTGAGATTAAAGAGCAAGAGCGCCAAGAGCAAGCTAAATTACGCTCTGAACATATTATTTATTTTGGCTTTGATGTTTCTAATGTAACAGGGGAGTTCTCTAGTATTTTAGAAGCGCATGCAAAATTCTTAAATGCTAACTCAGATACTAAAGTGTTAATTGAAGGTCACGCTGATGAACGTGGTACGCCTGAATACAATATTGCATTAGGTGAGCGTCGCGCTAAAGCCGTTGCTACTTACTTAGAAAATATGGGTGTATCTGCTGATCAACTTTCAGTTGTGAGTTACGGTGAAGAAAAACCAATGGTTAAAGATCGTTCTGAAGAAGCGTTTTCTAAAAACCGTCGTGCGGTAATTGTATACTAAACACTGTTGACTAATATCACCGGAAAAAAAATGAAGCTAACCCTTTCAAGTAAAACAGTGTTATTGGGCCTTGTTTTGACTGCTAGCACTTCTGTTGTGTTAGCAGCTCAAGCACCTGTTGTAGATGTGAATTCAAACACTCTTGTCAGTCAAAGTTCAGGCTCTTTATCTGAACAATTGGCTAATGTTGAGCGTAAGCTTGATTCACGTAATCGATCGCAGGTTAACATTCAGCGTCAGCTTGATGATTTACAGACACAGGTGAACGAGTTACGCGGCGTTACTGAATTACATACCCATCAGCTATCTCAAGTACTAGAACGTCAACGAGAGTTGTATCAAGAGCTTGATAGACGCGTCAGTGAAGCATTAAAACCGTCCAGTAATGTGCCTAGTGCAATTGCTGTTAATTCTTCACCGGTAGCAAAAGACTATAGTAATGACTTAACTGAGAATGAAGCTTATGACAAAGCTTTAAATTTAGTACTTAAAGATAAGCGTTATGAGCAAGCTATTCCTGCTTTTCAAAACTTTAACAAAACATATCCGCAATCAACCTATGCGCCAAATGCGCATTATTGGTTAGGACAGTTATTGTTCAACAAAGGTGAGTTAGCTAAAGCTGAGCAAGAGTTTTCGATAGTGGTTAATCAATTTCAAGACTCTAATAAACGCCCTGATGGTCTGTTGAAGTTAGCGATGGTTGCACAGCAACAAAAAAACACGGCTAAAGCGATCCAGTTATATCGTCAATTACTGAATGAATATCCTGACTCAACTTCAGCCCAACTAGCTAAACCGCGTTTGGCAAGTTTACAGTAAGTTTTTTGTTATTCATTTGTAGACAAAACTAGCGCTTTGCTTTGTTTTTAGACAAACAAAAAATAATAGTGAAAAAAACGAAATTTGTTGTTGCACTAAATTTTTTTATGAGTATCATATGCGGCGCGTTGAGGCAGCAACCTTATCGCGATGTCGGCCGTTAGCTCAGTTGGTAGAGCAGTTGGCTTTTAACCAATTTGTCGAAGGTTCAAATCCTTCACGGCCGACCACTTTTATTTTTAAACTATAAGTATATTGGATAAAGATAAGGCTTTTAACCAGTTAACTCTAATTAGCACGAAGACTCAAATCCTTCACGGCTGATAACTTTTATTTTTAAATATAAGTATATTGGTTAAAGCCAAAGCTTTTAATCAGTTAATCCAAGTTAGCTTGAAGATTCGAATCTTTCATAGCCGACCATTTACTTATTACTTAGACAGTTCGTCTTGGTGATTAGTAAAAGTAATAAATGTAAATCTTGAAACGGCCGTTAGCTCAGTTGGTAGAGCAGTTGGCTTTTAACCAATTTGTCGAAGGTTCAAATCCTTCACGGCCGACCACTTCAAGATATTATTTAATTACTTAGAAAAACTAGAACGGCCGTTAGCTCAGTTGGTAGAGCAGTTGGCTTTTAACCAATTTGTCGAAGGTTCAAATCCTTCACGGCCGACCACTTCTAGTTATCTTTTGTTTATTAAGAAATAGTAAAGCCAAAGCTTTTAACCATTAGCCAAATGATACCGAAGGTTCAAATCCATCACGGCCGACCACTTCTAGTTATCCTTTGTTTATTAAGGAATAGTAAAGCCAAGGCTTTTAACCATTAAGCCCAATGATACCGAAGGTTCAAATCCTTCACGGTCGACCACTTCTAGTTATCCCCTAAATTTGTCTTATGTACAAAAAAATAATGAATGCAATAAAGCTATAGTACACATTTTCTCTGCATTCCTTTATAATTGCCGCGCTTTAAATCAACTTGTATTGTAAGAAATAATAGAGATAAACCATGAGCCAAACTAATTTAGCTGTCGATTTTGATTTTCAATTTCCAACAAAGCCTAAGTCTTTGTCTAATGATGAAAAAAATCATTACAAAGAAAGGATAAAGCGATTACTAAAAGAAAAAAATGCTGTTTTGGTGGCGCACTATTATACAGATCCTGAAATTCAGGCACTTGCAGAAGAAACAGGTGGTTGTGTTGCCGATTCTTTAGAAATGGCCCGATTTGGTAATCAACACCCAGCAAAAACGTTAATTGTTGCGGGTGTAAAGTTTATGGGTGAAACCGCTAAAATATTAACACCTGAGAAAACAGTGCTCATGCCTGAGCTTGAAGCAACTTGTTCATTAGATTTAGGTTGCCCCATTGAAGAGTTTTCAACTTTTTGTGATCAACATCCAGAACACACTGTTGTTGTTTATGCTAATACCTCTGCGGCAGTTAAAGCACGCGCAGACTGGGTGGTTACTTCAAGCATAGCGCTAGAAATAGTTGAAATGCTTGAAAGCGAAGGTAAACCAATTTTATGGGGACCTGATCGTCATCTAGGCTCATATATCGAAAAAGAAACCGGTGCTCAAATGTTGATGTGGCAAGGCGCTTGTATTGTACATGACGAGTTTAAAGCTAAAGCATTACATGATCTTAAAATTCAATACCCAGACGCTGCTGTGCTAGTTCATCCAGAGTCACCAGCAAATGTTGTAGAAATGGCCGATGCTGTAGGCTCGACTAGCCAGTTGATTAAAGCTAGCCAAGAAATGCCCAACCAGCACTTTATTGTAGCCACAGATCAAGGGATTTTCTACAAAATGGAACAAGCTAGCCCTGACAAAACTTTCATTGCAGCTCCTACCGGTGGAAATGGCGCTACTTGTCGCAGTTGTGCTAACTGCCCCTGGATGGCAATGAATGGCTTAAAATCTATTGCAGAAGCTTTAGAGACGCCATTAGGAAAAGAGATCAGTGTTGATGAAACGTTGGCTGAGAAGGCTTTGGTTCCTTTACACCGAATGTTAAACTTTGCAGCAGAAAATAAGCTAAAAGTAAAAGGCAATGCTTAATTCGATATTTACCTGTAGAAATCGTATTACTCCAAAGCAATAACTTGATTTTTATGCTCTTATCATTGATTTATACTTGCGCGTTTATCGGTTTTTAACTACCATAGCGCAGCTTTAAAAACTAAAGTTAAATGGTGAGCTGGCTGAGTGGCTGAAGGCGCACGCCTGGAAAGTGTGTTTAGGTTTACCCCTAACGAGAGTTCGAATCTCTCGCTCACCGCCATTTTGATATGAGGCTGGGCACTCCATTGGGGTTCCCAGCCTTATTGCTTTCTACGTTAGCTAAAAGTTGCAAGCTGCCTCCAGTTAAATCCAACTTATCCTCATAAACCTTAATATTTTTAACCATAGCTAACAGTAATGCTTTAGTTGCTTCTACATTTCCTCCAAGAAGTACTTTTTCACAAGCTAATACAGTTACAAATCCTTAATTATTAAGACTTTTATTAATTAGCCGTTTATATCTTCTTTATTGAATTAACAGTGTGTTTTTTATTTCTAATTAATATATTAATTTATTGTCAAATCTTGATAAAATACAGCGAATAGTCCGGGCTTTTTACTCCTATTGGGTTAAATAAACTAAATTAGATGCAGTTTTTTCTTTTCATTCACAAACCATTATGCGATTGATTTAATGTTCGATTAAATACTGTAGGTTGTTATATAGTTGGTTGGTAATCAATTAAACGAAAAGCTAACCACTACCCTTAGATAGGATTAAGTAATAAATGGATTTATCAATTCACCTCAACATGATAATTAGTGCCGCTTGGTATTTAATACCGATCTTCATATTTGCTGTCATCATAAAATCAGCATGGTTCAAAGGCGTAATAGGTGAGTGGCAAGTAAACTTACTTGTTAAGTTTTTCTTAGATAAGAATGAATATCATCTTATTAAAAACGTAACACTACCAACTGATGATGGCACCACTCAGATTGACCATATCATTGTATCAAAATATGGCATTTTTGTAGTTGAAACCAAAAATATGAAAGGTTGGATCTTTGGGAGCGAAAACCAAAAGCAATGGACGCAACAAATTTATACGCACAAATCTAAATTTCAGAACCCACTTCACCAAAACTATAAGCATGTCAAAACGTTAGAATCTTGTTTGAACGCAAAGAATGATAGTATATTCTCAGTCATTATCTTTATTGGTGATAGTACCTTTAAAACTAAAATGCCAAAGAATGTCAGGCTTGCTCGTGGTGGAATTGAATATATCAAGAGTAAAACAGACATTGTTTTTAATGCAGAAGAAGTTGCAAGTGTTATTGAACAGATTGAAAGCGGTAGGCTAGAGCGAAGTTTTAAAACTAACCGACAACACGTTAAGCATGTAATAAAAATTATAGGAGAAAAACCTGATACAAAATCTTGTTCAAGGTGTGGTGCAGAGATGGTATTGCGTAAGGCAACCAAAGGTAAAAATCTAGGTAATGAATTTTGGGGATGTAGTACGTTTCCTAAGTGCAGTAACATATTGTAGTTTAGTTATTGATTATGTTGAAATGTGCAATTAAATCATATTGATAATGTTGTATGTTATTATTTTAAGAGGAGCTTTTCTTGATTGATAAAGCAAAGTTAGGGTTTTGGGAAGTTTTTACTTATTTTTTAATCGGACTTGTACTCACTATCACTTCAATAGGGTATGCGCTATTTTTTGATTACATTGAATGGAAGTCAATCGTAAAGCTTATAAAAGAAAGTGGTGCAATTGGTGTAGTCTTTTTTCCGTTACTATTATTAGTATTTGGAATGGTTTTTGAGCCTATAAGTAACCTATTACTTAAGTTATTAGAAAAACTGCCATTTTTGAAACCAAGAAAATCACGAAGCGTTGAAGCACTTGTTCCTTTTATTGAACCACACCTACCTAGTGATCTTGGTCTTAAGCAAAGGTTTCGTTATTGCAAAGCAGTAATTGAACAAAACTACCCTCAATCAAATTTATCCGTCTTTTTAGCTAGATTTGGTTTTTATCGTAGTATGGGAATATTGATGTTAGTGCTATATCCAATAACACTTTCCATTATAGATATAACATGCATGTCCTTTCTATTTGCTTCTGTATTTTTACTATTCGCCTTAATTTTTATTAAAAGAGCGCAATTTTTTAAAGGGCATATGGAGTATGAAGTTTATTACAACTTTTTAGCATATCGAGAAAATATTATTTTCAAAGGAAGTCAACAAGGTGCTACAAGTTAAGTGCCTATAACAAGGATGAATTATTTTGCTAAATCAAAGTATTAATGAAAAAAACCTTAAATTACTAAAAGGTAAAACGTTTCAAAAATTTCTTAAAGGAAACGATAGCGATTCAGCATTTGATGCTGTTTTTGATGTAATACAAAACAAACTTCTCAATGAAAGTTATATATTTGATGATTTTATTTCTAAGAAAGTAAATGGTAAAGATGGCTTTGATTGTGCTAATGCTTCAGATGAACTTGTTTTAAAAAAGCTCAATGACAATATAAAAAGACTTTTTAAAGTTCGTACATCTGATAGGCATGCTATCGTTAAACAAACAATTTCCCTACTACGTGACTCTCAGCCAATTTCAATCATTAGGTTAGATATTAAAAACTTTTATGAAGAAATTGACCGCCAAAAGGTCATTCAGTTTGTTAATGAGCAATGGTTGTTATCCCATCAAAACAGGATGCTCCTTAAATCATTCAATGAGTCAACAAGCTTAGGAGGTATAAGTGGGCTTCCTAGAGGACTTTCGATAAGTTCAACTCTTGCGGAGATAGGTTTAAGGAAATTTGATTCTAAAGTAAGAAAAATCAAAGATGTTTACTATTACGGTAGATATGTAGATGACATGATAATTTTTTGCACCCGTGATCCTTCTGAAATAATAGATGAAATATCTAAACTGCTTTCAGATTTAAATTTGAACCTTAGCTTTAATGAGAAAACTTACGTATTTAATGCTAACAAACCAACTAATAATGAAGAGTTTATAGATTATTTGGGTTATAAAATTATCTTTGAAACACAGCCACTTCAAGAAAAATCAAGAAAAATAACCGTTCAAATTAGTGATAAAAAAATTCACAAAATAAAAAATAGGCTTCATAAGGCGTTTCGGTCATACACTAGAACGCGAACCTTCAATTTATTGGAAGCTAGACTGAAATTTTTAACGGGAAATCAATATATTATAGGGGATATTGAAAGAACTAAGTTAAAATCCGGAATTTATTATAACTATCCGTTGATCACTACAAAGCATCAAGTAAAAAAATTAGATACATTCTACCAAAAGCTATTATCTAGTAAGGCTCCACATATGATTAAAGCAATGTCTTTAATAAAAAATCATAATAAATCACGTGGAGCAAAAAAGCATGGAAGACTACAACAATTAGAAAGAATGTCGTTTACATTCGGTTATGAAAATAAAGTTATGAATTCATTTAACAAAAAAATGAGTCGAAAAATAAAGGGATGTTGGTAAATGGCAAAAATTAAAATAGACAAACATGACTATTTAAGGGTGATGCTGACTGAAACTCTACCTTATGAAGTACCAATTACATTTCTGAATGAGGGTTTATATTTTTATTTAAAACGAATTAATGAAAGTAAAAAGCATGGTAGTTTTCAATCAACATCCGTTGACCAGTTTTTGGAACACTTTTTTGATTATGACGATTATACCAAGCCATACAATTATCGAATAAATAAAAATTCAACAAGTAAACGACTCTTATCTGTTCCACATCCTTCAATACAAAAAAGAATGGCAGACTTTTATCAAGAGTATGATTCTTTAATAACTGAGTTATGCAGTAAAAGCCCTATATCTTTAAGAGCACCTTTTAGAGTAGCAAGTCGATTTTATGAAAAAGAGCTTGTTAATTATCAGGGAACTAGTGATCTTGGTAGAGTAGAGGCTATCGAAACTGAGACAGAAGCCTTTGAAAAAACATCAGTATTTGCTAGTTCATACTTTACTTATCGGAAATATAATTTTCTGTATAAATACTATGATTCATATGAGTCACATAGGATAGAGAAAAAATTTGAATATTTAACACGTTTTGATATATCGAAGTGCTTCCATAATATTTATATACCCACTCTATCATGGGCTGTAAAAACAAAAGAGTTTTCTAAAAAGTATAAAGGGTCGTATTCATTTGAAGGTAAGTTTCAAAAAATCATGCAAAATGCTAATGATCTTGAATCAAGTGGCATAATTGTTGGTCCAGAGTTTTCTAGAATATTTGCAGAAATAATTTTACAAGATCTAGACTTAAATATTATTGATAGAGTAAAAGCAGAATTAGGTTTAAATTTTGGTTCAGACTATACCATAAGGAGGTATGTCGATGACTATTTCTTATATACTCGTAACTCGTCAATACCAAATGATGTTTTACCACTGATAAAGGATGAATTGGAAAAATATAAGCTGTTTATAAATGAATCAAAGACAGAGAATTGGACGGTCCCTTTTATTACAGGTCTAACAATTGCAAAAATGGATTGTAATAGTTTAGTTAAAGACCTTTTTAAAGCATTTGAAAAGAATCCTGCTGATATTAATGAAAATGATTTACATATTAAACTCAATAACCCCGGTAGAGAATCAAACCGTTTTATTAAAAATTTAAAGAAAGTAGTAAAAGACAACGAAGTTAGTTATGAAAGCCTTTCTGGTTATACTCTTGCTGAAATTAGAAGAAAGCTATTTAAACTACTTGAAGATAAAAGAGTAATTGACTCTATTTTTGAAGGAGACTCTACTACTATTCAAAAAGTAATTTTACTTGTAATTGAAGTTTCATTTTTTGTATATAGTATGGATATTCGTGTACGAACGACATATATCATCACTCAATTAATTGTAAGATTAAATGATATTACTAAGAAGAAATCTGCTGAATTTAAAGATGAAATAAGAAAAAAGATATATGATGAATCGAACCTATTGCTATCAAAAATGGTTGCAAAAGGTAAAGCAAATAGTATCGAAACACTAAACTTACTAATTGGAATTAGAACTAATATCGATGACTATCCAATTAGTGAAGCGAAGCTGCTAGATTTATTTAACCTTCAAGTTACTACATCTAATAAAATTCAGTTTATTAAAAAACATAACACTCTAGGTTACTTTCAAATTATGGTGCTAATTGGTTTTTTAAGGGAATCTAACCCAATTGTAACTTCATTTTTGGAAGAGTATATACTGAATTTAATTTCGAAGGCTGATGAGATAAGAAATGATACGCAATTAACTTGTTTGGTATTTGACTCTCTTAGTTGCCCATATTTTTCGAATACGTTTAAAGAAAACCTTTTTACAATCGTATGCTCTGAAATTTCTTTTGAGAGTGAAAATCAAGCAGTGTTAAATTTTATAACTGGTAGGGAATGGTTTTTTACTTGGAAAGATAATAATTTAGCTCAAGTTTTGATGAAAAAAGAATTGCGAAGCCCTTACTAAACATACTATTATACTGTCGTTGGAAATCTCATATTGTAAACTTTTACTCTGTGAAAGTTTCTTAATTCGCTGCCAAGTGCAGCTCACACGCTAGGATATGGGGTTACCAACAACTTATTCAGAAAAGGGAGCCTTAGGCTCCCTTTTTACTTTAGAGGCTTATAATATTAGCTGAGGTGATAATATGGATGTTTTATTTTACTAACGGCAATTTTATTGAATAAAACCAGTGCCCATACTCGTCCCATTCCTCCCGCCATTTTTTCTTATAAATATCTATATCTTCACTTTTAAATACTTTTCTTTAACGATTCTTAATTTATAAGAGTAAAGCTAAAGTCTTAACAAAGTATCAAAAACATATAACTATCCTAGATATGAACCAATATCACTAGCAGTTGTACTTCTATTTTTATGTGTTTTATGCCAAATTTTAAGCATAAAAAAAAGACGCCTTTAGGCGTCTTTAATTCTTAAGGTGGTGGAGCTGGCGGGAGTTGACTTTAGTGGTTAAAGTTTTTTAAAACAATTATTTAATTACTTTTTGTTTTGGGCTTTGTTTGTTTTACCCGCTTTTTTACCCGTTATTATATCCTGTCATAACCTTTGTAGTCATTTTTCGCTTGTTAGTGTAATCTTATTTAATCTTTAGCAAAAAAAAGGATTTTACTATGCTCAAAAGAGTTTGCATTACTTTCTTTACTATTATAATTTTTTTAACGTCTTGTGCATCTACAGATGCTAGTAAATCTTGGCAATATAAATCTGATACTGATGCTTTTAATGATCATACAAGAACTGTTTCTTATATGTTTAATGAAAGTGTAAACATGGCAGGCCAGCCAGTATATTTAAAAGTAGAGATCGGGTGCGGTGGCGAAGGGGCATTTATTGGTTTGACATATAGCGAAAAAACTAAAGAAGCTATATATAGAATTGATAAAGAAACACCTGTAAGTATTGATAACTTTTTAAATTTTGATGGTGTGTACATGTCGACTATTGTTGGTTCCAAAGGTCAAAAATTTATTGATAGCATTTTAGCTGGTAACAAGTTAATTATTAGAAGGAAGAACCTGTCAGCTTTAACTCAATCGGATCATGAAGTATCAATATCTTCTGAAAAAAGAGTAATTAAAAAAGCTCTCTCTACTTGCAGTTAATTTAATGGATATGCACCAATAGTTTTAGATAAAAGCTTGAAAGACTGCTTCTCGAGTTCTTTCAAAGAACATATTTTATTTTTAAATGTTTTTAATCTGTAGTAGCTCAGACTTGATCTTACAGTTACCCAATTTTCAGGGTGTCTTGTCAGCTTAGATTTGAGCTAAATTCTTTTCAGCCCATATCGATTTTCCATCAAGTAAAGTTTCTAATGGTGTTCGTC
>Ga0316207_10005415_pt1 | contig 10584 bp, 8 predicted proteins | sample 6weekpyrite_MG_FD_204943 | JGI IMG/M metagenome (GOLD analysis project Ga0316207, IMG submission 204943) | Microbial mat bacterial communities from mineral coupon in-situ incubated in ocean water Damariscotta River, Maine, United States -... | ecosystem: Environmental > Aquatic > Marine >...
GTAGATTTTCGACAATTCATTGCCTATTACCCGGTTAAGCACCGCAGAATCAGCATTATTCTGATTGAAATTGACTAGCTCGCCCGCATTAATCGAGAAAGATTGCCAATCAAGAATAGTGCCCGGAGAACTATTAATGATAAGTTGGTTACTTGTTTGACTGGAGGAGGCATCGCCCGAATTAACCTGCATGCCTTCAGGCAATGCACAAACAACCGACGCAAAACAACAACTGGCAGAAAATGCCAGCAATCTGAACTTAATAGCCAAACCAACCCCCTAATCAACCGCTGTGCACGGCCGCCCCTAATTTAGAAATGCATGCTTTTTAGCAGCTCATTATATTGATACAGGCATTCGTGCGCAAATCGTTTTCTAGATCGCGGCTGTATCAAACTGTGCGGAAGGCATCATGAACTTGGCAAATGATGCAAAGTAATCAGTTGGAAGAATTTGAAGCGGTATATAAGGTATAGGAGCGCAATCAATCGAGCAGCAAGGATTGAGCCTGTCACACCACCTGGTGAGGTCTATGTCACTCGCAAGTTTGCGGCTGAATTAGCCATAGAACAAAGCAAACAACACACAACTGAACATGTTGGCATTTAGCCAAGTCATATGGTGAGCCACCAATGTATGTACTCAGACAACCTCCTTCCAGGTACACGTTTTTACTCAAACCTGTATGAAGAATGACACTCGACACATAATTGCATTAGTTTATTATTGCTCTCCCGAAAAGCTTCCAGTTCCTCTTTCCTGGCATGCTCTGCAAGATCCGAGAAAGCCTCATGTGATGCTTGATTTAGTAGATTGTACGTAGAGAGTTCCTTAACACCCGATGGCAATGAGTTTTGCTTCTTCATCATCTTCCCTGATAATGCCGAAAGCATGCTTACAGACTCGAGTGATTCGCGTTCTATTGCATTTAAATGTATTTTAACTGTTTCAAACCACTGCCTCATCTTAAGTGTTAATTTATCTTTTCCATCCAGGGAGAGTCTCAGTTTAATCCGCTCATCTTTAGCTTTAGATAACTTTTGGCGTTCAATATATGCTTGAGGCAAGAGCAATATAGAGAAATCCATACCACGTGGTATGGATTTTTGATAATAACCACCACCATCCAGTTTAACGTCTTTTCTTATTTCCTTGACAACAACCCCTTTGATAACACAAGCCCCCTCACTTTTAGCTCTAGTATTGTCATATAAATAAATATCAGCTGGCAGCCCATACTCTTTTGCAAGGTTAAGAAAATCACCAATCATTAACTCATGTTTCGACTGCTTAGTAGTAAGTTGGTTATAATTTTGCCGACACGCAAGTTTATTCTCATTGCCACTTGTTGCTACTGAGAAACCTACATTTGTATTTTTGTGTATAGTTTCTATGCGTACATCTCGACACATATATACTGAACAATCAGCAACTGCTGTTAAGGAACTTGCAAGGAGAATAACGAAGATGAGTACTCTATACATAATACCTGGCTCGTGAAGTAAAAGGATATGTTACAAAGGAGAGCTAAATTGCGAATAACGAGGTACATTCAGTTGGTAACGTCGTGCCCACAACCTAATTGCTTATCACTCCAAGAGAGCTCATAGTTTTTAAATTTACGGTGTAATCGAATTTTTGGGCACGTATTCAATGTTATAGAAAATCCTTTAGCAAGTTGGCTAGGCGGAATGGTCCAGCCATTGATAATAGTTAAATCGTCAATCGCAAGTTTATAAATAAAAACCTTATCAACAGGCCGGCCTATAATAACTCTTTCATCTTCACTCTTTATATTAGAAACGGTAGTTTTGATTAAAGCCAATAGATGAGAATCATTTTCAACACTGCCAAGGTAATAAAAATTCTTGCCTACAGAAGAGCTTTTATTCAAATCAAGCACTGGATAACCATTAACCTTAGACGCATTAACAAATGCTGTACGTTGACCTGATGCAGCACAATTCATTGCCGCCAACAAAGTTATTATTGCACTAGAAATAAGAATTAACGACCTCATAAAGCTCCTGTTTTTCAATACAATTACATTACAACGCATCAGTTCTTATCATTTTCTTCAATAGAATACAGGCTACTTGGCAACAATAATGTTTTCAGAATAATGCCCTCTTGTACGAGATACAACTCTTTCTTTACTTGCCCTATTCTTTCAAAAGCCCTTATTCCACATGATGTAGTCTGCTTCACAAGCCTTGGGTATATACAGCGAAATACATACTTTCCATAACCCGGATGCACTAGCTCGTAATACTTAAAAAAGGCACCTCCTGGCGACGGAATAAGAAAAGGGTAGCAGTGAAAAACAGTTTTATTCTCCCTCTTATTCTGTAGAAGGCAATATGTATCAGAAACAGCAATCAATTTAACTTCGTTGTCACCAATTACATATAACTTCACGCCCTCTATAGGCTTTTTAGATTCGTAATCTCTTACAGAAAATTTTACATCCGGCATTTCAACTACGGTGCCGCAATCCATTAGAATTGTAATGAGACCAAGTGCAGTCCGGTATCATATTTTCATCATTAAATATAATTCTATATCTCAGACAACAGATTATTAAAAAGTTAAATGTCTTTTAAAAATGTAATAATACTATTTAATTCATTGTAGTTATTTCTTGTATTAACCTCTAGCCAATATTTCAACCATCCACGCTCATAAAGATACTGTATTTCGTAGGCCATTGGTTGATCATCGACCCAGTAGAAATCGCCGAATAACGCTTCTGTTTTAAACGTATTAAAGTTGGTTGGCTTAACTTGTTGAGCCAGCGTAATAAATCCCCTATTGCCATATTGACTGAGATAATCAACTGCATTGGTGGCATCCCCTTTACAGTGCGTTGTAAGCCAATAGCAATCAAACTTTTGCAGCGCAAAGTCTAAAAACTCCTCGGCATAGCCTGCCAGACAGATTTTATTCTGTTCAGATGACTTTTTACCAAGCAGGACGCCGTCAATATCAATAAATAAATTCATTACAAATAGAACAATTGTATGTTTAATTCAGCAAATGTACGGCGTTAGTTAATAACGTCAATGCGTCGCACTAAAATATATTCTGACACGCTATCTAATGTTCCTCTGCCGTACGCAAGACGCTGAAATTTGGGAAAACTTTTAAAAAAGCATTCAAAGATTCAATTTCCGATTTAATTTTTTACTTTCTGTACCTATCTTAAATATTTAACTTAGAACTCGCAATGCACACCATTATCTAGATGATAGCTCGCCCCGGGAACACCCTCGCCATCCCACCATATCGGCATATCATCGCTCGTTTTAGGCAACCCATCTTCGCCAAATGAGTAAATAATATATTTCAAATATGAGTTTCCGCTATTCTTTTCATAATAAGTTTTATATTGATAAGGATTACCCCATACATCAATTAAAGGTTCGTCTGGGTTATGAAATTCTCTCCATTTCCAATCTGAACGCCCATTGAGGGACTCGATATATGGAATGCCTTCCTTATTTGGCTTATACAGGACCTTCAAGCCCTGTTCATCATCAGGGCATTTTCCATAAAATCTAATATACTCCCACATAAGCTGTTCAATAGAATCTATTTTATTACTTTCGAAATTGCTTTTATTTAACTTTAAGTCATATTCATATGAGTGTGTGACACCATAACTAGTAACACTAAACCCAGATAAAATAACCCCCATAAAAAAACTAGCTACAATAAACTGTTTAACATAGTACTGCATGTTACTTTTCTTAAACTTATGAGCAAGCCTTACAAGTTTAAATTTACCTTTTATAGCTCTAAACAAATAATAAAGGACTACTAAGACGTATAATGTCGATATTACTATACCTACTTCCGCTGCAACGAAATAAATATCAGTATCTTCAACACTATCTTTAAACATGCTTATATCTTCAGGGTTAACAGCCAACATACCAAAGACACCACTCAGTGCAGCTGTAATTAACCTAATTAACACCAAGATGCCGAGCAAGCTAGCGCCTAATATTATTTGAAGTGAGTTTGAAATCCTTTCATTGGCAGATTCTCGTTTAGATAAAATATACGAATCCACTAAAGGGAATGACGACTCTAATAAATCTGCTGATCCTTCTGGTAATGTAGTAGTTACGCGCTCTATATCACTCATAAATTTTGTTCTGTCGCTATTATTTGCTTCCCATGCAATAACATGCAGAGACTTTTGTAATTCTTTAGGTATATTGTATTGATGTGACAATTTGGTCTTCCATGCCATTGCGTTAGCTTCTGTATTCGCAATAAATACTATTCGTTCTAACTCGAGTGACTTTATACAAAGCTCAATCTCTTCTTGTACGAAGTCTGTAAGCTCTCGCAAATCTATAAAGACGATTTTTATGTCACTAAAATTCGACCATATACGTGCCTTCCAGTCATTGCCCGCTTCAAGATTTAGAAATCTTGCCCCTGCATACTGTAATGCCATGTATGCAATAATTATCGGTCTGAATATAAGATTGATACGTTTTCTTGGATCACGTATTCCAGACAAACGGTAACTCTCTCCAAGCATGACTTCTATATACTCTCTGACATCTTCACTTGACTTATCCTTACTAAAATTCCTTAAATAAAGTGCATTAGTGGCTATTTTAGGAAAGGCCACAACATATAAGGAGATATATAACGCTATGCTTATGATTACGAAACCAAGTGCAGTAAATGCCATATCACCTGTTTCAAGGTATAACGCTGAAATAAAGATAATAATTAGAATGTCGATGGTGAGATTTATAAAAAAATAATAAGGCTTGGCAGTACATAGTGGGTCTGCCAATTTTCTAGGCATTGGACGACCATTCAGCAATGATGTTATTCCTGTTTCCATTAATTTTCCTACGACCCAGTATGGTTTTACCCCGATTTCACGGACACTCAATTAAGAGCGGTTTGATGGATATTATCACTGTTTAAGCGTCTTCGTTTCTTTTGATTAGAGAACCGCTCGACATACCCAAAGACATCTGCCCAGGCCTCAGCCCGCGTAACATATCGACGACGGTTAGCCCGTTTACGCTTCAGCAGGCCGAAGAAGCTTTCGACTGCGGAGACTTTAGAGCACGCTCAAGCACTACTCACACACGCCGATAGCGCAATAACTAAACGTATTTACAAACGTAAACCTGAGGTAATTAGACCTTTAAAATAAATTTGAATTCCTTGCTGTATTGCGCTCGTTTTGTCATCGCTCACTCCTTCGGGATAGTATCCCTCTTTTGGAGTGTCCGTTAAACTAGGGGAAGTTCACTCTGACCCCACTTATTCTTTTAAAGAGAACTAACTCTTTTTATCGCTTAATAATAAGCCCGATATGATTTATCTCTAATATTAGAAACAATTGCTCTCTGGAACCTGTTGTTAATAAGGAACCACTGACATTCCTTCTAACTTTAAGCCCAAGCGCGACTCCATTCGTTTATAGTCAATTTCACTGCTAAACAACTGTCTAAAAGGATCCCACTTTCGTAGCAAAATATCATTCTCTGATGATGCGATCATTTTACCATCAGGTGAAAATGCAACATTGTACACTGCCCCCCAATGCCCCTGAATGACACCGACATCCGTAAACGTTGCCATATCCAGAACACGAATAGTATTATCTGTGCTACCGGATATAAGAAACTTCCCACTTGGAGAAAAGGCTAAACTTCCGATGTTACCAACATGTCCCGTATATTTTTTTACCTCAATGCCTTTTTTAATATCCCACAATCTTATGATCTCATCCTCTCCACCTGTTGCCAGATACTTCCCATCTGGAGAAAACACAATCGATTTAATACTCGCTGAATGACCTATTAAAGTATAAACATCCTTGAATGACTTAATGCCTTTTAAGACCAAGCTACCATCACCATTACCATAAGCAATAAAATCATTCTTAGGCGACATACTAACGCTAAATGGAATTTGATGCGTATCCCATTTTTTTAGTACTTTGGCATTATTAACATCCCATACGCGAATTAAGTCATCTTCACTCGCTGTCACCAATAAAGTGCCATCTACAGAAAAGGACACATCATAGATAAGACCATCAACATCCTTCAACGTATTAATTACTTTTTCTTTTTTAATGTCCCATAAACGAACATCATCTAGTGCAATTGCAAGAAAATTTCCATCTGGTGAAAAAGAAACACTCTCTGCACCAAAATCTGAAATAGTATGAGAAACACCTGTCTCTACATTATGCAATTTAACTTGCTCGAAACTACTTGAGACAAGCCACTTTCCATCTGGCGAAAATTCAATACCCGTTACAATATCCTCATGGGAACCGATATTGGTCGGAGATGTTACTTTATCTGTATTCCACAACCTGACAATATTATCTGCACCGCTCGATATAACCTGCTTTCCGCTCGATAAAAGTTCAATGCTTTGTATTGTCCCATCGTGCGTACCTACTAATTGTGGAGGATTTTTGGTATACCAATCCCATGACTGTATTTTATTATCTGCGCCGCCCGATATTAACACTGTGTTATTATGAGAGAAGGCAACCACGCGCACCATCCCTTCATGCGCTTTAATTGCATTAATTCGATATTCCTTCTGCATATCCCACAGAGTAACCCAGCCCTTCATGCCACCTGTCGCAATGAGTTCTCCATTGTCAGAAAAAGAAACACTTCTTGCATTCGTTGGAAATCGCTTTAAAACTTGTCCTGTTTCAATATCATAAACACGTACTTTTCCATCATTACCGCATGAGGCTAACCATTTCCCGTTCGAAGACACATCATAATTACGAGCATGATAATAAACCGAATCACTTATAAAACGTTTTTCCGGTTTAGCTCTACTAATCAAAGAGCCTTTCTTTATATTCCATGATTCAATGCCATCACCACTCGTTATCACTATCAATTCTTTTTCATCTTCTGAAAACAACAAGTTCATAGGTAACCCTTCAGAACCAATATTCTGCTCTAAAGAACCACTGTTAACCTCCCAAATTTTCACCTGCCCATCTAAGCTACTAGATGCCAAAAACTCACCGCTATTAGAAAAAATAATTTTAACAATGTAGTTTGCATGCGCATCAACTGTTCTAATCAATTCACCTGAACGCAGATCCCACAATCTTATTTTTCCGCCACCATCTGAAGTCGCCAACAGTTTGCCATTATTTGAGACCGCAATAGAATGGATCCCTTTATCATGTCCTGAAAACGATCTCTCCAGCCCTCTTAATTTGAGCCGATCAATATCTGATTCAACTCCATATTTTAATGCCTGAATAGAATGCACTATTGACTCATTAAACTTTCCTTCTGCTAACGATAGTTTTGATTTCTCGTAATGTGCTACCCCTAAGTTTAGTTCTGCTTTTTCTTTTTCATAAACGGCGAATACGCCTGCACCAATCGCAAGCATCGCAAGCATTGCAACAGCACCTAACCAACGGCGTAACTTCTTGGCCTTCAAACGCTCTTGCTCTAACTGATATTCCCTATCTCTTTGCGTCAATTCACTCAGCGGCACACCTAACATACCTGCAATAATCTTTAACAGCATCAAATGCTGATGTTTTTGATATTGTTCAACTCTTTCTTCTATTTCACTCTGTGTTAAAGACGTAGTAGCGTGAAGATGTTGTTTATATGCCTCTGGTGTCGTCCATCCCTCCTCTGGTCGGCCGTTATTATTAATTCGAAAATCAGCCGCAATCGGCTCAGCATGCTTTTTAGTTGATTTACCTTTTTCGTCGTATTCATATTGTAATGGCGTAGGGAAACATTCGTCCTCAACCGTAAAACCTGCTTGTTGTTTAGCTACATCCCAACTGGCATTGGGCTCACCAGCTATCATCGCGGCAATAATACGGTCTGATCGGCCTTTCTTTTTGAAATAATCTATTTCATCGGCAACATATGTTGAAGCAACGGCATTTGGTGAACATAAAACAATCAATAAATACGTCGAATCTAATGCCTGTGTAATAGAATTAGCTAAATCAGCATGGGCGGGTAAATCTTGCTCATCTCTAAAAACAGGATAAATACGCGCAGGGATCTCATCGTCCTGTGCATTTTTCTTACCAACTAATTCTATGGGGACTTCATAGGTTTCGATTGCTTGGTGCAACCATGTTGCCCATTTACGACCTTGCTCCTTATTATCTGCATGTCGATATGAGATGAAAGCATGATATTTTTTGTTCTTATTTTTATCTGACATGGACAACCCTAATTACTAATTAAACCTTGATGGTAACTTACCCCACTTATTCCTAACTCTTTTTTATCGCTTAATAATTAAGCCCGATATTATTTATCTCTAATATTAGAAATAATTGCTCTCTGGCACCTATTATTCTATCAAACTGTGCGGAAGGCATCATGAACTTGGCAAATGATGCAAGGTAATAGCTTGGAAGAATTTGAAGCGATATATAAGGTATAGGAGCGCAAAAAATATAACCCGCATAAAAAAAGGCTTACGCAAAATACGTAAGCCTTTGATTGTATGTGAGCGCGACCAGAACAAGCAAAGCGAGTTTAGGGGAGTGCCTAATGAAACGCGAAGCGGTTCTAAGGTCCTGGAGCGATTACTCGGACTTTGTCCTCGCCCTACGGGCCAACCTTCGGCTGTTCTGCGTGGCTACGTCTCTTGTCGAACGTACCTAATAAGTCAATAAGTTGTTGTCTTTATCAACAATCCAATGGGACACCTGCCATTATAATTCAATGACATAGCAAAACAATGTCTGTCCAATCCTGTCAAAAGTCCAGCAAGATGTCTGTTGCAAGCAAAAATAATCTGAAATGGAAAATTGTCGATTAATTACTGGTTATGTAAACGAGTATTTACCGCAACCTATTCAAGTTTCTTATGCATTTTTTGTACTTAATACAACATTTACACTATTCGATACTACCTTATGGCCTAATTTGATTCTGTCTATTTTGTTTTTTAATGCGACTATTACAGCAAGCCCCATAAATGCGCCAGGAGGTAAGATTGCAAACAGAAGCCCACGATAATCCTCTATCATGGTAACCGTTAGTATTGAAGCCCATTGGCCAAGGAGTAAATCTGCATTACGAAAGATCGTTCCGTAGCCAATCACTTCCCTGATGATGCCCAACAATACCAATACCAGGGTAAAGCCAATGCCTACCATCAGACCATCAAGTGCTGAATAAAGAACTGTATTTTTCGAGGCATAAGCCTCTGCACGACCAATGATCGCGCAGTTAGTCACAATCAATGGTACGAATATACCAAGGATGAGATACAACTCGTGTAAATGTGCATTCATCAATAACTCAATAACGGTTACCACGCAGGCAATGATCAAAACAAACATAGGAATGCGTATTTCATTTTTGATCCAGCGACGAATCGAAGCAACAATAATATTAGTCATTAATAGTGTCGCCATTGTTGCTATTCCCAGACCGAGACCATTTATAGCTGTTGACGATACCGCCAGTAATGGACAAAGCCCTAACAAGGCAACCAGAGCCTGGTTATTACTCCATAGTCCCTTAATCGCTATATCTTTGATGTTTTGATTATCCATGCACGACTCTTTAATATTCAACTACAAAACAGAAAATATTTTATCTCTGTTGTTATTAAAAAAGGTTAATGCTTTATGCACCGCACCCACCACCGCACGTGGTGTTATGGTTGCCCCAGTAAACTGATCGAAACTACCGCCATCACGTTTTACCTTCCACTGTGACCGCCCTGGGTTGCTTAATGATTTCCCAATAAAAGACTCTATCCAGTTACTTCGCTGTATTTCGATACCATCACCTAGGCCCGGAGTTTCTTTGTGCTTAACCACCCTAACCCCAGTGATATTTCCTGCGTAATTAACACCAACCAGTAATACTATATTTCCAGAATAGCCGTTGGGCGCAACAACTTTAAGTGCCGCAGCGGTCGGCTTCTCACCTTTTCTTGCTCGATAAATAACCGCGGGCTCATCACTGCCAAGGTACTGCTGATCTACTAACTTAATCGTGTCGTTTAAAATATCATTATTGTAAATATTGGCGGGCAATACTGAATTAAGCGAGCGTAATAAAGTTTCACGTTCATTATTCTTTATATAAGGACCTGAATGCCAGTTAACAGCAGCCATCATGCCGGTACCGACCAACGCAGTCAGTGCGAGCAACCAACCAGTTATGAAAATACTCTTAAGAACTTGTGAGCGACTACTCATCGTGTTCTTTCACCATACACTTTTGGCGCCGTATAATAATCAAGCAGCGGAACCATCATACCCATCAATAATACGGCAAAAGCCATACCATCCGGATACCCCCCCCAACTACGTATCGCGAAAGTAAGAAAGCCAATGCCGGCCCCATAGATAATCCGACCTAGAGGTGTCGTAGATGCTGTGACTGGATCGGTAGCGATAAAAAAAGCACCAAGAATACTTGCGCCACCCAACATATGAACCAGAGGGTTTGCATAAGCATCAGGATTAATGACATAACCCAACAGGGATGAGATAAATAAACCTGTTAATACAGCTGTGGGTATTTGCCAGCTAATAATTTTTTTATA
>Ga0316207_10005416_pt1 | contig 10582 bp, 4 predicted proteins | sample 6weekpyrite_MG_FD_204943 | JGI IMG/M metagenome (GOLD analysis project Ga0316207, IMG submission 204943) | Microbial mat bacterial communities from mineral coupon in-situ incubated in ocean water Damariscotta River, Maine, United States -... | ecosystem: Environmental > Aquatic > Marine >...
GTTACAGCCAATGGCTTTTAATGCTTCAAGCTGCATTCTGAGTTTTTGATCTTTGGTAGAAACCCGCGCATAGCCAACTCTGCGACCCGGCGCACTGATTTTTGACCAACCTTCCATAGCGGTAATCTCATTGTTGCATAGACGATCGTCTATGGACGGTGGGCATTTTGGGTGCTCCTTTGGATTGTCGTTTTCGCTTAGCCATTGGGAAATGGCGGTTTCGATATCTTTGATTATTTCCATATTTAGATTTTTCTCCTTATACTCACAGACCATCGTCAATGAGTATAATGAAACGCCTTGCCCTTGCGGGTTTCATGAGCGTGATACCCCTCATCAATCCACAGGAAGTTTGGGCCGAAGGGTTCAACAACAAAGACTTTTTGAAAATGCCCCCAATACGTCAGAAGTTTTGGCTAAACGGTGCTATGGATACACTGGCACACGTTGCATCCTTCAAGGACAAGACGATTGGGCAATGCGTAGTTGATTGGTATTTCGGTGAAAAACACGCGCAGAGAAATGGGCTTATATTTGCCAGTATGGAAAAATATCCAGATCATACGCCGACTGTAATAATAGTGGCTTTAACGCAAAGAGCGTGCGGTGTTTACTTGAAGGTTGATTAAACTTTAGGGACTGGCTGGCCCTAAGTTAAGTTCAGCACCGGGCACAATTTTTGATCGATCAATATCGAGATCATTATCATTGTTTCGGCCTGTCACAGCATCGCGTTCTATTTCTTGTGCACGGGTTTTATACTCATCCAGTTCTTGCTCGGATGGTGGGTTGTTTTCATCTTCCATTCGTGCGCGGATTGCTGCTAATTCCGCCTCATGTTCTTGCATCCGTCTATGCCGTTCTTTGGCATCATCATGCTCTTTTTGAAGGCGGGTTATTTCCTCGGCGCTTGCACCGTGCTCCTGCGCTTCTTTCAAAGCATCATTTGTATCTTGAAGTTTATCCGCTGATTCAACCAGCGCATCATAAACAGCCGCATCCGCATCATTAACAGCATTCATGGTGTCTTGATAGGCAGCGGCATAAACTGGGTTGGCAAGCATGGCCTCAAGCGCTGAGCGAAGTGATTTTTCAGAAGCTGATTTGCCATTACGCTGATCACGTTCGGCATCACTAACGAAGCGGGAAATTTTACCCGTGTCGCGTCCAGCTATTTCATTGTTGAAGTCGTGATTATCGATGCGCAGTTTCTCAACAGCACGGGCATTTATATTCTCTTTTGAATACCAGTCATCACTAGCCATGGAACCTCATTTTCATGGCTACAACTATACAGTGAAACAGTTAAAATCTGGCTAAGATTAATCTTCCATCAATAGCCTAATATGGAATGTTTTTACCAAACTTTGCCGTATTTCACGCTGTAACGACTACCGCCCTGATTTAACTGGATAAACTGTGGCTTTTTAGCTTTAGACTCTCCTAATGGTTGAATTAAGTTGTTGAAATATATGATGTATTTGCAAAATACAATTTAATAGTGTATTTGGTGGATTATAAAGAAACATCAAAAGGACAGCACAATGAAAAAAGAACTACAAAAAATATTAGGGATCACCGTTATTGCAATCATTGTGGCTGCAAGTGTCTGGCTCGTAATTAGAAAGCCTGATGATAGCTCAGTTCAAAGAGAAGTTAACTTTTGGAGCGACCTTTCCAATGAAGCCGATAATTAGAACTACCTGAGGGTGGGATATTCTACGGCTAGAATATGGCTACTATACAAAAATTTTAATCAATTCGGAGGCTACATGGCAATTACATTTAATGACTATCAAGACATATTATTTACAACAAACTTCGTTGGTGGGCACGGTACAAATGATCTATCAACTATCTCAGGCGAATTAAATCAACGAGCCGATGTAGGAGTTGATGGAAACGGTGATCATCAATTTTTCTATTATGCTCTTACTAGCACAAGTGACCTTAATGCCCTTGGTTATTATACATCTGGCGTGGACCGAGAATACACCCAACTTCCGAGTGGCGGCCCTTCATTAAGTGTAAATCAATCGTCTATTCTTACAACTGTATTGACTTCGTCAACTTGGGGAGCCTCATTTTCAGACGTAGCTAAGATCGATTTCAATGTGGGCACCACCAGCACAGCCGACATAGTGATTGGCGCAACGACTAATGGGGGCAACCCTTCCATTGGTTCAGTGACGGGCGGTTATGCATACGATTATTCAACAGGAAGCTCCGCACTAAAACATGGCGATGTTTGGCTGAATAATGATGGGGACCTAGGTGGCGGCTCATTGTGGAACGATATGACTATTGGTGGATACGGTCATTTTACAGTTCAACATGAAATTGGTCACTCTCTTGGGTTGGATCACCCTAGTCAAGCTTCCTTAGACTCAATGAAATACACTATTATGTCCAGTCAGATAGGTGAGGGTATGAACCCAGCTGGAACAGCTAACGATGTACTGCCTACTGGTTTGCAGTTACTCGACATAGCAGCGCTTCAAACCATTTACGGTGTTAATACTTCAACGCGCTCAGGCGACACAACGTATAAAGAATCTCAAGGTTTTGCTGCTAATGTGAATGATGCGTTTATTTACACAATTTGGGATGGTGCAGGTACGGATACAATTGATACATCGGCCTATGCTGATGGTGTTGTTGTTAACTTAAATGATGGTGAATTTAGCTCAATCGGTAAGTCGGCTGATAGTTCATTTGTCAGCGATAGAAATGGTGACGGTATTACCGAAACGGGCCTTGCATTTGAAAATGTTGCCATTGCGTTCAATGCAGAGATTGAAAACGCGATTGGCACCATTCAAGCTGATACATTTATCGGTAATGAGTTAGATAATGTTTTAACTGGCAATGCAGGTGATGACACATACGTGATTAATGCTGATAGCGGTTCAGATACTATTATCGATAGTGCTGGCTCTAATGATGTCATTAAGCTTGGTGCGGGTATTTCCATTGATGATGTTAATTTCACGGTAGAAGGAAATGACCTGCGTATTACTCTTCCCGGTACAGATGATATCTTAATCAAAGACCATGCATCTGGCGACGCTGCACTGCAGATTGAATGGTTGGAGTTGGATAATGGTGATCGTGTGTCATTGGCATCCGTTGATGGTCCAGCGAATCCTGCTGGTGCAAACATTTTGGGAACCACTAATGGCGATGTTCTGATTGGTGGTGATGGCGCAGATATCATTAATGGCGGCCCTATTGATGGGAACCGTTCCAGTGGAAATGATGTTTTGTACGGCGGCGTAGGTAACGATCGGCTTACTGCTAGCGGAACAGGTAAACATAGGCTTTACGGTGGTGATGGGGACGATGTTGTGATTACTACTGGTGAAGGTAGCTCTATACTTGATGGTGGTGTGGGAGCGGATGATTTAACCAGTAGTATCGGCAGTGATACTTTGCGCGGTGGATTAGGAAATGACGTTCTAAGCGGTGGCTTCACCCGTTCTGCGATGTCATATAACGATTTAGACGAAATATATGGTGGAGACGGTGATGACCTGATCTATGGTGGTACGGGAAATGATTTAATAGACGGCGGCGCAGGTTTTGACACTTTATTATTTGCAAATTCATTTATTGAATCGTTCGAGTTGGACTTGGCAACCGAAACCCTAGCGTTGGATGTTCTTTCTCAATATGTGGATGAAAACCTCGTCGCACATGATTTTACGTCCAGTTATCAGCAAACAATACGCAATATAGAACACCTTGAACTGCGCGTAGAAGGCGGCATTGCGAGAGGGTCTGAAAACAACGATAGTTTTGAAGGGCGTGCGGACGCTCAATCGTTCTATGGGCGCGGGGGAAATGATACATTTTATAGTGGGAATGGCGCAGGTTTTTTCGATGGTGGAGAAGGTATAGATACGATCAATTACACTCTTAATGACATTGACCATGCAGTGCGCGTAAACTTGCAAACGGGTCACGTTGATGATGATGGCACTGATGACGGTAACATCGAAACCTTGGTTAGCATTGAAAACGCTGTAGGTAGCGAATTCTCTGATTATATATTTGGTTCATCAGTAGCTAATGTCATTACAGCAGGTGCAGGTGATGATCATATAACGGGCCTTGGTGGTAATGATACGCTTCTTGGTGGGTTAGGAAATGATCTTATGGAAGGCGGTCAAGGTGATGACAGTCTTGACGGTGGTGATGGCGAGGACACGGTAATATTTAGCGGAATCTATGCTAACTATAGTATTGTTGGTAGTGCCGGAAATTACATTGTTACCGATAATGTTGGGTTTGATGGTACGGACGATATTTCTAATGTAGAGCGCCTTGAGTTTTACAATGGTGTTTATACAGATGAAGGGTTTGTTGCCAAACCAACTCCAGGAAATGATGTGCTGGATGGAACAGTTAATGACGATACAATACTGGCTCTGAACGGAGATGACTTCATATATGGATCTCAGGGGCAAGATACAATAGATGGTGGGGAAGGCTCTGATACGGTAAGCTATAGCTCTTTCGCTTCCAGTATCACAATTGATTATTCATTAATGCAGGTCGATAAAGATGGCGATGCTGTCTATGATGATACCCTGATTTCTATTGAAAATATTATTGGTACTGACCTTGGGGACACTCACCTAGGTTCAGGTAGTAGAGATATACTAGCTGGCGGTGCAGGCGATGATATTATTTCTGGTAATGCAGGGAACGATGATCTTGTTGGTGGCTCTGGAAATGACACATACCTCTTTAATGTGGGTGATGGAACAGACCTGCTTTCTGACACTGATGGGCTTAATGATATTCTTAGTTTAGGGGCTGGCATTGTTTTGTCAGATTTAAGTTTTGTGACAGAGGGAACGGACGTTCGCGTTACCTTTAATGGCACACCGACAGATGAAGTTTTAATTCTTGATCAAGCTGTTTCATTTCCAATTGAAACTTTGCAACTTCATAATGGCGAAACATACGTTTTTGCAGATTTAGTAGCGCCTTCAGGCATCACTTTAATAGGAGCTGTAGGAGACGATAGTCTTTTAGGCGGAGTTAATGATGATTTATTTTTAGGTTCGGATGGCAACGATACTATTGAGGGTAATGCCGGGTTAGATACTCTTGATTACAGTCATCTTACGCAAGGCGTTTTTATGGCAGATGAGAATACTGTTTATAAGAATACTGGCGGCGTTGATTTGGTTTATAATGTCGAGAACTATACCGGTACGGACTTTGGCGATTATTTTTATGCCAATGCTGCCGAGAATAATATTGATGGAGGAGACGAATACGACATAGTTAACTACTCTACGTCAGCTTACGGTATTACGGTTAATCTAGAGACACAAACTATTGACGATGGCGATGCTAATACAGTTGATGTTATTTCATCAATTGAAGCTGTTGTTGGTACAAATTACGACGACAATATTTCAGGCTCTAGCTTGGATGACGTTTTCACTGGCACACTCGGGCAAGATTTCTTTGACGGTGGCGATGGGGATGATTACATCACTTATGATGGTATCGGGCAAAGCATAACTATCGATTATACAACCATGCAAGTCGATAAAAATGGTGACGCTGTTTATGATGATACATTGATTTCCGTCGAGTTTATTTCGGGTACTGGCTTTGGAGATATTCATCTCGGTTCCGTTGCTAATGATTATCTTTACGGTAGTTACGGCAATGATAGTCTTTTTGGCGGCGATGGTTCTGATACTTTAGTCGGCAATGAAGGTATTGATCTTCTGGATGGTGGTTCTGGTATTGATACTATCGATTATTATTATGATTATTCTGCTATTAATGTTGATCTTCTTGCAGGAACAGCAATTGATGGAAATGGTAATACAGATACGCTGGTTTCTATTGAGAATGTTATTGGCTCCGACTTTGATGATCTAATTTCAGGTAATGTTGAATCTAATGTGCTTGAAGGTGGGCTTGGCAACGACACGCTCTCCGGCGGTGCTGGTAATGACACGCTTGATGGTGGTGATGGGATCGATACGGTTGATTATTCTACAGCCGCTAGCGGTGCAGTTATTAATCTCCTTGGAGCAAGCTGGTTATATGATGGTGTGAACACCATTACATCAAAAGCGGCCTTCGATGGTGATGGCGGTACAGATTCTATTTTGGGTATTGAGCGCGTTATAGGCTCAGACTTTGATGATTACATCAACGGTGCAAACGGCGTATCCGGTTACATCGATGGCGGCGCTGGAAATGATGTAATTCTGGGCGGCGATCAGGATGATGAAATTCATGGCGGCACGGGTGACGACTATGTTGTTGCACTGGGTGGTAATGACACTGTTTATGGTGACGCGGGCGCTGATGAATTAATCGGTAGCGGCGGCGCAGATACACTTTATGGCGGTGATGATGCCGATACACTGCGCGGTAAAGATAATGATGACCTGCTTTATGGTGAAGCTGGGGCAGATGTCCTGTTTGGTGAAGGCGGCGCAGACATTCTTGATGGTGGCGCTGGCAATGATGCACTACTGGGCGGGGATGGTAATGATACACTGCGCAGTAGTGATGACCGTGATACTATGCGCGGTGAGGCTGGTGCTGATACGTTTGAGTTTATATCTGGTACAACAACGGCAGATATTGTTAAGGACTTCAGCACAGCCGAAGGCGATGTCTTGGACGTATCCAATATGTTAACAGGGTATGACCCACTTACTGACCTTATCACTGACTTTGTACAGATTACAGATAACGGCACCGGAAGTTTGCTGTATGTTGATGCGGATGGCGGTGCGGATAGTTTTGTTTGGATTGCGACACTGCAAAACATTACCGGGTTAACCGATGAGACCGCATTGGAAACAAGCGGGAACCTTGTAGGCATATAGATGCTATTGCACGCCTAAATGAACCGACACGAACCACAGCAGGTTATTCAAGAAAATCAAAGTTTATAACTAACGCAAGATGTGCGTGGGGTAGTACCCACGCATCTTGTTCTCGCTTCATGCTGACGCATTTGCTCGGCAAGGGGACCCCATGCGGTCCCCATTGCATCCCCTACGTCAGAAAGACAACTAAAAGTTTGTGTTTTACAATCATTTTCGACGTAAAATGTGTAATGTAATTCGTCTGGTGCGTGCTGATAAAACAAAACTATAGACATCGATGTTTTAACGAAATCGTTGGCGAGAGAGTGCAATGAACGAAGAAGAACTGTCAGATGAGGCCTTTCAAAAGCTGATGGGTGCAATGATGGTTGGCGGTTTCGATCAACCATTGGCTGCGGTTGCCGAAACAGTGCCAAAGTTGATTGAAGAAATTAAGCAGCACAACATTAGTAAGGCTGTGACTGTTTTGGCGTCATTGTTGACGATACCTGAGCTTCAAAACAATACATATAGAATTGAAACGTTGATCTTATTGGTTCTGAGGTATGCCGATGGGCATAAGAAGTTAAACCGCAAAACATTGAATGCTTGGCTTAATCGTTATCTTGCAGATACTTCGGCGGCAATGTTTGAAGACCCACCGGAGGATTTATTTGTCGGAAATATCATTACATCTAATGGTAATCGTCGTGTATTGGAAGGGGTCTGGGAAGGGAACTCATTCTTTCTGCAGCGGATAGTAAATGTCGTTTCATCGTTTCCAGACCGCCCCCCATTTAGTGCGATTAGGTCTTCTTGCCATGCTCTTTTGCGGCTTTCAGATGCAATCGCGGAAAAAAGCAATCTAACAAGATACATCAGTTGTGAAGACTTCAATTACGGTACTGTGGCGTTGCCATTTGAGGGGAAGATAAAAAAGGCAGTGAAGTCAGTTTCATTCTCAGAAGAACAATTGGCAAGACTAGATATTTCCGTCTCAGATTTACTTCCATTTGTTTTTGATCTTGAGCAGAGATCCGACATTGAAAAATTTTCCGTTGGTTATGGCCCCATTGAAAGGTTCCCATTGCTTTTGCACGAAAAAACAATTGTTGTCGCAATGCCGACTGCATTGTCTATGGCAATCCGAAGAATGGTGTTTGACTTTGTGATATCTCAGGGATTGGAAGAAACCTTTGACAGAAACCTTGTAATAGAGTTTGCACGTACTTTCTCCGAGACTCCTATTCTCGGTGAGCTGTCTAACATTCCTTTTGTTCCTCACAAGAAAAGTAACAATTACGTTTGTGAGGCTGGAACGGAAATAGACGCAGGTCGTTATCTGCATTTAATTTTCGTTGTGGACTCATTGGCCGAGTATGATGAACACGGACTTGAGGTTCCTCAATTGGATACCAAGGATTTATCCGCAGAACTTCAGGGTTCATGTGACGCTGTGATCAAGGAACATTCGGACGCAGAGGGATTTAAAGAAGGGGTCATTCTGCTTGTGAGTTGTGGATATGGCCGGCCAGTTTCTCTTGCCATGCCTGAGGCCGCAGATAAGTGGCGTATTGAGCACATATCCAGCTACGATTTGTTTGTTTTGAGTTGGGCGCAAAATATGTCCGCAATTGCTTTCTGGCGCATGTTAGACCAGCGTGATGAGACAAAAAGCAAGGGGCAGTCGATTGTAAATGTAAACGGACTGCTGAATCTGTATGGCTGGTGGCAAGATACAGATACATGGATGCTTCCTGATGGAGTTGTGCTGGGCGGTGATGCTCTTATGCTTAACATTCCAACAGATAGCCAGGTCAACATACGTCGAGAAGTGTATCAAAAATGGGATTTTTGTAGCTTACCTAAAAGAGATGGAAGTTGGGCTGCGTGCCAAATAAAAGACTCGCACCACTACTTCGAGGAAGATAGCGCGCTTCCATTATACGCTTGCGCCGATGATTTGCGCTCAAGGCATTTGTCAGTAGCGGTAGTTGTCCCAAATCTCATCATTTGGTTAACAGTGACTTCTGCTGTTAAAGAGCTTTCCAATGATAGCGTATTTCGTATTTGGGATATGGCAAGTAAATGGCTGGCCCGCACTCAACAAGTTTTTGCAAGTTGGAATATTCAAAAACAAACGGTTCTTGAGATAAAACTAGATTTATCAGAGCTGAACGATATCAGCCCGGCAGATGTTGATAAAATATCTGAGATTTACACTCGGGATAAAGCTGCATCTAATTTACGAGTAATCAGGAACAAAACGGAAATATCGATTACACCAGTTAACGATTTTCTGTGTGTGTTTATGAATGAAAAAAACGTTGGTGAGGCGCTGTTTGTAGAGACATTCCTTAAAGAGATTGCAATTGCTGTGGGATACGACTTGTCTCCCCAAGCGCTTGTTAAAGCTCTGGATACTATCATTCTCAGCGAGGATGCCCGTTTCTTTCATATATTCTCGGCTGCAAAGTATCGCGATTATATGCGGGAATATATTGCTTCAAAGCCGATACATTTGTCGGACGAAGATGACGTTCGGGCTAAGTATGGTTTGGCTTGGCAGGTTTTGACACCTCAGGAAAATCTCAGGTTTGAAGGCCAGAAGAAATGTAAGGATTTTCTGTTCAAAATGGTTGCGTCCATTTGGGCTGATATTAAAGAGCAACTACAGCTATTTGATCGGGAACAATTTATCGAAGTTGTACTATCTAGTATTGAAGCAGCAGAGGCTGATTTGCAAAATTGGCGGCGAACGATTAGAGCTAATCTTGCAATACGCCACGACAAAGAATCTGTTTTCTCGGTTGCCCAACGGCAGTCATACAAGGCTTACGCCACAAATCTATCCTCCCGTATTTTGATTGAAATGGGGCTTTGTGAATGTCCTACGAGCGGAATAAATGTTGGAGAATTAGAGCTTCGTGATCTGATGACTAAAGTGCTGATTTTGTTCAGAATGGGAGACTTGGCAGATTCTATTGGCTCTGGATTTTTAAAACCTGAAATAGCGATATCTGGTTCGGGAGATATTTTAACTGATCATTCTGTCGAAGATACAGTTATGAATCCGATTGCCTCGTCCGAAGAAAAAAGAGGTTTACAGCAAGAGAGTGAGAATTACTCCAAGAATTTTGTTCCAGCAGACATAAACCCCAAAACTGACCATCTTTTTGACCCTAGGTTTATCTCGGCAATGAAAGCCGAATTCGGTGTTGCACTTGATGATCTTCGAGAATTCAGAGACTTTGTAGAAAATGAAAGTATCTCAAACCAATCGCTAATCCTTCACTTAAGCAAGTCTGAACTAACTACGGAATGCTTGAGCAAAACTCGACTGTCAAAAACAGTTATTGAGTCAATTTTGACACATTTTGTTAGTTCCCCACGGACTGCTTGGGACAAAGAGCCAAAAGGTTTTTCCAAGAGGGATTGGTACCCTTGGAAATTTCGGAGAAGGCTCTCTCTTCTGTGGCGTCCTATCATTGCTCTCGATAATAGCTCAGACCCAGCGCTATTGCTGTCGGCTGGTCTGATAGCTGACGCCTTTGCATATTTTATGAGAAACTGTGGTCAAGGCTCTTTTGACAGCAGCAATTTCTCAACAAATGAGATGAGCTCTTGGGTTGGGCACAAGACGCGTGAGAGGGGGCATGAGTTCGAGGGCGAAGTGGCTGCTGTATACAAAAAGGCCAAGTGGCAAGTCGCAGAAGGAAGGCAGC
>Ga0316207_10005417_pt1 | contig 10580 bp, 10 predicted proteins | sample 6weekpyrite_MG_FD_204943 | JGI IMG/M metagenome (GOLD analysis project Ga0316207, IMG submission 204943) | Microbial mat bacterial communities from mineral coupon in-situ incubated in ocean water Damariscotta River, Maine, United States -... | ecosystem: Environmental > Aquatic > Marine >...
CGACCTGCACTGGTAGGACGGCATTCGCGCACACACCATCTTGCACGCAAGGCGTTGGCGTCCTACATCCAGTTTATGTCTCAGGTTAAATCTTCATCAAAGTCAGACCCGAACTATAAGGTCATCGCTGAAAACCGTCGCGCACGGTTTGATTACGCTATCGAGGATGACGTTGAATGCGGTATTATCCTCGAAGGGTCCGAGGTCAAATCACTGCGCAACGGCGGGGCCAATATCGCCGAAAGCTACGCCGCGGTGGAAGATGGCGAACTGTGGTTGGTGAACTCATACGTCGCGCCCTACACCCAGGCCAAGACCTTTACCCACGAAGAACGCCGCCGCCGCAAGCTGCTGGTGTCCAAGAAAGAGCTTTCGAACCTCTGGAATGAAACACAGCGCAAGGGGATGACCCTGGTACCGCTGGTGATGTATTTCAATCACCGCGGCATGGCAAAGATCAAGATCGGTATCGCCAAGGGTAAAAAGCTGCACGACAAGCGTGAAACCGCAGCCAAGCGCGATTGGTCGCGGCAAAAGCAGCGCCTGCTGAAAGACCACGGTTGATTTCCTGCCCATCGATAATTTAAAGCGGCGTCGGCCGGTTTGATCTCAGACCCTTGCCTGTATGCGCCTGCGCGGTTAGGCAGTGAACAACCTGTTTCAAAAAGGGCTGACCCATGGCTGACAACCCGAAGACGCTTGTTTCAACCGATTGGCTTGTGCAACATCTCAAGGATCCGGATCTGCGTGTTCTGGACGCTTCGTGGTATTTACCCGATGCGGGCCGCGATCCAAAGGCTGAATATGACGCCGCCCATATACCCGGGGCGCGGTTTTTCGATATAAATGACATTTCCGACGCGCGCTCTGATATGCCACATATGGCCCCGCCGGCCGAAAAATTCATGTCCCGGATGCGGGCATTAGGGGTTGGCGACGGACACCAAGTCATCGTCTATGACGGGGCAGGCCTTTTGTCAGCAGCCCGCGTCTGGTGGTTATTCCGCCTTATGGGGCAGGAAAATGTCGCCGTCTTGGATGGCGGTCTGCCGAAATGGCAAGCCGAGGGCCACCCGGTCGAGGACATGCCCCCGATCGCCCGAGACCGTCACATGACGGTACGTTTTCAGAACCACTTGGTCCGTGACGTGACGCAGGTCGCTCAGGCGTCCAAGCTCAAAGACCCGCAGATCGTCGATGCCCGCTCGGCGGCGCGCTTCCGCGGTGAAGCCCCAGAACCGCGTGAAGGTCTGCGTGCAGGGCACATCCCCGGCTCCCGTAATCTGCCCTATACCGATTTGCTGAACGACGATAAAACCCTGAAATCCACGCAAGATATCATGACCGTCTTCGAGGCCGCTGGCATTGACCTGTCGCGCCCTGTCATCACCAGTTGCGGGTCAGGTATCACCGCGGCCATTCTGGCTCTGGCGCTCGAACGGATCGGCCATGCGAATTGGTCGCTTTATGATGGATCATGGGCCGAATGGGGCATGTTCCCCACGGTGCCCGTCGCAACCGGAGACGCATGATGTTTGAAACTCTTCAGGCCCAACCTGCCGATAAAATCCTTGCTCTCATGCAAATGTACAAGGATGACCCACGCGAGACCAAGATCGATCTGGGCGTTGGCGTCTACAAGGACGCGACGGGGCTGACACCGATTATGCGCGCCGTCAAATCTGTCGAACACCAACTTTGGGAGACTCAGGACAGCAAAGCCTATACCGGTCTGGCCGGCGATCCTGCCTTTGCTGATGCAATGATCTCCATGGTGCTGGGGGACGCGGTCGCCCGCGATTGCATCGCCGCCGCCGCCACGCCAGGGGGGACGGGGGCCATTCGCCAGGCTTTCGAACTGATCAAGATGGCCCGCCCCCAAGCCAGGGTTTTCGTATCTGATCCGACGTGGCCCAACCACTTGTCGATCCTCAAATATCTCGACATGCCCGTCGTCCCGTATCGCTACTTCGACGACGAAACACGGGGGGTCGCCTTTGAAGGGATGCTACAGGATCTCAAAACCGCGCAAAAAGGCGATGTGATCCTCTTGCACGGTTGTTGTCACAATCCGACGGGGGCCAACCTGAACGGCGAACAATGGAACGCCGTGATACAGGTACTGCAAGATACCGGCGCAACCCCGATGGTCGATATCGCCTATCAAGGCTTTGGCGACGGGTTGATTGCCGATGCCGCCGCGACCCGGCAGGTCGCAGCCGCCGTTCCGGAATGCCTGATCGCTGCAAGCTGCTCCAAGAATTTCGGTATCTACCGCGAACGCACCGGCGTCCTGATGGCGCTTTCTTCGGACACGTCGGCGCAAAGGCTCAATCAGGGCACATTGGCGTTTCTCAACCGTCAGAACTTCAGTTTCCCACCGGATCATGGTGCGCGGCTCGTCACAATGATCCTCAATGATGATACCCTGCGCGCTGACTGGATGACAGAACTCGAAGACATCCGGACCACAATGCTCGGCTTGCGCAGCCAGTTGGCGCAAGAATTGCAAAACCGCTCCGGTTCGGACAGGTTCGGCTTCCTGGCGGCACATCGTGGCATGTTCTCGCGCCTCGGTGCGTCGCCTGAAATGGTGGAAAAGCTCCGCACCGATCACGGGATCTACATGGTCGGTGACAGCCGGATGAATATTGCAGGGTTGAACTGCCAGACTGTGCCCATCCTCGCAAAAGCGATCATCGACGTCGGTATCTGACTTAAATCTTCACCCTTTCTTAAATACTCAATGCGCGACATCCCCCGGCGCGTGGTATCGCCAATATCTATATCTCGTGTCGAAACCCTAACGATGTGACCGTTGGATGCAAAAAGCCCGGGCAGTGATGCCCGGGCCAGATCGATGGACATCAACGGTCCTAGCTCTTTGAGAATTCCGGATACGCTTCCATCCCAAGCTCTGATACATCAAGGCCGGCAATCTCAGCTTCTTCGCTGACACGTATCCCCATGGTCGCCTTCAAAACGGCCCAGACGATGGCAGACACGATGAACACGAACGCACCGATAGATACAAAGCCGATGATCTGGGTCACGAAGGAAGTGCCCTCAGTATAGACCGGAACAACCAGTGTACCCCAGAAACCGGCGATCAGGTGCACGGGTATCGCCCCCACCACATCGTCGATCTTGATCTTATCCAGAAACGGTACCGCAAACACCACGATCACACCGCCCATCGCACCGATCCACAGCGCGCCGAACAGCGTCGGGTCAAGCGGGCCCGCAGTGATCGATACCAACCCGGCCAGCGCGCCGTTCAGTACCATGGTCAGGTCGACCTTCCTATACATGATCTGGGTCAACACCAGCGCCGAAATCGCCCCGGCCGCCGCGGCCATATTGGTGTTTGCAAAGATCTGTGCGACAGCGTCGGCATCCGCCATCGTACCCATCGCAAGCTGCGATGCGCCGTTGAAGCCGAACCATCCCAGCCATAGAATGAACGTTCCCAGTGTTGCCAAAGGCAGGTTCGAACCTTGCATCGGTATCGTCCGACCATCCTTGTACTTGCCAATACGCGGTCCCAAAATCAGAGCTCCGGCAAGCGCGGCGAAACCGCCGGCAGCATGGACAAGCGTGGACCCAGCAAAGTCACTGAAACCGATCTCGGAGAGCCATCCCGCGCCCCACTGCCAGCTTGCTTCGATCGGATAGATAAACCCGGTCAGCACGAGGGTGAAGATCAGGAACGGCCACAGCTTGATGCGCTCTGCCAGGGTTCCCGAAACGATGGATGCCGTCGTCGCACAGAACATCAACTGGAAGAAAAAGTCCGACGCGTTCGAATAGCCGCCCGCATCGATGGAAGACTTGATATCCTTGGGCGCAATTGATCCGAAGACGCCTTGCAGGATCCAGTTATCCCCGGGGTACATGATGTTATAACCGACCAGCCAGTACATGATGGCAGCCAGCGCAAAGAGCGCGATATTCTTGGTCAATTGGGTTGTCACGTTCTTGGAGCGCACCAGTCCGGCTTCCAGCATCGCGAACCCAGCGGCCATCCAGAAAACCAGAAACCCCCCGATCAGGAATAGCAAAGTGTTGAAAATAAAAGCGGTCTCGGCAGATGTTGCGAATTGTGCATCTTGTGCGAAACCCCAGCTCGGCAATAGCGCCGTGGCCGCAGCCAAAGGTATCAGATATTGTGGTTTCATCTCGTTGTTTCCTTGGGTGTAAGGGGGTCAGATGGCGTCTTCGCCAGTTTCGCCGGTGCGGACGCGCACGGCCTGTTCGACATCAAGGACAAAGATCTTGCCGTCGCCGATCTTGCCCGTATGGGCAGTGCGGGTAATGGTTTCGACCATCTGATCGGCCAGTGCATCGGCCACGACCAGTTCGAGCTTTACCTTGGGCACAAAATTCACGACATATTCAGCACCGCGATAGATTTCGGTGTGTCCGGATTGGGCTCCAAAGCCCTTGATTTCTGTCACCATCAGGCCGCGCACACCCGCGTCGGTCAGTGCTTCGCGCACTTCCTCCAGCTTGAACGGCTTGATTGTTGCAATGATGAGTTTCACCTATAAGTCCCTCTGCTGCTTGGCAGGCATTTCCCTGCAAGATGTTTCAACAGCAAAGCGGAGCCGGGAGGGTTTATGGAAGGTGAGACTGCGCGCGGGAAATCCAAAAGCGCCACATGTGCATAAAAATAGAGCACACACCAAAAAGCGCACAAAAAATGATCACATAATAGATCCAACTTGCGGCGCTCAGCGCTAAACAATCCCGGTTACACAGGTTAAAAGGCACGAACGAATGGCAGAGCGAGCAGCCCAATGAGTGATTCATCCAAGCGAAAGCGCCCATTGGTCGCTGACCGGCGCCGTACATCAAAAAGTGCGGCTTCGACTAAGACGGCCGCTTCAAGCCGAAAGTCGACAAAGACACCCGCAAAGCGCCGGGGCGGGCGTGGCACGCCACCCCGACGCAAAGGGCCGATCGGCTTGCTTAGTGCATTGGTGCGTTGGGTGTTTCGGTTGATCTGGACGATTACATGGCGCATCACCGCGGTGGCGGTGTTGATGCTGGCTCTGGCGGTTGGCTATTTCTACACGACATTGCCGCCTCTCGAAGTTTTGCTTGATGGTCGCGCGCGCGGGTCAGTTACCCTGAAGGATCGCTATGGCGAAGTGTTTGCTTGGCGGGGCGACCAATTCGGCGGGATCGTAACGGCCGATAGCGTGTCACCCGCTTTGCGGGATGCCGTGATTGCGACCGAAGACAAGCGTTTCTATCAGCACTTCGGGGTCAGTCCGCGCGGCATCGCTTCGGCGATAAAGATCAACCTGAGTGAAGGCCGAGGGCCGCTCTCGGGTCACGGTGGGTCGACGATAACCCAACAGGTCGCGAAGCTGTTGTGCCTGGGCGAGCCTTACGACGCTTCAAGCGGGCAAACCGAAAAGGAATACGAGGCCGAGTGCCGCCGCACCTCGTTGTCGCGCAAGGCTAAGGAAGCGATCTTTTCCATGGCGATGGAAGCCAAATACTCCAAGAACGATATTCTGTCGATCTATCTGAACCGGGCCTATATGGGTGGCGGAGCGTTCGGGGCAGAGGCCGCTGCGCAGCGCTTCTTTGGAAAACCTGCGTCCGCCTTGTCACCTGCCGAAGGGGCGATGCTTGCAGGGTTGCTGACGGCCCCCACCACACTTGCTCCGACGAACAATCTTGACCGGTCGCAGGACCGGGCTGCGACGGTCATCCGCCTGATGCAAGACCAAGGTTATCTGACCAAAGCGCAAGCGGACAGCGCGATCGCCAACCCCGCAGAGTTGTCGGAAGCCGCAGAGGCAGAAGCCGGGGGGTATTTCGCCGATTGGGTGATGTCCTCGGGCCCGGAGTTTTTCACCCGAAACACCACCGAAGACGTGATTATCAAAACCACGCTTGACCAAAAAATTCAGCAAGCAGCCGAGGCTGGCTTGAAATCGGTTTTCGAGAGCAAGGTTCGCGAAGGGTCGAAAGCACAGGCGGCAGTCGTCGTCATGTCCGCCGATGGTGCCGTGCGGGCCATGGTCGGCGGGCGCAAGACCAAGGTCGCGGGCGCATTCAATCGCGCCACCCAAGCGATGCGGCAAACGGGGTCGGCGTTCAAGCCATTCGTCTACGCGGCGGCGCTTGATCTGGGGTATTCACCCAACGACCTGATCGACGACGCGCCGTATTGTCTGAATATTCCCGGCTCGGGTGAATGGTGTCCCAAGAATTACACCAGCAACTTCAAGGGTAAGGTGACGCTGACCACGGCATTGAAGGATTCGCTCAACATTCCGGCGGTCAAGCTGTCCGAAAGTGTCGGCCGTGAAGTTGTCAGCCGCGTCGCCGAGCAATTCGGGATCAAAAGTGATCTGGCGGCTGGACCTGCGCTGGCGCTTGGTGCGTCCGAAAGCACCTTGCTTGAAATGACCGGGGCATATGCAGGTATCCTGAACGGGGGGTCTTCGGTGAAACCTTACGGTTTGATTGATCTTTCGCTTCAGGGGGACAGCGAACCGTTGATGGGTACGGGCGGCGGCATCGGCGAACGGGTCATCCAAGAGGATGCAGCGCTGCAACTGGTCTATATGATGTCGAAAGTCGTATCAGAGGGTACAGGCCAGCGGGCTCAATTCGGCGGGCGCGAGCTGGCAGGAAAAACGGGCACGACGCAGGCCAACAGGGATGCGTGGTTCATCGGATTCTCTGCCGATTACGTTACCGGCGTCTGGATGGGCTATGACGATAACACACCTCTTACCGGGGTATCGGGTGGTGGTCTGCCAACAGAAATCTGGCGCGAGGTCATGGTGCGTGTTCACGAAGGGCTGCCCAACACGCCGTTGCCGATGATCGTACCGGCCCCGGCTGTGGTGCAAGCCCCTGAGCCCAAACCAGAACGCCAGCCAGACCGCCAGCCGGTACGCAGACAGCAGCGCGAGAACCCGCTTGGGATCATTGATCAGGTGCTGCGCGATATTTTCGGAAGATAAAACAACATAAGCCATGCATGCCGTTGCGACGGGGCATGCATGGCTTGAGACCTAGGAAAACAAAGGACGAAGTGCAGTAACGAACTCGGGTTCGGCCCGGTCAGCCTGCCTTGTTCAACTCGTGTATCGTGGCATTCAGATCGCCACCGCTCATGTCCAGCATGGATCCGATCTCGCTGCGTTCGGTCAGCAACAGGTTGACGCCTTCCAGGAACATGTTGAAGAACTGAAGCTCCCCAGACTTGTCCGATACCAAAAAGATGACCTCGATCGGATTTTCGCCCTTGAGATACGCAGTGGTTTTGATCTCAAAGCCAGCCTTTATCTTGCGCGCACCTTCCACTTCGATCCGGCCGCCGATGAATTGCCGGAATCTCTTGCCATATTTCTTGGCAATATAACCGGCAAATGCAGCATTGAACGCTGACTTCTGTTCGGCGGTGGCGCTGCGGGCATCCACCCCCAGAGCGTATTGCGCCATGATTTGGACGTCGGCGTATCGGACGAACAACTCTTCAAACTGACGGATCATTGCAGCCTCGGGCGCGCCGCTGTCTATGACGCTGTAGATGTCGCCGATAAGCCGTTTGATGAAGGCCGTGGCGTCATCTGCGTTTAATGCAAGAGCAGGGCGTGCCAGCACGATGGCTAACGCTCCCCCGCCAAATGCGCGTCTGTTCATCTTATTGCAAATATGGGTCATCGTAAGTTACGGGGGCTCCGGTGCGCCGAGACAATTCATACCGACGTTTTTGCAGATAAATTAATCTTGCTTGCGAATAGCTGTCAGTACTGCCTTCTAGCACGTCGTTAATGGCATCGCTGCGGCGGCTGTTTTTGAACACGCTATCGGCAAATTTAGTAACGGTACCGACATATTTTTCGGGCCGCGGCAGCGTATAAGATAGTGGGTTGGTGAACAAATCCACAAACCGGCCCGCAACGTCGCGACCTGTCGAGGGGCCGACAAACGGCAGCTCGTAGTACGAACCTTCACCGACGCCCCACACATAAAGCGTTTCACCAAAATCGGTGTCATGCTTTGGAATTTGGAATTCCGATGCAACGTCCGCGATCCCGCCAACCCCAAGCACGGTGTTGGTAAGGAAGCGGTAGGACGCTATGCCGAACCCTTTTACATCGGCCTGCAAGGCGCTGTTCACGGCGACCTGCGGCATCGAGAGGTTTTCGGCAATATTGTGAACGACCGTTTGCACTCCCATAGGCACGGCGTGTGCAAGGCCGCTCCCGTTTCCGGATCCGGCCAGTTTCTTGTTGAAATTGTGGACCTTGCGATTGCTCTGTTCGTGCGGATCGTTGATGCCGGTCGGTTGGACGCGGCCAGCGCCGCTACACCCGGCGAGGCCGGCGATCAATGCGATGACAATCAGCGCACGCGGCGAAGATCTTTTGATATTGCCTAACGACACGATGCAATTCCTTGGAAACCAACCAAACTCGGCTCGTTATGGGCACGATGAGCTGAATTAGCAATATATGTTTACGGGTGCGGCGTTTCGCCTTAGCCACTATGGCAATAATGACGATGGCCCTTTCCGTTTGCGAAAGCCCCCGCTATCGTCCTGCAAAAGTACCGCAGTTATTTTAAAGGACTGAAAATCATGAGCATCACCAACCGCTTGAACGATCTTGGGGTCACGTTGCCAGATGCCCCGGCTCCCGCCGCAAATTATGTGCCATTCGTGGTAACCGGCAGCACGGTCTATGTGTCGGGCCAGATATCCAGTGGGCCAGACGGATTTATCACCGGCAAACTGGGCCAGGACATGGACGTCGACGCCGGCGCCGCCGCAGCGAAAACCTGCGCGATCAGCTTGTTGGCGCAGGTAAAGGCCGCCTGTAACGGTGACATCGAAAGACTTGTGCGCGTGATCAAATTGACAGCTTTCGTCAATTCGACCGCGGACTTCACGGATCAACCCAAAGTGGTGAATGGTGCGTCCGACTTTCTGGTCGAGGCATTGGGCGACGCGGGGCGTCACGCACGGTCTGCGGTATCGGCAGCATCCTTGCCATTGGGCGTGGCTGTTGAAATTGAAGGTATCTTCGAAATCAAATGACCCTGCCATCAGCGTTTTACACCCAACCCATTGCCCACCGTGGTTTGCATGATCTCGGCGCGGGTCGTCCGGAAAACAGCCCTGCCGCGTTTGAAGCCGCGATCAGCCGTGGGTATGGAATTGAATTGGACGTGCAACTGACCCGCGACGGTGCCGCAGTGGTGTTTCACGACTATGCCCTGGATCGCTTGACCAACGAAAAGGGTGCCGTGCGGCTGCTGGACGCGGCCGAGCTGGGGCGCATGACCCTTAAAGGGGGTAATGACAAGATCCCGACGTTGGAAGCCGTGCTGGACCAGATCGCGGGCCGCGCCCCTGTGTTGGTCGAGATCAAGGATCAGGACGGTGCAATGGGCGACGATCTTGGTCCTCTCGAACGGGCCACGGCACAAGCGCTGCGCGGATATCGCGGCGACGTGGCGGTGATGTCGTTTAACCCGCATGCGGTTGGGCGGATGGCTGAATTGATCCCCGAAGTTCCGCGCGGCATTGTGACCAGCGCCTATCGTTACGACGACTGGCCGCTGCCGAAGGCGACCTGTGATCGGCTGCGCGAAATTCCAAATTACGACGCCACCGGCGCAAGTTTCATCAGTCACGAAGTTGATGACCTTGCGCGCGACCGGGTTGCCCAGCTCCGCCGTCAGGGCGCGATGGTCTGTTGCTGGACCGTCCGTAGCCTCGAGGCGGAAATGTCGGCGCGGGAATTCGCTGATAATATCACCTTTGAAGGGTATGCAGCTCCGCTCTCTTCTTGAAGCTGACCGTCGCGGCCACAGATAAGGTGCTAGGCAATCGGAAGGTCGGGATGAGCGCACAAGAAGTCGAAATAAGAATTTCCCCTCGGATTGCCGATATTGGTCAAGCCGAGTGGGATGCCTGCGCGTGCCCCGAAGCAAAACCCGGTGTGCGCCCGAACGACCCTTTTACGACGTATCGCTTTTTGTCCGCGCTCGAACAAAGTGGAAGCGTCGGGCCGGGGACCGGCTGGCAACCGCAGTACCTTAGCGCCGCTATCGGTGGCCAGATTATCGCGGTGGCCCCGATGTACGCAAAGTCTCACAGCCAGGGCGAATACATCTTTGACCACAGTTGGGCGCATGCGCTGGAACGTGCCGGCGGGCGCTATTATCCCAAGTTGCAAATCGCTGTTCCGCATACTCCGGCCACTGGTCGGCGCTTTCTGGTGCGCCCCGGTTTTGAAGGCTCCGGAATGGCGGCTTTGGTGCAGGGGGCGGTACAGCTTACGGATAACAACGGGTTGTCATCCCTGCACATCACGTTTTGCACCCAAGCCGAAGCCCAGGCAGGTGAGGATCTAGGTCTATTGGTCCGAAAAAGCCAACAGTTTCATTGGCGAAACAACGGGTTTGAAGATTTTGACGGGTTCCTGTCCACGCTCAGCTCTCGCAAGCGCAAGAATATACGCAAGGAAAGAGAGCAGGCGCAGCGCTTTGGCGGCGAAATCGAAGTGTTGACCGGGGATGCCATCCAACCTGCGCATTGG
>Ga0316207_10005418_pt1 | contig 10576 bp, 12 predicted proteins | sample 6weekpyrite_MG_FD_204943 | JGI IMG/M metagenome (GOLD analysis project Ga0316207, IMG submission 204943) | Microbial mat bacterial communities from mineral coupon in-situ incubated in ocean water Damariscotta River, Maine, United States -... | ecosystem: Environmental > Aquatic > Marine >...
AACATCCGGTGCAATTTTTGGCACTGCAAAACTATTGGCGCTGACAAACAGCGAAAGAAAAAATGCAATTAATGCAGCCTGTTTTTTTAATGGTTTCATTGCACGGTCTCCGGCAAATTTTGATTAGCTGTCAGGTCTTTCAACTGCGCGAGTGTTGCCTCGCCAACCAGATTTTTCAGTTTTACGGTATTCATATTATAGTCATTGACTAAACGCAGATAATCCGAGTGTGCCAGCACATAGGCCTGAAATGCAGTAATAATTTTTTCCGCCTCAGTAACAATACCTGATTCATAATCAGTGTAAGCTGCAATCATCCAGCGGCGTGCATTGATACTGGCTTTACGCATTTGTGCCACCTGGTAATGAGAGGCATGCACCTGAGTATAAATTTCTTCTACCTGATACGGGATACCACTACGCGCAAAACTGGCTTTCGAAATTAACGCATCTAACTCTGCCTGCGCCTGTTTTACTTTTGCATCACGCACACCACCAGAGAACGACCACTGCAAACCAATAACGGGGGTTGCTGCAACATGATTAAACGGGTCATAGATGTGCGGGTTTTCTACCTGGTCGCGCCCCGGTGAGTAAGATAATGAACCACCGATACCGGCATAGACATTTGGTTTGGCATCAGAACGACTTGCTGCCAGTAACGCACGTCTTGCCGTTAAACCAGCTTCTACCTGTTTCATTTCAGGGCGATGTTTAATCGCCTGTGTTTTGAAATCAGCCAGCGTTCCCTCGGGTAAATCAACCGGCTGAACGCGTCTGTCAATAACCGTCAGTTCATTATCCAGACCAATACCGGTTAAAATTTTCAGGCCACCTAAGGCCACTTTTTCTAACGCTGTCGCTTCAGATTTATAACGTGCTATCAAGGCCATACCAGCTGTTAAGGCATACTTATCCGATTCCGTTGCCTGACCATTTTCATCTTCCAGCCATTCAGTAACCAGCTCAAGTGCGTTGTTTAAACGTTTTTCTGAGTCTTCCATCAGATAACGAATATCACGCGCCGTTAAATATCCATAATAAGCACGGCTGACATCAAAACGTGTATTTTGACGTTGTAGCTCTACGTCTGCTTGTTTGATTAAAATATTGTGCTCAGCCGCTTTGGCATAATTTTCAATTTTGCCAAACGTATATAACGGCTTAATAACAGCAAACTGTGCATTAAACCAGAGCGAAAGATTATCGAAATCATATAGATCGTTACGTAATGTACAGTCAGAACCTGTCGTACAACTATTGGTGCCGTTGTCATAAATACCGCCATCGACCGCCGTGGTTAAACCGACAAAACTGTTCAGTTCAGTGCGCCAGCCATGATTCGCATGCGCTTCATCGAGCAGACCACGAGCAGCCGTTACCAGATGCGCTTTCTCACCGATACGGGGGTCCGCTTCATACGCACGTTTTAAGGCCTGATCCAGTGACAGCTGTTCGGCGGTTGCCGCAACCGGCAGCAATACTGACACCAGGCTGCCTGCTAACAGGCAACTATGTATCCATTTCATTCTTTTTCGTCCGCCTTGCTGTAAAGAAATTGTCCGATAACCTCTTCTAAAACGATTGCCGATTGTGTCACGTCAATCTTACCGCCTTCTTTTAAAAACTCTTCTTCAGCGCCCGGTTCTAAACCAATATACTGCTCACCCAATAAACCCGCGGTTAAAATACCGGCTGAAGTATCCGTTGGAAAACGGTTATATTTCGGTTCGATTTCCATCGTGACCACAGCTTCATAGCTTTCATTGTCGTATTCAATACTATAAACCTTGCCGATACGCACACCACCAACTGCTACCGGTGAACGTTCTCTTAAACCACCAATGTTGTCGAACGATGCACTGATTTTATAGCCGGTTGCACTTTCATAACTGATCAGGTTGCTGACCTTTAACGCCAGCATAAAAAAGGCTGCAAAGCCTAAAGCCACAAAGATACCAACCGCGATTTCTATTTTTTTACTATTCATTTTAAATATCTCCAAACATTATTGCAGTCAGCAAGAAGTCCAATCCTAATACCGCTAAAGAACTATGAACCACAGTTCTTGTTGTTGCCTGACCCAGACCTTCTGAGGTCGGCACACTATCATAACCTTCAAATACCGCTATCCAGACGATGACAAAACCAAACACCACGCTTTTAATCATGCCGTTCATTAAGTCTGTATAAAAATCGACTTTTAATTGTGCCAGTGACCAGTACACACCTTCAAAAATACCCACGCCGTGTACTGCTACCAGATAACCACCGAGCACACCAACTGCCATAAACACCGCAGTTAATAATGGCATCGCTAAAAAGCCGGCCAGAATTCTTGGCGCCATCACCCGTTGCATCGGATCAATTGCCATCATTTCCATGCCTGATAACTGCTCTGTACTTTTCATTAAACCAATCTCGGCAGTTAATGCAGAACCCGCTCGGCCAGCGAATAATAGCCCGGTCATCACCGGCCCCAGTTCACGCATCAGCGTCAGTACCACCATCTGACTGATCGAATCTTCTGCACCAAAATCAACCAGCACGTAATACGCCTGTAAAGCCAGTACCATACCGACAAAACAGCCCGCCACTAAAATAATCACCAGCGTTTGCACACCGGTTGTATAAAGCTGTTTGATAACCAGCGAGGGCCGGAATAACAAACCCGGAATGGTTAAGATAATTTCGTATAAAAAAAGCGTTGCCTGACCCAGCCTGCTAAACACTGAGATAACGCTTTGCCCTAATTTTTGTAATTTATCGAGCATCTTCATTCCCCTATCAAATCTTGCATCAGCGGTGATGCTGCATAATGAAAAGGAACCGGGCCATCAGACTGGCCGTCGATAAATTGTTTTACCCAGGGATCGGAACTGTTTTTCAGCTCTTCTGGTGTACCCTGCGCCACCACATGACCATCTGAAATCAGGTAGATAAAATCAGAAATCGACATGGTTTCAGGTACGTCGTGCGACACCACGATACTGGATAAGTGCAGACTCTGATTCATACTGCGAATTAAGTTCACCAGCACGCCCATAGAAATCGGGTCCTGACCTGTAAATGGCTCATCGTACATCACCATTACCGGATCCAGCGCAATTGCTCTGGCCATTGCCACACGGCGTGCCATTCCGCCGGATAACTCCGATGGCATTAAATCTCGTGCACCACGCAAGCCAACCGCATTGAGTTTCATTAAGACCAGTGAACGAATCATACTTTCATCCAGGTCGGTATGTTCGCGCAGTGGATAGGCAATATTGTCAAAAACATTAATGTCCGTCAGCAACGCACCACTCTGAAATAACATACCCATGCGTTTACGCAGCTGATACAGATCTTTTCGTGTTAGCTGATGAACATTATTCTCATCCATCACTATCGAACCCTGATCCGGTTTCAACTGCCCGCCTATTAGTTTTAGCAGGGTGGTTTTACCGGTACCACTGGGGCCCATAATGGCGGTGACTTTGCCGCGTGGAATATCAAGACTGATATCGTTAAAAATTTGGCGGGTTCCACGACTGAAACTCATATTACGAATCTCAATCAGGTTTCCATCTGTTGATGTTTTTATAGAAATTGTTTTATCCCTTTTTTTATTATCCAGATCATATCTTTATACTTAACATACTTATGAAGATGACTTAATCATAAACTCGGCTCTGACAGAGTCAATCAATTAGCTACTGGCAATTTGAACCAGTTCTCATTTTTACAATCATTCACTCATATTGAAGCTCTGGTTTACATCAGACTCATTACCGTATCGAGCTCTTTTAAACGTTCAATATCAACGCACTCATTGCTCAATACGATATGCTCAACTGGCGCTGATGACTCCGCTGACTTTAATAGTGTCGTTAATCGCCCGGTTAAATCTCTTAAACTTTCTTCTGTATTACTACGTAGCAACAATAAATTTTCAATGCTCGCTTCTTCCCTGATACTGTCATCACCGAGCTTGCTGACATCATAATGCAACACCTTAAAGCCTTTTGTTACTGCAGCAAACCATTGTTGCTGTTCGGCTGATAATTGCTGCCAGACAGTATTATTGACCAGTATCGCGGCCATTTGTTCCGATAAAAACCGGCATTGCTCGGCACATTTATCGTAATCCGCTTCGCCACTTAATTGCTTAAACGGCCAGTCAATGTAAAAGACAAAACGCTCAGCCACATCGTCAAGCCAGTCATCTTCCCAGTAACCGTCTTCTGTCCAGTATTCCGCCGGAACGACTACCAGATCAAACTCATTGGAATAATAAGACAGCCGCCAGTCAGACGGAAGGTCATCCGGATAAAACACATCATTTTCCCACTCAGGGTGTCGCCAGCCCCAACTTCCGATAATACAGCTCAAAATCGTCTACTCTCTAACCATAAATTAATGTAATGATACGTTGATCAGAGCGCTTTATAAATAAATTCGGGGGTTTTAATTGTTGCGGCTTGGATACCGTCTGAATTTGTGTATGATGGCGCCTTATTCCAGTCAGACGAACGAAAAGTAATGTTATTAGATATAGTTGCCATCCTCATCGGTTTTGCCCTGTTAATCTGGAGCGCTGACCTGTTTGTCGATGGTGCCTCAGCCGTTGCCCAAAATCTGAATGTTTCCCCTTTATTAATTGGTTTGGTCATTGTTGGTTTTGGTACGTCTGCCCCGGAAATGCTGGTAGCCGCGTTTGCCTCAGCCGATGGCGCACCAGGGCTGGCTATTGGTAACGCACTGGGATCAAACATTACCAATATCTCACTGGTCTTAGGTGCAACCGCTTTACTGGTTCCATTACATGTACACTCTGGCATCTTAAAACGCGAAATGCCGATTTTAACCGGCATTATGCTGGTTATTTTAGCCATACTCTGGGACGGAACATTAAGCCTGATCGACGGCATAATACTGGCAGTCGGCCTTTTTCTTGTCATGGGCTGGCTCAGCAAGCAGGCAATCAAAGAAACTGGCGACCCGTTAAATCAAGAATTTAAAGATGAATTACCGGTGGCCATGCCAATGCCCAAAGCCAGTCTGACTTTACTGATTGGATTACTGGTTTTACTTGGCAGCTCCAAATTACTGGTCTGGGGCGCTACCAATATTGCTGTTGAACTGGGTATCAGCGATCTGATTATTGGTTTAACCATAGTTGCGATTGGTACTAGCCTGCCGGAACTGGCTGCCACTATAATGAGTGCTTATAAAAAAGAGCACGATATAGCACTGGGCAATATCATCGGCTCAAATATTTTTAATATGCTAGGCGTACTGGCTATCCCGGCATTAATGGCACCCGGAAAATTACCGGAAGGTGTATTAGAACGTGATTTGCCGTGGACTATCGGTCTGACACTGCTACTGTTTTTAATGGCTTATGGCTTTAAATCAGCCGGTTATTTATCCCGATTTAAAGGCGCGATACTTCTTATCTGCTTTGTAGCTTATGAGACTGTTTTATACCTGAGTGCCACAGCGACTTAAGGTTAAGATCCAAAACTAAAAATCTGGACTAGAAAATTTAGATAAGTAATCCGACATAATAATGTGATACCTAAATATGGATAAAGAACAATTAAAAAAGCTGGGGCTGGCGGTTATTGAAACCGAACTGGCCGGCATTGAAGCCCTTAAACAGCAAATAAATGACGACTTTGCCAAAGCCTGCGAACTCATGCTCGCTTGCGAAGGCCGAATCGTGGTCACGGGCATGGGCAAGTCTGGTCATATTGGCAGCAAAATTGCGGCGACTCTCGCCAGCACAGGCAGCCCGGCATTCTTTGTTCACCCAGGTGAAGCCAGTCATGGTGATCTGGGTATGATCACCAACAAAGACGTCGTTTTAGCCTTATCCAATTCCGGCGAAACCGGAGAAATTCTGACCATATTACCAATTATCAAGCGCCTGAATGTTCCGCTGATCAGCCTGACCGGCAAACCAGAATCAACACTATCACAGGCAGCCAATGTTAATCTGGATGCCAGCGTAGAAAAAGAAGCCTGTCCTTTAGGTCTGGCACCCACCACCAGTACAACCGTTGCACTGGTACTGGGAGACGCACTGGCTGTCGCACTGCTTGATGCAAAAGGATTTACAGCAGAGGACTTTGCACTGTCTCACCCCGGCGGCAGCTTAGGTCGCCGTCTGTTATTGCACGTTAATGACATTATGCATAAAGAAGATGCTATTCCTGCCGTCGCTGAAGATGCCAGCTTAAAAGATGCATTACTGGAAATGTCGAAAAAAGGCCTTGGCATGACAGCTATCACCAGCGCCGATCAGACCGTATTAGGTGTTTATACCGATGGCGATTTACGTCGTACACTGGATAATGATGTTGATATCCATAACGCCAAAATTGGCGATGTGATGACAAAAAACTGCAAAACACTGATTGAAAATACATTAGCCGCTGAAGCCTTAAGCTTTATGCAGGAACACACTATCAACGACCTGTTAATCGTCGATAATAATAATAAACTGATTGGTGCGCTCAATATGCAGGATATGCTGCGAGCCGGCGTCATCTAAACCATAGCCTGTAGCAACACAGCTGGCGGAGAAGTTATGCAAGATATTCTGGAAAAAGCAGCACGAATTAAACTCGTTATTTTCGATGTAGATGGTGTGCTCACCGATGGCAGCCTGTTTTTAAGCGATGACGGCCAGGAGTACAAAGCCTTTAACTCAAAAGATGGTTTTGGCATGCGCCTGTTACAGGATGCCGGTATCGACATTGGCATTATTACTGGCCGTGAATCCACACTGGTAAAACTGCGCATGAAAGAACTGGGTATTTCCTATGTATTGCAGGGTCGCCGTGAAAAAGGCCCGGCACTGGATGAGATGATGGCAACCACCGGTCTGACACTGGATGAAATTGCCTATGTCGGTGATGACGTGGTTGACCTGCCAATTATGAGCCGTGTTGGTTTTTCCATCGCCGTACAGGATGCCCGCCCGGTTGTAAAAAAACACGCACACTGGATTACCGAAAGTCCGGGAGGCCGCGGTGCAGGTCGTGATGTATGTGAACTGATTCTGGAAGCCCATGGAAAGTGGGACGACATCGTCCAGCGCTACCTCGCATAATTAAGGCCGCATTAAAAAGTGAAAAATTCCAGCCGCTTTATTATTGTTATCCTCCTGCTGGCATTCAGCTGGTGGCTACAGGATTTGCTGGATTCAAAACCTGAACTTATCACTCGTGAAAAAACACGTTTTGCTAATTATTATCTGCAAGACTTTAAGCTGACAGCACACGACACTCAGGGAAAAGAAAAATACATATTACAGGCTGAACGTTTGCAATTTTTTGAACAGGACTCTGTGTCTGAAATCGATAAGATCCGTGCAGAATTTTTTAGCAAAGAATCAAACTGGATAATCACAGCCGACAAAGCCAATCTGTATAAAGAACAGGATAGAATTGAGTTTTTAAAGAATGTGAAAATTTTCAGGCCAAAGCAAAAAAATCGTTCAGCTTTTACCTTCCATACTGATAAAATAAGCCTGCTGACTGAAAAAGAGATTCTGGAAACTAGCAGCCTGGTAACGGTAAGTAGCGATAGCACTGTGATTAAAAGCAAGGGACTCAGATATGACAATCAGCAAGGTATTCTGGAATTCAAATCCGATGTTAAGGTGACCTATGTCAGATAAATCATCGAACAAAAACTGGTCAATGTTTTTTACACTGTGTATCTGTTTTTTCACTGCATCACTATCCCCTGTTGCCAGCGCCATCAGTTCAGACCAAAACAAACCCATTAATATTGAAGCTGGCAAAGTTGTTATCAAAGAAAAGCAGGGCCTTGCCTATTATTCAGGCAATGTGAAAATCACACAGGGCAGCCGTATTATTGCCGGTAAAACCCTAACTATTTTTTCTGAAAAAGATGAAGTGGTAAAAATTATTATAAAAGGTCAGCCCGCCTCTTTTAGTCAGCTCAATGATGAAGGTGATAAAACTGTCGCACAGGCAAAGCAGATGACCTTTCATGTTAAAAAGGAAATATTGCTGCTACAAGACAACGCCATATTGCAGCAAAAAGATAATGTGTTCAGAAGTGAAAAAATTTCATACAATACCGCCAAAGACATCATGATGGCCGGTGATAAAAATGCACCGTCTGAGGAACGCATCAAAATCACCATCCACCCTAAAAAAGACGCTGAGAAAAACAGCAAAAGAAGTCAATGAGTGTACTAACCACCAGGAACCTGTTTAAAAGTTACAGTCGCCGCAAAATAGTGAATGATGTCAGTATTCATATTAACAGCGGCGAAGTTGTTGGCTTATTAGGACCAAACGGTGCCGGCAAAACCACCAGCTTTTATATGGTGGTGGGTCTGGTTAATGCCGATCAGGGTACGGTGTCATTAGACGATACAGACATCACGCATTTTCCTATGCACAAGCGGGCACAATTAGGCATTGGTTATCTGCCTCAGGAAGCCTCGATTTTTCGTAAACTGACCGTTAACGAAAACATAATGGCGATTTTAGAAACCCGTCCGCTGAACAAAAGAGAACGTCAGGACAGGCTTGATGAACTGCTCTCAGAACTACAGATTGAACACATTCAGGACAGTCAGGGTATCAGTCTGTCAGGTGGTGAACGTCGCCGGGTAGAAATTGCCCGCGCACTGGCTGCTGATCCGACCTTTATTTTACTCGACGAACCTTTTGCCGGCGTCGATCCGATCTCGGTTATCGATATCCAGAAGATTATCAACCAGCTAACAGATAAGGGTATCGGCGTGTTAATAACCGATCATAATGTACGGGAAACGCTGGGAATCTGTGATCGTGCTTACATATTAAGTTCCGGGCAGGTGATCGCCGAAGGCACGCCGGATCAGGTATTAAATGACAAACAAGTCAAAGATGTTTATCTAGGTCAAAATTTTAGGCTATAAATAATGTTATGATCTTTTTAAATGATAAAATATCAGTCACCGAGAATATAAAGCCGATCAATAAATGAAGCAGTCCTTACAATTACGCATCGGCCAGTCCCTTACTATGACGCCTCAGTTGCAGCAGGCTATCAAACTGTTGCAGCTGTCGACGCTTGAGTTACAGACCGAGATACAGGAAGCACTGGAAACCAATCCAATGCTTGAGGTTGAAGATAACACCCAGGAAGACCTCAGCGAGAGCAAATCAACCAACCAGGAATCTGATGCCAGCTCTCAGGATACGCAGACCAGTTCCGCTGAATCGAGCGATAGTGTTGAACTTAATGATCAGGCAGACAGTATTCCCGATGACTTACCGGTCGATAGCGCATGGGAAGATATTTATGACATCCCAAGCCTGCCCAATAACACCAGTTCAGCTGCAAGCACTGACAACCGAGATTTCTTTGAGAACCAGAGCATTGAAGATGATGGCTTAATCAGCCATCTGCTCTGGCAGCTACAATGCACACCAATGTCAGAAACTGACAATGCTATCGGTATGATGATTATCGATGCAATCAATGATGATGGCTACCTGACCGAAAGCACCGAAGAACTATTAGACGGCTTAAAACAGGAACCTGAACAGCTTGATCAAATTGATCCTGATTCAATCGGCATTGAAGAAATCGAAGCCGTTCTGCATTTAATTCAGCGTTTTGATCCACCCGGTATTGCTGCACGCGATTTACCAGAATGCCTGTCTTTACAGCTGGATCTGATTGATGACGGTTCCGAGCTGATAACATCAACCAGAAACCTGATCGAAAACCATCTGGAACTTCTGGGTGTTCATGACTATGCCAAACTTAAACGCCAGACTCGCCTCAGTGAAGATGAGCTACAGGCGGTTATTCTGTTAATCCAGTCATTAAACCCTAAACCCGGCGCTTATTTATCATCCAATAAAGCGGAATATATTGTTCCTGATGTTTATGTGAAAAAAGTAAAAAATCGCTGGACAGTGGAACTCAATAACGAAACAACACCTAAATTGCGCATTAACCCTCTTTACGCCAGTTTTATAAAAAACCGCGATCGTAGTGAAGACAACACCTACCTTAAAAATAATTTACAGGAAGCGCGCTGGTTTTTAAAAAGTCTGTTAAGCCGTAATGAGACTTTAATGAGAGTAGCCACTGCTATTGTCGAAAAACAACGCACCTTCTTTGACTATGGCGAAGAAGGTATGAAGCCATTAGTACTAAGAGAAATTGCTGAACAACTAGAGTTGCATGAATCAACCATCTCACGTGTCACTACACAGAAATTCATGCATACACCTAATGGTATTTTTGAATTTAAGTATTTCTTTTCCAGTCATGTTGGTACTGCTGATGGTGGTGAATGCTCAGCCACTGCTATCCGTGCCATGATTAAAAAACTGATTGAAAACGAAAGTCCTGTCAAACCCTTGAGTGACAACAAGATTGCCACCATGCTGGTAGATAAGGGCATTAATGTGGCGAGAAGAACCGTTGCGAAATATCGTGAAGCCATGGTTATTCCGCCATCCAATGAGCGTAAACGCCTTGCCTAAGGCAAAACTGAGGAGTCTCCTATGCAAATAAATCTGACAGGACATCATATTGATCTGAC
>Ga0316207_10005419_pt1 | contig 10575 bp, 9 predicted proteins | sample 6weekpyrite_MG_FD_204943 | JGI IMG/M metagenome (GOLD analysis project Ga0316207, IMG submission 204943) | Microbial mat bacterial communities from mineral coupon in-situ incubated in ocean water Damariscotta River, Maine, United States -... | ecosystem: Environmental > Aquatic > Marine >...
TTGCCTCAAAATGACCTCCGTAAGATACAAGAAACGGGAGACTGACCAAGCCAGACTCCCGTTTGAATAGATATTTGCGGTATTTTACTGTTTTCTTATGTGGATTGTCTACGCTTGTCGTTACTAAGCTCTCACCAAATCCGTTATAATCAATTAGTATTATAAAAACAGAACATGGATGAATTGGCTACTAATGTTGCAGGATTGTAACGCTTGATCACTTTCTGACCGCTAATAGCGCATATTTCTACAACTTATCGTTAAAGCATTCAACTGCCGTTTAATTCAGACATACTTAGACTAGAACATAGTTAAGTTTATCAAGACAGGGCATTGTTATGCACACAACAGTTTTCAAAACTTTTTTTCGAACGAGCTTAATATTTATTACCGCCATTCTATTCGCCTCATGTGAAGTAGTTGACGAAGATGGAAATATAGTCGGTGTCTCAATCGATGGAAACATAGCTCTTAGCTGGACACCTCCAACGACAAACACCGATGGAACTGCATTGACGGACTTGGCTGGATATAAAATATACTATGGTGCAACACCAGATTCATTGCGCTCATCAATCTTAATCGATGAAAATGGTATTACTGATTATCAAGCTAATCTGCTTAATATTGATTTGAGCTCTAGTAATACATATTACTTTGGCATAGTAGCTTTCAATAGCTTAGGAGTTGAAAGCGCCATATCAAATATTATTAGAAAAGATTTTAGTTAATTAACCCCACTATTGCTAAAAAAACTGAACAGACGTTTTTCAATATTCACTTTGCACTCTATAACCAAATAGATTATTGAAACTCGTCGCTAACTACAATAAAAAATCCTATACAATCAAATATATCTTAACCTAGCTGCTATTTGGCAGATTAAATGAGCTTAAATGAGTAATATCAATAGCAGTACTGATAACTTGTAGTCACTGCAGAACCATAAAGATTACTACACAACCATATTCGGTATTTTACTTAGTACTGAGAACAGGATCATAGATACTACACCCATTTAATTCGGAATATCGACAACTCATCAACTGCATTAAAAAACAACAAACCACCTCTATTTTATTTAGCTCTTTTCAGCATTTACCTACACTAGGTATGTTTCTCTTAACCATTACCTCACTTAATTAGTCAAACCAGTGATGATTCTGAGAATCATTCTTCCAAAAAAGTAACACCAATTAAATTTGTTAATGACTTTACCCCACCAAACAGTAATATATACTACACCTTACACAACAATAACATTGATGTCATAAAAATCATTTTATGACAGGATCTCAATAATTTAATTAATATTAAAATGAAACTTGATATCTTATTAATATTGAGCCTTATAGGTTCAACATATAGTTATTTTATATACCCGAGCATTTTGTTTTTTTTACCAAAAAAGAGGTCGCTGCGCTCAGACAACAACACCAATACAACCAACCCTCTTCCTTATATATCTATTATTATTACCGCATATAATGAAGAAACACGCATTAAAAACAAAATCGAAAACACATTGGCTACCGATTACCCGGCAGAAAAACGTGAGATACTAATTGCTTCCGATGGATCTACCGATAAAACGAACCAGTATGCAAGAGAATACGACACTCAGGAGGTGCAACTCATTGAAGTTAGAGACCGAAAAGGCAAAGAGAATGCACAGTTACAGGCCATTAAACATGCCGGTTCAGAGATCTTAATCTTTTCAGATGTAGCTACCCAAATACCAGAAAATGCCTTCCACATCATTACTGAAATATTTAAGAACTCTTCAATTGGCGCTATCTCCAGCGAAGACCGTTTTATAACAGAAGACGGAAAAGTTGCAGGAGAAGGCGCCTACGTGAAGTACGAAATGTGGCTGAGAAAACTCGAAACCGAAGTGAATAGCCTGGTCGGTCTCAGCGGTTCTTTTTTTGCTTGTCGAAAGTCAATCTGTGACAACTGGGACATCAATGTTCCTAGTGACTTCAACACGGCATTGAATTGTGTCAACAACGGCTATGTCGCGGTATCAGCGCCAGAATTATTAGGCTATTACCCAAATATCAAAGACGAAAGTAAAGAATATCAACGCAAGCTGCGAACAGTTATCAGAGGCATGGCGGCACTCGCCAGCAAGATCTCTGTACTCAACCCGTTTAAATTTGGGCTATTTGCATTCGAGGTTTTCAGTCACAAACTCATGCGATGGCTTGTACCCTGGTTCATGTTAAGCCTGTTTATAAGCAATCTGCTGATATGGGACAACAACCTGTTTTATACAGCACTTTTGACTGGCCAACTCGCGTTCTATGCACTAGCAGTAGCGGGTTTTGCATCAAAAACTTTACGAAAAAACACCCTGGTTAAAATCCCTTATTTCTTTATGCAAGTTAACATTGCCATTGCCCATGCTGGCATACAATTTTTAGCCGGCAAACGCATCACTAAATGGGAACCTTCTAAGCGCTAAGCAAAAATTTTCTACTGACGTAACGCTTTCTGTTTCACGGCACGGGATATCTTCTGAGTCAATATCTTGTATCCATCCTTGTTAAGATGCACACCATCCCCATCATGATAAAGAGATGACAGATTTCCAGTTTCATCGACTATATGTCTATATAATTCTAAATATGTCACCCTGCTATTTGAACGTGATATTTCATCAATCTTCTGATTAATGCCTTTAATAATTATATTGTAACCATGAAAACCCACTCGCTCGTCTACTGGTAATACATCAGCAAAAACTACCGGGACAGACTCCGGTAACATTTTTATAATAGCGTCATATTTTTTTGCTATCAGCAAGGGGGAACGGTTGTAGCGATTAATATCATTCACCCCTATCAATAAAAAAATAAGCGATGCATTATTCAATGTTTGATAATCAGGAATACGTCTGATTAAACCAACTGTCGTATCCATGCTAATGCCATAATTAATAGCATTTTCATCAACCTTTGTTACATCATAATACTCGGTAATACTATCACCAAGAAATACCACGGCATTATGATTAACATCTACTTCCTTTGATAAGTGTTCTGCCAATTTCTCATGATAATGTTGGGTAAGCTCCCCTGCCTGCTCATCTTTAACCAGAAAATCATTAATTTTTCCAGCCTGGTTAAATTTATAATCTCCAAAGAACAAAAACAGCACAGCCAATATCACAAATGTAGACACAAATAAGATTCTGGATTTTGACATTAATTCACCTTACAATGATGACGGTTGTTTTTGCCTTAACACTATAATTTTCTAGCCAGCTACAATATTAATATAGAAAATTATTCTAACCAATATATGAATTTTGTTCTCACTCTAAAAAACTGCGTATCTATAAAGAATCAGGATAGTCATGAACAACACCAGTGAAGTCATCAATCAGATATTAGTCGCTGTTCTAGGTTCAGACATTGTAAGCTTACAGCCTGACGAAATACGCATGGATTCACTGGATAGCTGGGATTCCATGCGCCACTTATCTATTATTGCCGCACTAGAGAATGAGTTTGGCATATTTATCGAAGCCAGCGAAGCACAGGAGTTAATTTCTTATAATCAGCTTATCGCGTTCATCAACAACCACCCTGAAATTGACTAGCTTTAATCATAACAAGAAGTAATTATGTCACTTAGCTTTCTGGATGCCAGCAAAATTGTTACCGAACCTAATCAGTTTGACCGTAGAGATTTTACATTAGCCGCATCTGGTCAAACTGAGAAACTCGATATTTTTATTAAGGCCTGTTCGATTCAACGAGGTTACAACTGCACATATAACGTATTGCCTTTTAACACTCTCGCACAGTATATTTTTCAGCAAGAGCATATCCATAAACAGCACATCTTCCTACTTTTTCCATGGGATCTGGTTCCACTCCTGGACTGGCGTACCGGCATTAATAGTGAGAACTTGAATTTTGACGATATCATTGATTATGCAGATAAACTCTTAACCGCCATTTCTACCTATCAGGACGCTCAGATTCTTTTTATAACCGCTGACACACCGCCTGTCACAAGAAGACAAAAGCTTATACAGCGCATTGAGAATAAAATTCTCACCTTATTAATAGACAACAATGCCAACATTCTTCCTACGAATTATTTCTCGCTTTCCAGTTACCTATCAAATGGATGCGCAATAGCAAGCATTCACTTATATGAAGTTGCAAATAAAATATCAGCCTTAATAACCCATCAGCCATTTACCACTAAAAAAATCATCGTAACTGATTTTGACAACGTATTATGGAAAGGTATTATTGCTGAAGATGGATTGAATGGCATCAAATGCGATGCAGAAGGAACAGGCTATACTCACTACATATATCAGACATTCTTAAAAAAACTCCAACAGGAAGGTATATTGATTGCCGGCGTTACCCGCAACGATCGCCATAGTGCATTATCACCATTTTACAACAAGCTGACCGTTCTAGATAAAGATGATTTTGTCTCAATACTTGCCAGCTACAACGCAAAATCATCTCAGCTTGAGTCAATATCTAAAGCATTAAATCTGGCATTAGACAGTTTTATTTTTATTGATGACAACCCCATTGAAATTGAAGAAGTAAAAACCCAACTTCCCCAGGTCACCTGCATCCCCTACCCCCACAAAACCGAAAAATTTAAGGGTTTCCTAGAAACGATTCACAGTTATTTATTAGAAGACAAGCTTACAGAGGAAGACAAATCGCGAACCAGACAGTACAAACTTAGAAAAAAAACAGCAGAAGCTAGTAATAAACAGGGCGCCAATTTAACTGAATACCTGGCAACACTCGATATGTCTATCGCTTATCAAAAATGTGGCAATACTAATTATCAACGCGCATTACAGCTCATCAATAAAACAAACCAGTTTAATCTCAACGGCGAACGACTCACTGAAGATAGATTAATCCGACTGATCGAGAACGAAGGCACATCGTTAGTTACTTTTTCCCTTACAGATAAATTTGGCGATCATGGCCAAGTCTGTTGTATTTTAATTCAGAATTATTCCCAAATAAGTCATTTCGTTATGTCCTGCCGCGTGTTTCAACGCAGACTAGAATACGCTGCAATTGTCTTGCTGAGCAACCTCTTACAGACTGAGTCATTTAAACTGTCATATAAGAGAACAGATAAAAACATACCACTTCAAACATTCCTGTCAGAAAACAATATCAATAAGGATAGTGATAGCCAAATTATATTAAATGTCAGCGAGTTCAAATCTAAACATGAATCCTGTTTAGATTTGTTTTCCTACAAGCCGTAAAATGAACAATTCATCTCAGTATAATCCATCACCCGACCGCTTCTATATCCTTGATGGCGCACGATTCTTTGCTGCGCTTTGCGTGTTGTTTTACCACTATTTAGCATCTGGACCCGGTAATACCAGCACCCCTCTCGATTTACAGCTGGTACCCACCAGAGAATTTCCAGAACTATATTCCGTATTCAAATTTGGCTTTTTAGGTGTCAATCTTTTTTTTCTAATCAGTGGGTTTGTCATTTTTGCCTCTGCCTCTAACAGAACGGCGATTCAGTTCGCCATATTACGCTGGATAAGACTCTACCCAACTTACTGGACAGCTATTATTTTTACTACGGTTATTCATTATCTATATCTTGGCGAATCGTACGATATTTCAATCCGCCAGTTTATTGCAAACCTGACCATGCTTAATCATTATTTAGGCATAGAAAACATTGACCCCGTATACTGGACACTGCAACTTGAGCTACAATTTTATATCTGTATTTTTTTATTACTACTCACCGGACTATTTAAGCATTATAAAATCTGGTTAAGCCTATGGTTGTTTTTATGCATCACTTACGCAGCAACCGACCACCCCTTCTTCTTATCCTGGATAATCTCCCCAAAATATTCATCACTCTTCATCTCTGGTATCGTCTTTTATATAGCAAAAAAGCAGGGATATGATCCAGTATTATGGCTGATTTTAATACTATCTTATTTGCTAACAATGGTTGTAACACCAGAACAAGTCACACTCTATACCAAAAACACAACAACCACAGACATCATCACCGGCAATCTAGTTATTACTTTGTTTTATATTTTCTTTTATTTAATTTCAAAACATCGACTACAAATTCCACGCATTAAAAGCCTATTACTTCTCGGTGGAATTACTTATCCATTGTATTTAATCCATCTTGTCGCAGGCCGACGCCTGATGGACACATTATATGGAACTGTTAATAGCTACCTTGCTGTCTTTGTAACTATTATTTCAATACTTATAACAGCGACCATCATGCATATAACTATTGACAAGAAACTATGCAGCATATTAAAAGCCAAACTTCTCTCCATGTCTTTCTTCAGGAACAGGTAGCCATGACAATTAAAAGACATCCAGTGTGGATAAAGGTTGATACATCAAATATTTTTTGCTGGATTCATACTCAGACTACAGCAATAAATGACCATGCTTTTATTATTCTTGGTCCACTTGGGCCTGAATATATGCACACCTATCGAACCGTTCGATATCTTGCTGATAAAATTTCACAAACAGGCTCAATCGCTGTTCGTTATGACCCGGCGGGGATGGGAAATTCTTCTGATAATCTGGAAGACAACAATATCTGGCAAATATGGCAGAAAACTCCCGGCGCTATTCGAGAGTACCTCAAGCATAACTACGGCATAAATAGTTTTAGCATCATCGCATTTAGATCCGGCAGCCTGATACTTGATCAATATATCAAAACTCATTCCGATCGCGATTGCCTGTTCTGGTACCCTTACACCAGAGGCGCAGCATTTATTCGAGACATGCAAATGTTAGATGGAATTTTAAGTCTTGATGATGAAAAAAATCGCACACTAGAAGGCGGGGGCTACCCTTTAACTGCTGAAGTTATTTCCAAGATTAAAGATATTAATTTATTAATAATGGCTTTTCCAGAATATAGTCGCTGCCTGGTTATAGAAAATATTGAAGTCATGTCTAAGTCACCCTTAGCGAAACACTTAAGCCGATACTGCACGGCAAATGACACCCAGTTTCTCACTGGCCTTAGCGACCTCGCTAGACAAGCCGAATTATCAAAAGTGCCCGTTAGCAATATTGATTCTATCATCCACTGGATATCAGAAAATAATCAATACAATACGCCCATAAAAAACGGTTTTCAGACAAACACTAGCTTCCTTGAATCAAAATTTTATAAAGAGGAACCTGTTATTATCAAGAACACTTCTCTATTCGGTATATTAACACGGCCTATCAATAACAATAATAATGACAAACTACTGATATTAACTAATTCAGGTTCAGGCCATCATGCAGGCCCTAACAGATTTCATACTGACACCGCCAGAGAACTGGCAAAACAAGGAATTGCCTGCTTTAGAATGGACCTAAGCAACCTGGGTGACAGCATTACATCAACTGAATTGTCAGACTATCATCCATATCCAACTACCGCCGCTAGTGACTTATCCGCAACACTTTCACACTTCGAATCAGATATAGCTTTTGAAAAGATAATATTAGGCGGCCTATGCTCTGGCGCTCATAACTCTTTCCACTGCGCCCTTAAAGACAAATCTATTAAATTATGTGGATTAATTCTTATAAACATCATTACTTTTTACTGGAAACAGGGTCAGTCTATCCTTGCGCCAGAAGAGAATGAGCTGGAAATAAATACAACTCAGTACCAGAGTAATATATTTAACCTCCAAAGATGGGTAGGCATTTTCTTAAACCCATCCAAATTACCAAGACTAACAATGTTTTCTATTAAGCTCGTATTCCGAAAGAGCCTAAACATATTGTTATCAATTGCGTCTCGTTTCAGCTATGTTCGAAAAACACAACTTGATATTGATATCAATAAGATCATTGGACAAGATATTAATATACACTTTTTATATTCTGAAAATGAACCCGTACAAAAAATACTAATGTCACAGGCGAATTACTCAACAACACGAAACCTAAAAGACGGCAATATAACGATAACTAAAATTAAAAATGCAGACCATACATTCTCTTCGCGTCACTCCAGAAGAGAATTAATAAATTCTATCATTACAGCCACTAATAATATGTAATAAAGCCGCTAATTTTACTTAGTCTTGATATAGGAGTGCACAAACCGGTCCGTTTTTCGGAACACGGGCTTTTTCCATATATCAAGATCGTAGTTATCCTCAGGATTTCTTAATATATCTATGGCTGACTCATATGTCAGACCAAATTCAGCAAGATCATTCTTAACTCTGACCTCGTCTATCCTATGTAGCTTAGGTGTTGTTTTAATACCCGTGCCAGGCCTGGCTGCATGATCGATAATAATTAATCTACCACCGGGTTTTAGAGATTTTGAAACCTGACTAAGGAATTCGTCTTTAGTGGTCATAATATCAGGATTTTCTCTCGGCACGTAAATATCATGATATGACAAGCCAATAAAAATAATATCCACATCAGCTGGTAGTTTCATATCTGAAAACTCACTGTCAATACGCTCGACATGTTTTAATCTATTATTTTTTAAGCGTTTTTCAAGCTCTTCTCCAGAGAAACTTAAGAATAATGAATTATTTTGTATATATACTTTTCCCGATTCACCGACAATATAATTAAAAAGCTCAGTATAATACCCACCACCACCCAACAGGTCTAACACCCTATTTCCTTCGGTAATTCCGATAAATTTCAATATATCAAGGGGGTGACGATATTCGTCCTGCGAATGATCAATCGACAGTCGTTTATGTTGATGAATAGCCTGCTCTTCGATACTCATATTAGTCAGGTCTTTAGAACAGGCCGAAATAAATACCACCAGAGAGACAAGAAAGTATTTGAATTTCCGCAAGCTATTTATAATCATATCTGCACCCATTTTTCCATTGCCGAAATTATTGATTAATTTTAATAGAGTCTAACAGTTTATTTTTAACAATAAAGTCATTACATATTACTTTAATACGATCTCGTATGTATTCCTCGTCTAGTTTCGAGCGCACGTCATATTTGTTTTCAGTTACATTAGAAAAAGAATGCTCTTGCTTTAACGTATTGTTTGGGATACCCAGAAAATCTTCAATAACCTCAAGACTACCACTGATATTTTTAGTCGGGATAATCAGCAGCTGTTCATCAGGTATTGAGTTAATAACAGATTGATTAGCATTAACCCAGTAATTTAAATATGCATCAACAGGATAAAGTTTGAAATCTTTAAGTATTTGTTCATCTTGATAATGCACATACTTATCCGGCTGAAAAAAAACTTCATGCCAGCGCTCCATCGTTTTATGCCTAGCAACCGGAAAACTGATATTATTATTAAAAATTGAATCCAGCCAAGACCAGGGATCACGAATAGTTAATATAAACTGATAATCTGGCAATGCCCGATATGTCAAATCTGGCCTGTATCCCAGAAAACAATTAGATTCTATATCCATCCATAAACGTTTATCACGCTTCCTAAGATATTTAATATAGGCTTTATCAGTGATTTTTCCCTTATAGTGAGAATAAATCACTTTAACATGCGCATCGCGCTCTGCCTCATGACCATATCGGAATTTTCCAGCAAACAAACCAGCGATGCTAGTCGTGCCTGATTTTGGAGTCCCAAGACTGATCGTACGTGAATTTCTGCGTTGCGCTAGTTGCCGCAATGCACTCGGCATGTATGTTTTTGCTATGTACTTAACCATTTAATATTCTTAGTTATTGTTTTATGTACTTGTGTACAAATCTATCTGTTTTTTTAAATACTGTCTTATGCCAGATATCAAGATTATAGTTATCATCCTGATTTCTAAAATCTGTCATAGCGCCCATATACTGAAAGCCTGCTTTAGTCATGTCATCTTTAACACGAACCTCGTCTATCCGGTGCAGACGATGAGTATCTTTTATACCAGTTCCTGGCTGTGCAGCATTCTCAATAATAATCACTTTGCCACCCAATTTGAGCGACCGATAAAGTTGTGCAAGAAAGTCATCACGAGAAACCATTTCATCGGGATTGTCTCTAGGTACGTATATATTATGATACCCCTGACCTATGAATATAATATCTATATTATCAGGAAGCTCCATCTTAGAAAATTCGTTATCCAACCTTATTACATTACTTAACCTCTCTCCTGAAAGACGTTTCGTTATCTCAGATTCAAAATAATGTAAAAAATGCTTATTGTTATGTATATACACGACTCCATCATCTCCAACAATATAGCTAAACAACTCAGTAAAATAGCCTCCCCCCCCCATTAAATCTACTACACGATCACCACTGGATAGTTCTATAAAATCAAGCAACTGAAACGGTTTATGATAGTTATCCTCGCTCCTGTCTGCTGAATACCTGCTTTTATGATGCAGAGCTCTTTCGTAGAGTGACATTTCGTCAATATCTGGAGAACAGTTTGCTAGAGATAAAATCATAATTAGATTGCAAGATTTCTTTTTAGCTAAGGCCATTAAGGCAATATATATGTTATCAAGTTTCGTATTGTTCATAATATATAAATAGCAATTAACGACGATATAAAATATATTATAA
>Ga0316207_10005420_pt1 | contig 10574 bp, 8 predicted proteins | sample 6weekpyrite_MG_FD_204943 | JGI IMG/M metagenome (GOLD analysis project Ga0316207, IMG submission 204943) | Microbial mat bacterial communities from mineral coupon in-situ incubated in ocean water Damariscotta River, Maine, United States -... | ecosystem: Environmental > Aquatic > Marine >...
TGGCGGCATCAACCGCTCAACAGGGCGATCTGGAAAGAGCGGTTGATTGGTATCTGCGAATTATTGAGAAATTTCCGGATTATTATCGTGCCAGAATGAGCGTTGCATATGTTTATGAGCAGTTGGAAGAAGAAAAGAATGCGATAGCTCAGTATAAGGCAGTGACCTTGGCGCAGAGGCTGGCACCGGCTTTAAAGAAGCGTGCGGAGGATAGGATGGATTATCTTCAGCGTCAGATTAATGGTTTTAGTTATTCTGTTGGTTATTCGATTGCCTTCGATGACAACATGAATAGTGCGCGTGAGCAAAAATATTTTGAGTATCGCTCTGATTTATTTGCTGGGGTTAACTATAGATACAAATTAAGGAAGGGGATGAAGCTGTCAGTCAATGTTGCACCCTCTTATTCAATTTATCATCGTGGCCAATATGACTTCTTTAATTTTTCGGTTGTGCCAAGTTTATTATTTGATAAATGGGGTTATGACTGGAACATAGGGCTAACTCAGAATACTCAGTCGAGTGTACTCAGGCCAGAGCAAAGTTCAACGGTGACGCAAACCTTATCTGGTGGGGCTAGTTGGACGGATAAAGATAAGGTTGGCTATCGAGCAAGTTTGAGCTATAGAGGTTTTGGTTCATCTGAAAATCCGTTTTTTGATGCGGATACGGTCAATTTAGGGTTAAATCGGAATCATGCCGGGCCAGAGAATACCTATATGAGTTATGGGTATTCGCTAACTATAAACAATAGTCGAAATGTTCAGGGTGAAGATTATGCCTACACGGGGCATGGATTGAATGGTCGAATAGACAAGCGTCTTGATGAATCGTTGTCAGCCTATGTCGATGGGCGCATGACGCTGAATCTGTACCACAATGGCGATTCGGGAACCCAATTTCAGCGTTTCCGTCGTACCTTTAGTTTTGGTTTCGGCGGTGGGATAAATTACCGTGTCGATTCCTGGGTCAGTCTTTTTGCGGACTACCGATATTCAACCCAGTATTCCAATCTTCCGGTTGGTTTTATCTTTAATGAACTACAGTCGATAGAAGGGCGGCAAAGCACTTCATTAGGAAGTTTTAGCAAAAACTCCATCAATGTGGGCATGCGTATGAATTTCTAATTTCTAGTCACGAAGTCCATTGAAGGCGCTGACGGCCCAAGCCAGTGATAGGCCAGCAAATACAAACATGATAGCAACACCAAAACCATAGATGCTCATGTCCGGCGTGCCCACTAGAACAGCGCGTACAGATTCCACTGCGTAAGTAATTGGATTGATTAGCGAGACAGCTTCTATCCAGCCGGGCATGAATTGCTTTGGCACCATCGCAGTGGATAAAAACATCAGTGGCAGGGTCATCAGGTTGCCAATCATAACCAGCGGTTCTTCTCGTTGCAGGATAATGGCAAAGCCGTTTGATAGTGCCGCCAGGCCAACGCCCAGCAGGAAGATACTAACCATTGCCAGAAATAAATTGATTGGGTCCAGGTTTAGATTGGCGCCAAAGCCCCAGGCCACCAGCATAATGGTCAGGGTTTGCAATACCACCTGCACCGCCGAGTGCATTACACGGCTAAGGACGATGGCAACACGCGATACCGGTGACACCAGCATCTTATCCACTGAGCCGGCAGTGATCTCACGCAGCAGGCTAACCCCAGACCATGAAGAACCAAACAGTGCTGTCATCACTAGAACGCCGGGCACGAAAAAATCTATGTAGCTACCGCCGCCAGCAGGCGCCTGAACAAAGTTTTTAAACAGCTGGGTGAAGATGATTAACCACAGCAGCGGCTGAATCAGGGTGAATAAGGTCCATAGCGGCATGCGCAGGGTGATCTTGGTATATTTCAGAAACAGGTGCCAGGTATCTGCGAACACGATAACTCTCTCTTTAAAAAATTCTTTTAGCTTAAGGGGCTAGTTTTTATTTGTCTTTGTCAGGCTGCTGCCACTTTTGCCAGTCACCCTGATCTTTGCCGGACCACTGTTGTTGTGGCCAGTCTTGTTGCTTGCTGGGTTCCGATTGATTACCAGTGTCAGCTTGTTCTTGTTGGGGTTGGTCCTTGTTGTTCTGCCACTTTTGCCAGTCGCCTTGGGGCTGCTTATCCCATTGCTGCTGTGGACTATTGTCGGTTTCAGTTGGGCTGGCCTGCTCATTTTGGCTGTTGCTGTCTTTGTTTTGCCATTCTTGCATTTTATCCTGCCAGCCAGCCTTATCTTCTTCAGAGCCGCTTTCTTCGACCTTGTCCTGCCACTTTTCCCAGTTCTTCTGCCACTTACCGCCACCACCGCCTTTGCCGGCCCACTGGTGCCACCATTCTTCACCTTCCTCTTCCTCTGCTTCTTCCAGAGTGGTGCCGGTATATTTTAAGAAGACGTCATCCAGGCTTGGCTGTGACAAGGAAAGGCTCTTAATGGCCAGTCCTTTTTCTTCGGCCAGGTGGACAAGCTTGGGAACGGCAATGCCGCCGTTGTCGACATAGACATGCAGCTTGTCGTTTAGCCAGACCACATCTTTGATCTCGGGGTCTTCATGCATGGCGTAGGTGAAATCGCCGGTCTCGGGACCCTGACTGTCGAAATTAAGAATGACAGCATCGCCATGAATATCATTTTTCAGGGTTTCAGGGGTGTCGACGATCTGAATCTTGCCCTGATTGATAATCGCGACCCGATGGCTAAGGTGATCCGCCTCCTCCAGGTAGTGGGTGGTGAGCAGAATAGTCAGGCCCTGTTCTTTATTTAGTTTGTTGATGTACTGCCACAGGTTTTGGCGGCTCTTGATATCGAGGCCCAGGGTCGGTTCATCCAGGAACAATACTTTTGGTTTATGAATCAGGGCTGTGGCGATATCGAGTTTGCGTTGCATGCCACCAGAATAGGTCATTACTGTGCGGTCGAGGGCCTCATCGAGTTCAAAGTATTTGGCTAGTTCGGTAATGCGCGATTCGATGTCGGCTGTCTTCATCCTGTATAGGCGGCCTTGCAGCACCAGGTTTTCACGACCGCTGAGAAAGTGGTCAACGCCGGTTTTCTGGGCCACCAAGCCGATGGCGCAGCGTACTGATTCCGGATCACTATCAACATTGAAACCGGCGACTTCTACCTCGCCTTTATCAAAACCGCTTAAGGTGGTGAGCACGCGGATGATTGTTGTTTTACCGGCACCATTTGGGCCTAGCAAAGCAAGGATCTCGCCTTGTTTGACCTCCAGCGAGAGGTCGTCGATGGCCTTGTTGCCGCCCTCAAAAATCTTGGTTAAAGCGCTGACTCGGATCATGAGCTGTTCGAACCCTGTTTCAGATAATAGTTGGCCATTATAGCTGCCAGCTGATAGAAATATATGGTTTTTCTGCCTGGCGCGTGTAACTGGACAAGGCTGTTAGAATAGCTGCACTGATGGAGGTAAGTTGAAATGCGTGTATTAGGAATTGAAAGCTCCTGTGATGAGACCGGCATCGCGATTTACGACAGTGAAAAAGGCCTTCTGGCCCACGTTCTATACAGCCAGATAGAACTGCATAAGGAATATGGTGGTGTGGTGCCCGAGCTGGCCTCGCGTGATCATGTCCGCAAAACCCTGCCTTTGATCAATGAGGCGCTGCAGCTGGCCGGTTTGAAAAAAACAGATATTGATGGCATTGCCTATACCGCTGGCCCGGGGTTGATCGGTGCGCTGTTGGTGGGTGCCAGTATCGGTCGCAGCCTGGCCTGGACCTGGGGCATCCCCGCCGTTGCCGTACATCACATGGAAGGCCATCTGCTGGCACCGATGCTGGAAGATGAGGTGCCTGAGTTCCCATTTGTTGCGCTGCTGGTGTCTGGTGGTCATACCATGCTGGTGCGGGTTGATGGTGTTGGCCGCTACCAGTTATTGGGTGATACGGTTGATGATGCGGCTGGCGAAGCTTTCGACAAGACGGCCAAACTGTTGGGGCTGGCTTATCCAGGTGGCCCGGCAATTTCAAGGTTGGCCGAACAGGGTAATCCTGATCGTTTTCGTTTTCCCCGCCCCATGACGAATCGCCCCGGACTGGATTTTAGTTTTAGTGGTCTGAAGACCTTTGCCGTCAATACTCTGGCCGAAAATGGCGATGACGAGCAGACCAAGGCCGATATCGCCCTCGCTTTTGAGGTGGCGGTGGTTGAGACTATGGCTATTAAGTGTCGCCGGGTGCTTGAACAGACCGGCTTGAAGCGGCTGGTATTGGCCGGGGGTGTTAGCGCCAACCGGCGTTTGCGTCAGCGTCTTGCCGAATTGGCACAGGGGCATGGTGCGCAGCTTTATTATCCGCGGCCAGAATTTTGTACCGATAATGGCGCCATGATTGCCTATGCTGGCAGTATACGGCTACAGGCCGGTCAGACCGAACCGCTGGCGATCCGGGCTAAGGCACGTTGGCTATTGGCGGCGCTTGCACCGGCGTAGTGTGTAACTTTTGATTAAGCGCGAATTGCCTCACTCAATGGGTTGTCAGGTCGCCTGAAATCACGCGCCTGCTGAGACTTTCTCCATTCGCCATAGACTTGGCGGGCTTCGCTCAGGCTGTTGAAGGTTGCCAGGTTATAGCCGTTTTCGGTCATCAGGCTGGCGCTTTTGTCTGGCCATTCTTTAATAATAAAATTCATATCGGTTCTCGAATGTAAGAAATGGAGAGTGATTTTGACTCCGCTTGTATGACAGACCTGATGCAAGTGAATGAAATTTTTATGACAAAACCCTTGCAAGGTCTAAATGCAAGCGAAAAAGTCGGATTTAGGCTATAATCGCGCGTCATTTTTAGTATTACCTATTTTCTGAATTTCTGAGGCACACCCACCGTGATCGAGAATCTCCGTAATATCGCCATCATTGCTCACGTTGACCATGGCAAGACAACCCTGGTTGACCAACTCCTGAAGCAGTCCGACACCTTGGGTGATCGAGTGCAGCTGGCAGAGCGCGCCATGGACTCCAATGATCAGGAGAAAGAGCGTGGCATCACCATCCTGGCCAAGCCGACCGCCATTAAGTGGGGCGATTATCACATCAATATCGTAGACACCCCCGGACATGCCGACTTTGGTGGTGAAGTAGAGCGCGTTTTGTCGATGGTGGATTCAGTGCTGTTGCTGGTAGATGCGGTGGAAGGTCCCATGCCTCAAACCCGTTTTGTCACCGAGAAAGCGCTGGCGCGTGGTTTGAAGCCAATTGTGGTTGTGAACAAGATCGATCGTCCGGCGGCGCGTCCAGAATGGGCTTTGGATCAGACCTTTGAGCTGTTTGATCGCCTTGGTGCGACGGATGAACAGCTCGATTTCCCCGTAGTTTACGCCTCAGGCCTAAGCGGTTTTGCCGGCATGGATTCTGATGTACGTGATGGCGATATGACGGCACTACTGCAAACGGTTGTTGATAATGTCCACCCACCACAGGTTGAGTTGGAAGACCCCTTCCAGCTGCAGGTTTCACAGCTGGACTACAACAGCTACACCGGTGTTATCGGTATCGGCCGTATCGCCCGTGGTCGTGTCAAGAACAACACCCAGGTCACGATAGTCGATACTGAAGGTCAGCGTCGCAACGGCCGCATCCTGCAGCTGTATGGTTTCATGGGGTTGGAGCGTATTGAAGTCGATGAAGCCCAAGCGGGTGATATCGTTTGTTTTACCGGTCTGGACCCGCTGAATATCTCGGACACTTTGTGTGATCCAAATGCGGTTGAAGCCTTGGTGCCGTTGTCGGTGGATGAGCCAACCGTGAGCATGACCTTCCAGGTTAATAACTCACCTTTTTCCGGTAAAGACGGCAAGTTTGTCACCTCGCGCCAGATCAAGGAGCGTCTCGATCAGGAGCTGGTCCACAACGTGGCCTTGCGTGTTGAACAGGGTTCTGATCCAGATAAATTCCGTGTTTCAGGTCGTGGCGAATTGCATTTGTCCGTTTTGATTGAAAACATGCGTCGTGAAGGTTTTGAGCTGGGTGTATCTCGCCCGGAAGTTATCATTCGTGAGATTGACGGTGAAGCGCAAGAGCCGTACGAACAAGTCACCATTGATGTCGAAGATCAGCATCAAGGCGGCGTGATGGAAAAGATTGGTATCCGTGGCGGTGACCTGAAGAATATGGTGCCTGATGGCCATGGTCGTGTGCGCCTGGATTACATCATGCCAGCCCGCGGCCTGATCGGATTTCGCACTGAGTTCCTGACCGCCACACAAGGTTCCGGCCTGATCTATAGTGTCTTTGATCACTATGGTCCATTCAAGAAGGGTGACTACGGTGTTCGCAAAAATGGTGTGATGATTGCCAATGCAGCAGGTAAAGCGTTGACCAATGCCCTTTTTAATCTGCAGTCACGTGGCCGTATGTTTATCGATCATGGTACTGAGGTTTATGAGGGTATGATCATCGGTCTGCATGCGCGTGATAACGATCTTGTTGTGAATGCCCTGAAGGGTAAGCAGCTGACCAATGTGCGTGCCTCAGGTACCGATGAAGCGCAAGTGCTGACACCGCCAGTGGTTCACAGCCTAGAGCAGGCGCTGGAATTCGTCGATGATGATGAGCTGGTAGAAGTCACGCCTAACCACATCCGTTTGCGCAAAAAGATGCTGACGGAAAACGAACGTAAGCGCGCCTCTCGCAGCTAAAATATATTCCCGGATTAGGTTTTACTCCATCCGGGCTATCTTAAACAAGGCCTCTCCCAATTTTGGGCGAGGCCTTGTATATTGGGTTGTATCAATCCGATTAAAGGATAAGCCCAATGTCTGATTTATATCCCCATCTCGAACCTTACGTTAATCACTCTATCGAAGTAGAACCACCGCATAAACTGCATGTGGAAGAGTGCGGCAATCCTAAAGGTATTCCTGTTGTCTTTCTTCATGGTGGTCCCGGTTCCGGCTGCGAAGCCTATCATCGTCGTTTTTTTAATCCGGACAAATATCGCATCATTCTGTTTGATCAGCGTGGCTGCGGACGCTCATCGCCCCATGCCGAACTAGAGGGCAATAACACACAAGCCCTGGTTGCAGATATAGAGTTGATCCGCGAAAGATTGGGCATAGACAAGTGGGTCGTGTTCGGTGGCAGCTGGGGGTCTACGTTGGGTCTGGTCTACACAGAAACGCATCCCGAACGTGTGTTTGGCTTGATACTGCGTGGCATCTTTCTCTGCCGGCCGCGCGAGATTCACTGGTTTTATCAGGAAGGCGCATCACGCATCTATCCTGATTATTGGCAGTCTTACATCAAACAAATTCCTAAAGCTGAACGTGGCGAGCTATTGCAAGCGTATTATCGTCATCTCACCTCCGACAACGAAGTCGAACGCATGGCCGCGGCTAAGGCCTGGTCGATGTGGGAAGGTCGTTGCGCCACCTTGAAACCATCGCAATCCGTGGTTGATCATTTTGGTGATCCGTTTACTGCCTTGGGTCTGGCGCGCATCGAATGTCATTACTTCGTCAACAACAGCTTTCTTGAAGAAAACCAGATCCTGCGCGATGCCCACAAGCTGCATGATATTCCTGGGGTGATTGTGCAGGGGCGTTATGACATGGTCTGCCCGATTGAAAGTGCTTGGGAACTACACAAGACCTGGCCCCAAGCCGAACTAAAAATTATCGATGATGCTGGTCACTCTGCTAGCGAGGCAGGCACACGTAGCGCCCTGGTTGGTGCCACCGATAAAATGGCAGCGCTGTTGGCGTGATCGGTCTGTTGCAGCGGGTCAGTGAGGCCAGTGTAAAAGTCGATGATGAAATTGTTGGTCAGATAGGTCGTGGTCTGTTGGTGTTGGTGGGGGTTGAACGCGGAGATACCGAGGCTCAGGCAGATCGTCTGCTGGAACGCCTGCTAACTTACCGTGTCTTTCCTGATGCACAAGACAAGATGAATCTCAGTGTCACCGATATCGAAGGTGGTCTACTGTTGGTGCCGCAATTCACCCTGCCAGCCGACACACACAAGGGCACGCGGCCCAGTTTTACCCCCGCCGCCGCACCGGCCGAAGGTGAACGTTTGTATCACTATCTGGTGAAGCAGGCGCTGCAACGTCATGGCAAGGTCGCCACTGGCAGATTCGCTGCTAACATGAAGGTCGCACTGGTGAATGATGGTCCAGTGACGTTTTGGTTGCAGGTGAAACCAGAGGCGGTTTGAATTTATCTTGTTGTCGTTCTTAAAAGAAAACTTTTTGAACTGCTATCTTCAATCCTTCTGAGTCATTCCACCTAGCTATTAAAAATGATTAGTGTGTGCCCACAGCAGTCAGTCGGCCGACCCAGACTGACCGGCAGCAATGTTCCATTGAACCGGCATTTATCCTTCTGTTCATTTCAATATCGAGGTCTCTGAGAAACACGGGGCGGTTGAACACTATGAAAAATGTGCCCCCAAATACCACACTGGCGCTGCGTGGAACAGGCGCTTAGTACAGAACCTTGATTACGGGTTATAGTCGAATGGCACTTAGATAAGCCCAACTGACTTATAAACCAAGATAAGTGTGGGGGCTGACTGTCCCGGATTGTAGGCTGCAACTACTCGAGGAGCCAGCCCACGATTTTTTCGGAAATTACATAACCGTGATCTGATTCCTCACCAAATTATTCCAAATATTGAATCTTCTCATCGAGCAAGACACCATCTGACTGTTTCTTATGCTTTTTTTCTTAAGATCCGAAAAACCTGTCACCATTTAGCAAGTTCGTCGCGTTTTTGGGCAATTTTGAGCCCTGGCTTGCTTCAGCCGCAAATTGAAATCGCCGTTGACGACCGTATTGCTGACTCAGCGCTGGCGTCTGAAGTTGGCTAATTCCTTTCGGCACTTCTCATCCAGAAGTAGTTCTTGGCACTCTGACGCTTCCGCAACGTCGCCACCACACCTACCCATTTATAGGCTGGCGCTAATGGAGGTTAGGAGCATCGGCAAAAAGCGATAAATAAGCTGATAGCTCAACCCCAGCATAGAGCAGCGACACAACCACCCTCTGGCCTATCATCTAGTCTCAGTGACCAACCTTTTTTCTCCGCAATCCGGGACACTATATTCAAGCCCAGTCCAAAGCTTCCTCGGCTGGATTCACCGCGTTTAATCCATTTCGTTTCACTGTTTAACCCGATACCGGTATCCGTTACCGAAATACCCTCATCATTGATTTGAATATCAACTTTCCCAGAAAAAGTGTGTTCAAAAGCATTTCGAATCAGGTTGGTGAGCACAATCCTGATCAGTGCCGGGTCTTTGATCTCCATGTTGACGGACACCTGAGTACTGACATTGATGTCTTTTCCTTCAATGAGGTAATCCAGTTCTTCAACGATATTTTCAGAAAGTATGCCAATATCGTCGGCATCGAGAACGGCGGTTTCAGGCGTTGACGGGTCGTCTGCTGATTCAGCATTCTTTTGGGTGTCAAATTCTCTGGAAAGCCACAGCAAGGCATTGGTAGTTTCCCGCATATTGTTGGCGGCCTGCCGGATATGTTTCAGCGCCTTACTGATGTCTGTTTTTCCCAGAGCCTGGCGTCGTTCGATAATATCCAGCGCTGTTCCGACAACGGTAATAGGTGTGCGTAATTCATGACTGGCATTTTGCAGAAAGTCTTTTTCCCGCTGGTGGTAGTTGTGTACGCGTTCCAGGCCTTGTTGCAGAGCTTGCGCCACCTGTCCCACTTCGGAGCGATCCTGCAGTATGGGGTGTGAGCTGTCCGGTGATGATTCATCCACTTTATTCGCCATGTCGGTAAGTGTTTCTATTGGTTTTAGTACTTTTTTATTGAAGCGGTGTGCGATCCATAAAACAGCCATGAGTAAAGTGATAAAGATGCCGATGATAATTGGCACAGCCGTTTCAAGAACACGGGGCGGCCCGATAAGTGTGGGTTGCTCGCGTTGAAAATGATAGGTCGCGAATAACTGCCGTTTGCCTCCGTCAATAGGAATGGCTGTCAATAATATTATGGGTTTGAAGCTTTCCTCCACGTCTGAACTTTCGAGTAGGTTGAGATCTTTGACCAGCCCATAATTTTCAAAGCGTTCTTGTGGAAAGCGCGAGCGAACCCAGTCGGGTAAATTTTCTTTGCCTACGAATAAAGAAAACTCGTCTGTTTCAAGACTTACCTGATTAAATTCTCCCTTTTCATATAGATTGGCGTAGTAGGTACCGATGACGCGCAAACTGTTTTGAGTCGCAGCGTCCACCCCGGTCACATAAATATAGAAAATCAACACCGTAAACCCGGCAACAATCAGTCCAGTAAGAATGAGCAACTGATTACGTAAAAAGAATCTCAGGCTGTGCCATTTAGAAAATGTTTCGTTAGACATCTGGTTCATCTTCCAACTCAATTTCTTTCAGCACCACACCGACGTTTCTCAGTGTATGCAATAAAGGCGTCTCAAAAGGTTTATTCACCGCTTTGCGCAATTGGTATAAATGGGATTTCAGTGCATCGGAATTGGGTGGATCATCGTCCCAGATGACTTGTTCCAGCTCCCGGCGTGCCAGGGGGGCCGGGCTGGCTTTTGCCAATGCCACCAGTAGCTCCCAGCCCACGGGATGCAGCGTAAGC
>Ga0316207_10005421_pt1 | contig 10574 bp, 4 predicted proteins | sample 6weekpyrite_MG_FD_204943 | JGI IMG/M metagenome (GOLD analysis project Ga0316207, IMG submission 204943) | Microbial mat bacterial communities from mineral coupon in-situ incubated in ocean water Damariscotta River, Maine, United States -... | ecosystem: Environmental > Aquatic > Marine >...
CGCAGTTGTTTAAGTGGCAAATACGTAAGTACTTACAACCCATCGCAACCATCGGGCCAGTACCAAAGCCAAAGCTTTCAGCACCAAGAATAGCGGCTTTAATCACATCCAGGCCGGTTTTTAAACCACCGTCAGTTTGTAAACGGATTTTATCGCGTAAATCATTAGCGCGAAGAATCTGGTGGGTTTCAGATAAACCTAATTCCCAGGGACTGCCAGCATATTTAACCGATGCCAGTGGCGATGCCGCAGTACCACCATCATAACCGGAGATAGTAATCAAATCGGCATAGGCTTTGGCCACACCTGCAGCAATAGTACCCACACCCGCTTCGGCGACTAATTTAACCGAAACCAAACCATCCGGGTTAACTTGTTTTAAGTCAAAGATTAACTGCGCCAGATCTTCAATAGAATAAATATCATGATGTGGTGGTGGCGAAATTAAAGATACACCGGGTTTGCAGAAACGTAGTTCGGCAATCAGATCATTTACTTTATGTCCCGGTAATTGACCACCTTCACCCGGCTTGGCACCTTGAGCGACTTTAATTTGCATAACTTCTGCACTACGTAAGTAGGCAGGGGTAACACCAAAACGACCGGAAGCGACCTGTTTAATTTTGGAACGTTTAACAGTGCCATAACGTTTTTTATCTTCACCGCCTTCGCCAGAGTTTGAACGACCGCCCAGGGTATTCATTGCTTCGGCCAGGGTTTCATGTGCTTCTGGCGATAAGGCACCGAGTGACATCGCAGCACTATCAAAACGTTTAACGATGTCTTCCATTGGTTCAACCTGGTCAATCGAAACAGGGCTGACTTTATCTGTATTCAGTACCAGTAGATCACGTAATGCCAGTGGCGAACGATGGTTTATCTGGTTAGCGTATACAAGGTAGTCATCATAGTTACCGGATTTAACCGCAACCTGTAATGACTGTATTACATCCGGGTTGTAGGCATGGTCTTCGCCACCGTGGACGAACTTTAACAGGCCACCCTGTTGAATTTGCTTACGTGGATTCCAGGCAAGCTTGCATAAAATGTTTTGATCGTTATCCAGGTCGGTAAAGCTTGCACCTTCCATTCGGTTAGTGGTGTCTTTAAAACATAGATCGACGATATCCGATTGTAGCCCGACACATTCAAACAACTGTGAACCACGGTAACTGGCAATGGTTGAAATACCCATCTTAGAGGTCACTTTAAACAGACCTTTGTTGATACCTTTACGGTAATTTACATCCAGCTTGCAGGCATCTTTATCTTTAATCTCACCGCTTTTAATTAAATCGCGAATTACTTCATAAGCAAGATAAGGATAAATAGCTGTGGCACCATAGCCGAGTAAGACCGCAAAGTGATGAGGATCGCGGGCTGTTGCTGTTTCGACTACAACATTGGCATCACAACGTAAGCCTTCGGCAATTAAACGATGGTGTACTGCACCGGTTGCCAATAGGGCATGTACCGGACGCGTTTGTTCTGAGAGATCACGGTCGGTTAAGACAATAATCACTTTACCTTTTTTAACCGCGGCAACGACTTCATCGCAGATTTCGATAATAGACTGTTTTAACCCGGTTGCATGCGGACGGTTTAACGAAACTTGGGTGTTACTATAGTGATCACTACTACCGGCCATATCAAGCAGTTGCTTGAACTTACTGGCCGATAATACCGGGGTACTAACACGTAAACGTTTAGCATGACTCGGACCTTCATCAAACATATTGCGTTCAGGGCCAAAGCAGGTTTCCAGCGACATTACGACCTGTTCACGAATCGGATCGATCGGTGGGTTGGTTACCTGGGCAAACTGTTGGCGGAAATTATCATACGGTGAACGCACCTGTCTGGATAAAACCGGGAATGGGGTATCGTCACCCATAGAGCCGATAGCTTCCTGTCCGGCTTCGGCCAGTACACGGATAATCTGGTCGCGTTCTTCAAAACTAACCTGAAACATTTTTTGATAAATACTTAAGGTATCGTTATCGAAGGCTGCTGTTGCACATTCTTCGTCGAGCTTGTAATCCAGCCGTACTGAATTTTCACGCATCCATTTTTTGTAGGGATGCTTGGTTTTTAACTTCTCGTCGATCATTGCAGGTAAAAGCAATTCACCTGTATCGGTGTCAACGGCAATCATTTCACCGGGTTTTAAGCGGCCTTTGCTGACCACCTGGTCGGCATCATAATCGTACACGCCAATTTCAGAGGCAAGGGTGATATGGCGATCTTTGGTTATTACCCAACGAGTAGGGCGTAAGCCATTACGGTCGACACTGCAGGCGGCATAGCGACCATCGGTCATAACAATACCGGCTGGTCCATCCCACGATTCCATATGCATGGAATTAAATTCATAAAATGCGCGCAGGTCAGGATCCATCACTTCGACATTTTGCCAGGCAGGCGGAATTAATAATCGCATCGCCTGGAAAATACTCATGCCACCGGCAATCAGGGCTTCGAGCATATTGTCCAGACTATTTGAGTCCGAACCAGTCAGGGAAACCAATGGACGAATATCTTCCATCGGGAGTTCAGGCGTTTTAAGTTTATGGCCACGCGCCACCGACCAGTTTCGGTTACCCTGGATGGTATTGATTTCACCATTATGTGCTAAATAGCGGAAAGGCTGTGCCAGGCGCCATTGTGGCCAGGTATTGGTCGAAAAACGCTGGTGGAATACCGCCGTTGCCGATTCCATTTTCGGGTTGTTCAGATCTTTATAGAAAACCGGCAGGTTTTCTGGCATCACCAGGCCTTTATAGGAAATTACTTGTGAGGAAAGGCTGGGGATATAAAAAGCTTCATCGTTGGGCTCAATAGCTTTTTCGGTACGACGACGTGCTATATATAAGTGGCGTTCAAATTGTTCGTCACTCATGTTATCGGCCGGGTTAATAAAAACCTGCTCGATGGTTGGTACGGATTTTAATGCTTCTTCGCCACAGGCCGAGTAATCAGTTGGGACTTCGCGCCAGCCAAGGACATCCAGGCCTTCGGCACGGCATTCCTTAAATAAGGTATCGCGAGCTTTTTGGGCTTTATCGAAGTCTTTGCTCAGGAAAATCATCCCGACGGCGTAATTTGCTTTTAAATTAAACCCGAGTTGCCTGGCTTCGGCACGCAGGAAGCTGTCGGGTTTTTTTAGCAATAAGCCACAACCATCCCCTGTTTTACCATCTGCGGCGATAGCACCACGGTGAGTCAGGCGGCCAAGTGCTGAAATGGCCGTATCGAGTAACCAGTGGCTGGCTTTGCCATCCATATGCGCAATCAGGCCAAAGCCACAGTTATCACGCTCAAATTTTGGGTTATAGAGACCTTGTAACTTCATAGTATTCACGTCAAATCTATTAAAAATCAATAAGTTAAAGCTAAATCGGCTAAATTGTACCCATTCGAATTACATATAAGCAATGCGGGTATTTAACCCTATCAGGAGACAAAATGGCTCCGCAGTATACAGCCCTAGCGAGCAGGCTTCAATGCCTGTATAGCGCGGATTTCCAGTAGAAATAGTGAGTCAATTCAGCAGCTTAGCTAGCGTTACTGAATTTATGGGGTTCCCCAGCTATTATCTCGCAGCTTCGGTAATAACTTATCTGGATGGGCTGGTAAAGCAGTGAGTCGGACTCAGTGGCTGAATTGTTATTTTTGCTGGTGGGATGGCTTAGTAAAAAGGTGCATATAATCTAAGGTTGTTACGCCCAAAATCTCCACTATCCAATCCCTGGACGTATTCATGCGGAGCGATTTCGTACAGCTTAAATCAACTGGCTTTAAATCGTGATACGAGTTCCTGTAAACCAACCGATAAGTGAGCCAGTTCTTCACTGGATGCGTGAGTTTCCTGGGAGTTGGTGTTTGAGGCTTCGGCGATATGGGTAATCTCAATCACATTTTTATTGATCTCTTCAGAGACCGAGCCCTGTTGTACCGCGGCGCTGGCTATTAAGGTGTTCATTTCATTGATCCGTAAGATACCGTCGGCAATGTTGCCTAAGGCATCACCTGCAGCTGATATTTTTTCAACGCCTTGCTGTGCGCGCTCGCGACTGGCTTCCATTGCCTGTACAGCATCGACTGTTCCAGCCTGAAGGCTTTCAATCATTTGCTGAATTTCCTGGGTTGACTCCTGGGTACGAGAGGCGAGGGTACGTACTTCATCGGCCACCACCGCAAAACCCCGACCCTGTTCACCGGCTCTGGCGGCTTCGATAGCGGCATTCAGTGCCAGTAAATTGGTCTGTTCAGCGATACCTCGAATCACATCCAGAATAGCGCCTATTTTAGTGCCGTCTTCTTCGAGCTTGTTAATAACCTTGCTGGCCTGATCCAGTTCGTTGGCAAGATGTTCGATAGAGTCGATACCAGTATTCACAACACTTCGGCCCTGATGCGCTTGTTGGGATGTATCATTCGCCACTGATGCCGCCTCGTTTGCATTTCTAGCGACTTCCTGAACCGTTGCGGCCATTTCGTTAATGGCCGTGGCGACCTGATCCGTTTGTGATGTTTGGTTACTGATACCCTGTGAGGTTTCATCGGTGATAATCGCCAGTTTTTCAGCTGCGCTGCCCATCTGTGTAGCAGAGTCACGGACCTGACTAACAATCTTTACAAAGCTATCCAGCATTGAATTAAATGCAAGGCCTGTTTGTCCAATCTCATCATAAGAATCTGCATCAATACGTAGATTTAAATCGCAATCTTCTGTTACCTGTCTCATGGTGGAAGATAGTGCCTGTATCGGGCGCAGAATTGTCATCGATAGCCAGAATGTTAAAGCAATAATGATCCCACCCAGTATTGTTGATACTAACAATACCATCGATGTCAGGTTACCCGTCGCAGAGTCAATTTCGTTGTTTAAGGTTTTATATAGTTCGTTGAGGTGTTTCTCCGTTTTATGTACAGTTGCGCGCATAGCCCCCAAAAAACCAGATTTACTATTAAGCCCTTTTGTTTGAGAAAGATTCACCAGCGCAGTAAATCTTTCTTTGTATGCCTGCATCGCAGTCGAGATTTGTTCTTTAGTTGCTGTGTCGTAGTCAGTACCTGACAGGCTTTGATTAAACACGGTGATATTTTTATTAAATTTTTCAAGGTATTTTAAATTTAAGCGCAACATAAAGTCTTTTTCATTGCGACGTAATTGCAACATATTGGCACGTAGCATTTGGTCATTGAGTGCTTTAATATAGGATTCTGCCTGGTGGACGGCATCACGTAATGAACCATATAAACCATCCTTGGAGTGTAAGCCGATTTTTTTCTGACTGGTTACAACTTTATGAAAGCTTTCGTTATAAATAGAAAAATTTTCTAATAACGTGATGGCTTGAGCACTATTTATTCCGACTGCAAGCAATTCATTTTCAAGTTTTCCAATTTCGGTTTTTAATTTGTTAAAAATACTATCAAATTTTTTGACATACTTTAAATCATTTCGCGCAAGAAAATCTTTTTCATGGCGACGCAACATCAGCATGTCTGTTTGAATGTTGCTTATTTCTATAATGGCAGCGTTGTATTGTTTCTGCGTAATTTCTTTATAGTAATTGAGGGACAAGATTGAAATGATTGATATTAAACTGATAGCAGCATACAACTTAAACTTAGTACGAATGGTAAAATGATTTAAACTGAAGCTATTTTTAGATAATGAAAGCATAGTTGAGGATCCGTAACAAACAATATTCTAATTAATAACGGACAGGGACGAGATATCTTTAGATTTTTAAGGGTTTAGAGTTTTTTTGTTTTTTCGTGCGAAGTTAGTCGTTGAAATGCTTATATTTTATTGAGATTGGTCTAGATCGCGATGGATACTTGCAAAACTTCGCGCCCATGGAGAAGCTTGTTGTAAGTCTTTGGGTAGTTGTTTAATGGCTTTAATGGCTTCGCCACGGTTGCTATAACTACCATAAACCACTGCATACCAGTTACGTTGATTGTGTCGGGTATGGAAGTAAACAGCTTTGTCCCTTAATCTATATTTTCTGATAAAAGCCTGTATGCTTTTATCATTGCGACCTCCCAGTAGTTGCAAGGTATAGTGACGCGGATCCTGACTCCATAGCCAGGCGGCCGAGTCGGCTATTTTACCGGTGGGCTGACTGGTAACAATGGTCGCTTGCTTTGTCTTTAGACGACTTGTTGGTTTAACGGTAGCCTGGATATTTTTTTGGGTATTGATATTGGCCTGAACACTATCGAAGCGACGCAACCAGGGTTTTATTTTTTTACTCGCCAATGAATTTCTGGATTGTATCGCTGCGTCTTTGGTTTGATAACTACCATAAATTAACACGTACCAAGGTTGCGTATTTCGTATAGTTTGGTAGACAGCAAGTTTGTTACTTAAGCGTTTGGTTTTTGCAAATTGCTTAATGTTGGCTTTATTGTGAGTGCCGAGTAATTGCAGAGTAAAATGATTTGGTTCCTGATCAAGTATCCAGTGCTCGTCTTTTAAACCTGCGACCGTGGTTACACTTGCTGGTTTGGCTTTCGGTTTAATAACAGAAAACGCAACCGGTGCTGATTCATAGCCGTCCTGCTTTAACTGTGCACTCCATTCATCGGGGATCGTGCCGACAGTGATGTGAAGTTTAATAGTATTATCATTAACGATTTTATACTGATGTTTTTTTAATGCTTTTGTTCGTCCGGTCCAGCTTACCCAAACAGCAGGGGAGCCATTTTTAAAACCACTGCCTTTTAGTGTAAGTGTTTGCGGCTGTTTACTTCCCGTAACCGGGTTGGGTGATATTTTATCGAGCAAGTATTCGTTAGTCTTGGTTGTATTATCGGGGTTGTGTTCAACTGCTGCTGTTTCTATTGCGCTTTGTTGTTCAAGTTTAGAATCAATAACAGGCGTTGTTTGTGCTTGCTGGTTTTTTAGGACAGGTTCATCTTCAAGTTCAGGTGGCGGCGGAGCCGGTGGACCTTTCAGGGTAATTTCTTTGGTCTTGTTTAATTCAGGTGTTGTAGATTTTTTTATTGCCGACGGCAGGTTACGGTTAATCGTATCAAGCGCAGTGTCGGTTGGAGTTACGGCTTCATTGATACTGTCCTGCATTACAAACACGGAGATGGCAACAATGGCGACTATCGAAATAAAAACGATATGTCGCAGACTAAACGCTGCCTGATTATAGTCAGGTTGTTTGCTGGTTTGTTTTTCAGTATGGACTGGTTTGCTATCGTTATAACCTAAATCTTCGGCGCTAAATAAGTCTTCGTCGTTATCTTCTGCATCGGTTAGCAGCACTTTATTATTTAAACTTGCTGCATCATCCAGGTGTAGGTGAGCTAACTCACAAATATGCGATGGAATGCCGCGTGCTATTTTATGGATCTTTTTAATAACTTGCGGAGTGAATGGGGAGGTGCCTTCGAAGCCGGCAACGGCCATGCGATGTTTAATAAACTCGGCAGTTTGATCTTCGTTGAACGGATTTATTTCCAGAGTATGGGTAATGCGTTCGCGTAAAGGTCGTATCGATGGTGATTCCAACATGATATCGATTTGTGGTTCGCAGAATAAAATGATGCGTAACAGATGACCTTGCGCGGCTTCGATATCGGCAAAATAAAATAATGTTTCCAGCGCATCTTTTGGAAGTTCGTGAGCATCGTCGATTATCAGGATAGGAATAAGATCATCGTTTTGTAATGCTTTTAAATGTTCAAAAACAATTTCCTGCACGGTTGATGGATCGCTTGGTAAACCATTTAACCCAAAGCCACCGGCAATATCACTTAGCAAGGTATCGGCATCCATCATGGTATGTGCATTAACCTCACAGAGATACCAGGATTCATCGGCTTGCTGACAGAAGCGACGCATTAAGCTGGTTTTACCGATACCGCGTTCGCCGCTGACGATAAGTAATAAGTTGCTGTAGGTGGTGAGGTGGGTCAGTGTATCCAGTCGTTGATGGCGTTCGGCATCCAGGTATAAAAAGTTATCATCGTGTTGAATAGAGAAGGGGGCTTCATTCAGGCCGTATTGCGAAAGATAGGCTGGTTCGAGTCTTTTAAGTTGATCGGAATCGTAGTGCGCCATTAAGTATCCAGTGGGATGTTATTCTGTTGTGTCTCTATACCCTGCATAAAAACGATTTGAAAGCCCCGGCTTAATTGGGCATCGCGTACACGTTCTAATGCATTCAAGGCTTCTGCCCGTGAAGGGAAATGATCACGTTTTACACGTCCGCGTGAGCCTTGATTGCCCCATTCACGTACCAGCGTCCAGCCATCAAGTAAGTCTTGTTGGAGGAGCAACTGGTAGTAACGAGTTTGTTTATCTTTATTTTGTACTTGCATATAAATACGCATGTTGTTTTAACCGAATGTTAAACCTTACATTCGTTAATTATACTTAAATATAGCACAGTAAGTTACTAAATCATTGTTTTAACACTGTAAATTTATTGGTTGCGCCTGTCAATGATGTACCTGAGGGTGTTATGTCAGTTCGCCGGGATTAAAGATTTTTCCATATTCAGCGATAGCATAACGGTCAGTCATTCCGGCTATATAATCTGCAATGGCGCGTGCTTTTCCGGCGTCGCCATGCTCAGCTTGTTTTTGTTTAACGATGGTGTGGTATTTTGGGCTAAGTAACTTGGGATCATCGAAAAAGGCATTAAACAGGTGTTGAATAATATGTGTCGCCTTAACGGACATGCGATGAACGCGGAAATGCGAATACATTTGTTTACGTAAGAAGCGTTTCAGTTCCTGATTCATTTCCAACATGTCAGGACTAAACCCGGCTAGTTCATGCGAATGGTTTCTAATATCGTCAATGGTGCCAGGTTTGATTTGTTGAAGGTTATGCCGAGTGGTATCGATTAAGTCAATTACCTGCCGGTTGATCATGCGCCTTATTATTTCATGCACCTGCCGACGATCCTGGATGTCCGGGAATTGCTTTTGAACAAGGTCAAATTGTTCTCTGAACAGGCGTATATCTAAAAGCTGTTCCATGTTGATTAAGCCAGAACGAAGTCCGTCATCAACATCATGGTTATTGTAGGCCACCTCATCTGCCAGGTTTACGGTTTGTGCCTCCAGGCTGGGTTGTTGTTTTTTTAAGAAGCGTTCTCCAACATCGCCGAGTTGTTTGGCATTTTTAAGCGAGCAGTGTTTCAGGATCCCTTCTCGTGATTCAAAGGTGAGGTTAAGCCCGGGAAACTCGGCATAGCTTTGCTCGAGTTTGTCGACCGTGCGTAGTGATTGCAGGTTGTGTTCAAAGCCGCCGTAGTCTTTCATGCTGGCGTTAAGCGCTTCCTGGCCAGCATGACCGAACGGGGTATGGCCAAGATCATGTGCCAATGCAATAGTTTCACTTAAGTCTTCATTCAATTCCAAGATACGGGCAATGCTGCGGCTTAACTGGGCGACTTCGATCGAGTGAGTCAGGCGAGTACGAAACATATCGCCTTCATGGTTCACGAATACCTGGGTTTTATATTCAAGCCGACGGAATGCAGAGGAGTGGACAATGCGGTCACGGTCGCGCTGGTAATCGCTGCGATAAGTGGGGGCATCTTCTGCAAAGCGACGACCTCGTGAGCTGGATAGTTGTGCTGCGTAAGGTGCGAGTTGCATATTGATTCCGTAGTGAGTTGTTATTTTACTGGTTGGAAATGCTCAATGGTTGCCTGTAGGTTTTTATCGCTAAAAGCATGGGTTACTTTAGCGTCGCCTAGACTGTTATATAGAACAAAATTAATTTTGCCGTCGCGAACTTTTTTATCGACTCGCATTAAGTCCAAAAATTTTTCATAGTTCATCATGTCGGGTAATACAATTGGCAATTTCGCCGCTTCTATAAGTAGTTTAATGCGCTGTACGTCCTGTTTACTTAACCAGCCTTCGCGCATAGATAAGTCGGCGGCCATTAACATGCCGATGCCCACGGCTTCACCATGTAACCAGTTGCCATAGCCGGCACCTGATTCGATGGCATGGCCAAAAGTATGGCCAAGATTTAACAAGGCTCTTATACCGCCTTCGCGTTCATCAGCGGCTACTACTTCAGCCTTACACTGGCAAGATACTTCGATGGCATAAGTTAATGCATCGCTATTGCGAGCCAGTAATTTTTGCATGTTTTGTTCGAGCCAGTTGATAAACTCGGGTAAGCGAATTAGGCCATATTTTATAACTTCGGCCAGCCCGGCACTAAGTTGTTTGTCATCCAGAGTATTTAGCGTATCAATATCGGCCAGAACACAACTGGGTTGATGGAAAGCACCGATCATATTTTTGCCTAGCGGATGATTGACACCTGTTTTGCCACCGACGGAGGAGTCTACCTGTGATAATAACGTTGTGGGGATCTGAATAAAGTTAACGCCGCGTTGATAACTTGCCGCTGCATAGCCGGTCATATCACCAACGACACCGCCACCTAATGCTACCAGCGTGCAGGAGCGATCAAAGTGATTAGATAATAATGCATCGTAGATTAAGTTAAGATCTGTGAGCGTTTTATGTTTTTCACCGTCGGGTAAAATGACATGCTGGCAGTTAAACCCTGA
>Ga0316207_10005422_pt1 | contig 10574 bp, 4 predicted proteins | sample 6weekpyrite_MG_FD_204943 | JGI IMG/M metagenome (GOLD analysis project Ga0316207, IMG submission 204943) | Microbial mat bacterial communities from mineral coupon in-situ incubated in ocean water Damariscotta River, Maine, United States -... | ecosystem: Environmental > Aquatic > Marine >...
GTTCTGAAGAAACAGGCTGTTTGATACAGAGCAACCACCATTAATCCATATTGTTTTGTATTATTGTGTGACATCAATTGTCTTAAACCCATCGGCATGTACCACTTCCACACAAGCATTGCTGCTGGTGGTATTTATGGTAAGCGGGTGGTGGTTTACTCTGCGCTTGGGTCGTTCGTCTGTAGTCTAATACCTACAATCAATCTTTTCCGATCAACTTTACGTTCGTGAATCTGGATATACGGAGGGCTGACATGAGGTAACAATGACAACATATCCTATATCATATTGGGTGGAATCCAGGCCCAACCTATCCAATCCTTATTTCCTTTCTGGTGTTCTAGGATTCCGATTCCCTTAGGAGGATCATATACAGGAACTTGTTTTCCTCTGACCTTTCTGTTCTTGTGATCGCCATTCTCATCGCAAACATGATAGTCGTTAAGAGTGGAATCAAATTTGGCGTAGCCTGGTTCAGAGCCGTAGATGGTTAGTTCGTAACTCTCACCAACTCGGGCTTCGAGATAGGTGCATGTTGCTAGGATGGTTAGAGCGGAATTGGCATCGTATACTTGGTATTTTCGTTATCGCAACGTGAGGCTCGAGTATCGTGGTTGATAGATACATCAACAGCAACATCGAAAGAATCGAGCTTGAGTTCTAGGAACGAGTATTCTTCCGTGAGTATTGAATTGCGTCTTGGCATCCTCAGATTATTGCAAATAATGATCTAAATAGTATTACAATAAGCACGTTGCTTTTTAATAGTACCTTTTATGTCTGCCTCATATCCAGCGAGCGTGGCTAGTTGATCCAAGATAAATTTTGAAATATGCAGAGTTACGCACCAACGCGGGTGTAGTTCAATGGTAGAACGGCAGCTCCCCAAGCTGATGATCTAGTCACTAGATCAAGAGAGCTCTTTCGCAACACATCCGAAATTCATAATTTTACTAGCAACTTCTTTAGCCAGCAGTAGCGGACTCTCGCACGGTGAAGTAAAAAATCTCACTAATAGACATTACAGACCTGCTATATTTTTGTTAATCATAATCTTGGCCAAAATGGACAAGTTATGATTAAGGTCTCAGCACTATCAGAAACAACTTATATCTCGGGTTCTAAATAAACCTGCAATATAAGACCCGCGTTTAGTGTGATATTGGTTAGTCCGCCCTCGTCTGCTTCCCCATTCACAATCGTGGCAACTGACTCACTCTTTGGCTTAGCTGAATCCTTCTTCGGTTGCTCCTCCCCTAGTTTTAGCAAACCTGCAGGGCGAGGCTTACCCAAAGGTAGTTCAACTTGAAAGCCTGATCTAAATATCTGTCGGATGCGGGTTTGCTCTTTGAGTTTTTGAAAATGGTTTTCACTCCTTTTAGCTACATTCTCCAGATCCAGACCAAGCAACACCTCCGTTAGGTCATCCTCGCAATTGGAATCGATGATTGCCGCAGCATATTTACCGAGGCGGGGAATAAGCAGATTTCCGGTGATCTCTATACCATCAGGCATTTTGATAAGTTGAGTACCGCCCTGTTGTAGAGGGAAATAGAGGTCTGCTTTAAACCGTTGTGATCTCGGAAGGGGGGCAAGTTCTCCTACCCGTCCAATATTACTGAGAAGCTGCTGGCGCAGACCGAGTGCAGCCCCTTCTCGAAGCCTTGCAACGACCGACATGTCACCACCCTCTGGGTGAAGCAACTGCTTTGCATTATCCAAGTTAATTGTGCGCAGATCACCAAAATCCCAATTGACCTGAAAACGTTTGCCTTCATCCAAAACTAATATCGGAGTCGTCTTGGCTGTCACGGCGAGATCCGGCTTAGTCATATCGATCTCTTTTAGCAATCCTGCCACTAGCAAGGCTGTTGTCAGTCCATCCCTCCGAATCAGATCGCATTCCGGCGAAGCAACAAAAAAAACCAGGTCGTCTCGACCGGAAAAAAAGCCGCTAGGCGCAATAAGAGCTCCCTGCTTTGGCCCCAAAATGTCGCCAAAGGCGATCGGCCACTCAGCCCCGGTAGCGTGGTTACGGCGCTTAGGATTGACAAAAAGGGTCTGCTCCAGAACGGCATATGTATCACGGTCGTTTGAGATCATGAGAGGTGCAGGATCATCCGCTACTTCATCAAGCAGGATGGCGGCATCTAACACAGCACTATGAGCCTCGATTTCATATTGGAGTACACGATCAAAGACATCGAGTATGTAGCTAGACGTATTAATCCCCTCAAAGCGGAGCAACATGTTTCTAATGTGTTGTAAATCATCGATGTCGATTTTCCGCAAAGTATTGGCTGCCGCACTAGCAGCTTTGATGGCATTCGCCTCCCAAGTATCCACGAAATTAGCTAATGCTTGGCTATCTGATCGATGCGACGCGAGGGTGAGGATCAACCCTTCCAACCGCCCCGATTTCGGCAAATCGTTCTTTTTGATGTGCCGGAACGCCGAAGCGTGAAGTTTAGCGTCCTCGCGAAACTCTTTCGCTAGTCGGTCAATCCCTGGAACCTGTGACATGAGTACAATAGATGGAAGCGGGCAATCCTTCCGAACTTCAATCACCTCTTTGAGTCGCTCAACAGTCAATTTGCGATCCTCTTCTCCCTGCCGAATCCCAAGGAAAAGATCAATAACGATCAAGTCAACGTCGATAGCAGCCTCGACGAAATCTCGTCCGCATGTTTTAAACGGAATGGCGAGTGCACCAAGAACAGCCTCTGCCACTTCTAAGAAAGGTTTGATCTCCCGTATTTTCTGTTCGTAAGTGTCAAACAGCTCTCCGAGCAAGTCCTTAATGCTATCCTGCTGATGCCATAGCGCATTAATAAAGCCTTGGTTGGACTTTAGATCCTCACGATCCTCAGGGGCATAACCAGGAAATATTGCCTCAATTCGCCTTGCTGCGTCGCCCTGCGCATCATCAAAAAAGCTTTCCCAGCCATCTTCGTCTTGAAGTTCCCCCGCTTGGGGAATTTCGTCGTATCCATCGTCGACTATGATCGCGGAACTAATCCCGGCTTCTTGCACGCGCTGTTTATCGTTCAATCCTCTCCCTCCACCACACGATAGTCGAATGTGGAGAAACGCCCTTCGTCATTGAGTGTTTCCGAATCCAACATCAGTGCGCCACCGTTATGCTCTGCTGCCTCTCGGGCGATGTAGAGACCTAGGCCGCGACGCCGACTCTTGTCTTTGAGTGAGAAAAAGAGATCGAAGATACGATCCTTATATTGCTCAGTAATCCCAGGACCATTATCGGAGAACCGTATTCGTGGGGGGATATCCTCGAGCGAAATCGTTATCTCTGACCTGGATGACATCTTTCGCTGTTTCTCAACCTCCATCCAGTAAACTGAGTTGGATATCAGGTTTTCCAACACCTGGACGACCATTCCCTTGACTGCGGATACCTGCACAGGCCTGTCAGGAAGCAGGACATTCAGCGCGACCTTATGACGCTCGAACTGTGCCTCATGGGCCTCTAGGATATCGTTCAAGAGCTCATCAAGGTTGAAACGTTCTTTGCGCTGTCTTCCTGTCACGCTGAGAGGATCGAGAATCCGTAACCGTTTGGTAATACTCGTCATTGATGCTCTGAGGCTTTCAAGTCGACGGCGAATTTCGTCTGGAACGGTTTTACGTTTCAGGCTATTCAGAACGTCAAGTGCGTCTTCTGCCGACCGGGTGAGTTCGTGCGCGACAACTTCCACCATCAAACCAATCCCTGCCATAGCTAGCATTTGATCAGCATCCTTTTCCATGTCAGCAATACGATCGCGAGCTTGGGCTGCGTATCGTGCGAACTCCTCGCGCATTAGCTCGAGCTCTTGAACCGTCTCTCGGTGTTCCGATGGAACGACCTTTCGAATTGACTGGATTGCTGTTTTCATCCGCTTTTCGAGATCGACTGTTTTAGTTTCATCTGCGATAAAGGGTTTTTTGGCGTCTTTTTGTTCCTTGGTGATGCGTTTCATTTCGTCTCGAAGACGTTCCACAGCGAACTGAATTGTCTCCTTGAGGATCGCTTCCTCTGGTGTTTGCCTCAATCCTTCGCGGTTGGTTTGATCGATGAGCCGAGGGTTTTGCAGACGACCGATTTCGACTTGCCCGACTAGCTGAATTCTGTTGAGCGCATAACCTTTCGATGCCAAAGCCGTTTTATCTAATTCAAGCCAATCGTTGTTTTCGGATCCGTAGGGATAGACCCGGAAGTTGTCTCGGTACAAGCGAACGCCCATCCATTGGTTTAGCAGATTACGCAACGCCTGGTAATCACCGGTCGATTTACCCTTGCGTAGGATTGACCGGTTAAACCAGTAAAGCTCGAAATCGAACGGACCGACGCGATTCAATGCAGAATAGTCAATATCCCGTTTGTTCATCCTTTGGCGTTTTCCCTTCGGTCCAACGAGCGCACCGTGCAGAACATCGGCAGTGGCAATCTCGATACTAACTTCCTGAGGATGTTCAAAGCCAATATTATTGAGTTCAATCCTAAGTTCTAATTCAGGACCTGCGCCACCTATGCGGTACTTACCTCGCACCAAAGCATTGGCATGCGATAAAAAGCTCTTCTCAAGCCGCCGGATATTGATCCGCTTGCCATTCCAGAACACGGCAATGCGCTGACCAGAAACCCTGCCCAAAGGATTTGCAAGTAGGGAGAAGTCGTCAATTGCTAGTCGATCGACACGTCTTTCACTCCAATCAGCGTTCAGCTTCGTAATCCTGATATCTGTTCCGCTGAAATCTGGATCGTCCTTCTTCTTACCTTTTTTGGGTTTAACATCAATGTCTTCGACCATTTTCGAAGCATCATCGAACTCGGACCAATCTATATCAATACGACTGTAGTAGTTGTTGCTCGTTTTTGTTGTTCGCACAGAGAGTCGATCGCCTAGTCGCATTGCTGACAAGCGTCCGATCCCTTTTTCTCCGAGAAAAGGGGAGTGCGACTTCCCTCCAGCTATGGCGGCATCGATCTCGCTTTTTCTAGACGAGGTTCCGATCACGAGGAAGACAGTATCAAGCTCCTTCAAAGACATCCCCGATCCCGTATCTGAGATTGTGATTGAATTCAGGTCGTCTATCTCATCAAGCGCACTCAGTAAGGTTTCGTAAGAATCGGCTTCTTCGATTAGCTCGCTGGCATTACCCCAGAGTTTTTCGGCTTCCGTATTGAGTTTGCCTAAAAGCTCTTCCTTAAGATCATCTAAACCCAAAGAGTCATCATCTCCCCCCGTTGCGCGGAGGATCTGGGACTTGGACTCCTGATAATCCCGTCGACCCATGACGATATCAAAATTAATCGTGACGCCGTTTTTAGAACCTGCATCGATTCCATTCTTGATCAGCTCATAGAACGCAATAGCGTCAGAACTGATGAGTTCCGATCCCAGTTCTAAGATAGTTCTAGCAGTTACTTTAAACATACATAGACCTTAAGTTGCTATTCTTTACACTTCACGATGTTACTTATGACAAGCAAGACATACTTTTTCTTTACCATAAAGATCATCAATATCTAATGGCTCACTATGTGAACGTAAAGGGTTCATCTGGGACTTGACTTTTTGTCTTGCCAAACGCTGCCCATGATCTTCTTTTATTTGCTGAACTCGCTCCGGCCTGGATAGCTTTTCTAAAGACTCGCCTTGACTCCAGGTGAAAGGGGAGCCGTGATCAACAGCAGTTTTCTCGTAGGATTTAGCTTCTTCAAAAGTTTCAGGATGGCGCTCCATGAGTCTCACCCACTCAATTTTTTGCTGGTAGAAACAAAAGGTACATCCGCTACGAGTTCGCCATGAATAGTATTGAGGAAGCCCAAGCCCGGCTCCCTCCAATATATCTAAGACACCAGCTTTGTCGACGCCGGCCTCTTTAAAGGGCAATCTTACAATCAGATTCTCGTCTTTTGATGCATATCCTTCGCGGTATTCTTCGTCACCGCGAATAGCCACATAGCTGTACACTTTTACTCCATCCGAAAGCATTGGGCGCACCCACTTTTCAAATGGCTTTAATTTTAAGTCCCTAGTACACCAGCGAGTTCTAGGAGAGGGTAGAAAGTCATTGTATTGCTTTAACCAATAGTCAAAATCACGATCCGGATTGAGCCTCAGGATAGTTTTCCCCAGAAAGCCTTCTAACCGTCCCAGATATTCATATACTTCTGGTAACTCTTTCCCTGTGTCGGTGAAAAAGTATTCGATCTCAATGTCTGGGTGATGCTGCCGCATGTATACAGCAAGCGCAGCACTATCCCTTCCACCAGACAATCCCAAAACGTGATTTTCCTTCACAGCCATACTCTATGCTACCTTTCCTTTTCGTGATTTCCGTTTCTCTACCTCGGGAGCTTGCATGTACCGAACGCTCAACTCCGCTAATGCTGCAAGAATAACGGTTCGGCTTTTGTTATCGGCTGTATCCAGCGCCTGTGAAACCCGGTCAATGAGGTCGTCTATAGCTCCCCTATCAGAGTCGATCACATCGAACTCTTCCAAAAGCGGGGCTGGCCTACCGTCCATACCAACCAATACTGCCATTGCTTGACGCTTCTCCGGGCGGCCTTTGATTCGAGTGAAGGTTTCGGCTCTGAGAAACTTCTGGGCCATATCTGCAAGCTCAATAGATGCTAGATCCATATCCGGATCAACCCAGTCTCTCGGCGGCTTGTTGGCCGCAAGACTTGCAATACCCTCAAAGCCTTCATCATCGCCATCAAATTGAGCCAGACGTCCTACAAAAGCATCCAAACGGAAATCTCCGGCAAGCTCTTTTACATTCTCAGCCCGCTCACGGAGTTCCATGAGAGACTGGCGTGAAAGATTAGGAACCTGTAGTTCGGCGAAAAGCATATCTCTTAGCCTATAAACCATTAGAGGATATGCCTGCACCAGTTCCTGCAAGCCTTCCCTAACTATCGAGACAATATTGCGGATATCGTCTTTATCCGACATGCCTGAGTTATTAGGACTTACTAATGCAGGGATATCGTCAAACAAAAACTTATTCGGATCACGCGCGCGCTTAAATATATCGCGCACTTGAATTGCCCTTGCTGACAAACGCATTGTCCGTTTGGTCCAGTTCGGAAGTTTCTCATAGATCGCTACAAGACCACGGGCAACATCAATGGGCTCAAGATGAATAAGCTCGTTCTTCTCATCAATGTCGCGCACAATATCTGCCATATCTGAAAGCATGCGACGCGAGATTTTATTCAGATCCATCCAACGAAGTTGAATTGTCTCTGCATCTTTCGCCATATATTCAACATCAACGTCATCAAACCGCGCACGGAATATACCTTCCCGGTAGATGGCCAGTTTTTCCCGCTGCGTGAGAATAAGGGCTACTGACAGAACTGGCATCAATCCATCTTTGATACCGTATGGCTGTTCCGCCCAGAGATCATAGAGCTCTGATACGGAAACCGGGCGTTTTTTGTGTTTCTTTATATACTGGATCGCCGCATTCCATGCCGGGAAAAGCCTGTATGTATCAGTCTCATCGTTGGAAGGAGCTACAAAGCGCCAGCCGTCTTTAGTTTCAGAATAAAGTCCTGTGGCTTCCAGCAATGAGGCGTAAAGTCCCCCCTCAGCCGGATAGCCGTCAATACCCAAACGTGGCTCGCTCTCTCTTGTGATCATGTGCCTCAATAGAGCGTTTTGTCCCGCGATAGCGCTGCTAGATGGCTTTTGTCGGTTTAGAAGCTCATTATGCAGTTTTGGACAATGATCATACCGTCTTTCTGCAAGCTCAGAGGCAAGACTATTCAAATCAGACTGTCGATAGTGTTTTGTAGAATAATGCTTGCGGCACCATTCAGCCTTATCGAGCGATTTAGTGAGTTCGGTCTCCAACTGTGCCTGCAAATCTGCGAGCCTTGCACTAACCTCACGACGTGCCACAGGATCACCCGCCAGCTCAGGGTGATCATTATTAACTTTATCAAGCGCCAGTAATTCGCGTGCCAACATCACCACCGACCAAGCCCGCGGTGAATAGCCTGCCACGATATCCCATTGATCACTTAACTTGGCTGCTTCTCGGCAAAGCGCTTTAACGTGTTCTTCCTCTTCACCCTCGGTCGGAACAACAAGCAGAAATTCGCCAATTATGCCGTTTTTGGGTCTGAAACGAGATGCCACTTCCATGACATCTTTGGCGGGTGCGATATTCACATCAAGCCACCGCATAGCACCGGTTTCATGGTAGTGACGCTTGGCGAGAACAGGCTGCAAACCTGCCAATGACTTCAGCGCTTCAAAATCAAGTTCATCAATCTCATCGAGCGCTATGCCTACGGCTTGGTCTATGTTGAAGTCACTACCTGCGAAAATGGCGTGCGCATCTTGAAACTTCTTGAAGATGGTCAGAGACCATTTATCGAGCGTTTCTAGTGCCGCTTTAAGATCCTTTGCACTCGCATCCGGAAAGCATGTTTGAATGAGATCAAAACTCGGAACGAGACCGGACCGCTCTTTAAAGAGATCGATAACTGCTATGGTTTTTAGAAGATCGACTAAAAACCCGTCACCCCCCAGGGCATCACATCGTTCTAGTGCTTCTGCTGCAAGTGCCCAACGGTGGCCATCAGGTGAAGCGAGAATGGAGGGCTCAAGATTGGCTCGCAAGTAATCCCAAAGCTTTGAAGGTGTGTAGAGGCCATCACTATCCTCTGACCGCAAGTAATCCTGAAAGCCATGAGGCTCAGCCGAGTTAAGAAAGCCAAAAATACTACGCTGGTTTTGTCCAAAACGACGACGGGAAATCGGCCCGAGCAGGCAGGCAACAACCGGATGGAGCGGCCAACAACTCTTTAGCATTTCCGCTAGGCGGTCAGCATCCTGAGCACGGTCTTTCCGCGCAATCTTTGCAACGGCTTTGGATTGATCTCTAGATTTAGGGGGCACCTGTTTGCTCTCAATTGCACGAGATATCAGGTCTATCTGTTCCTCGCCAATTGTGTTGACAGGCAAGTCTATAAAACGCCCTTGAATTTTGGCCCATTCATCACGAAGTTCGTGTGAAAGCCGATGCGCGTATTCGTCAAAGGCCTGGTGCAGAACACCTACAAACAGAAAACGTCCATTGCTCCGGGATGCGGCCTCTGCAAGCTGCTGGAAAATATAAACATCCGCCCCGTCTTGTGCAGCCGCTTCGAGGAATTTCCCCATTTCGTCTACAAACAGGATCAGGCCGCCATGCGTCTTGGGCTTGCTCGTAGCAACATCCATTAAGCCATTGACGACATGCTCTTCGGTCCACCCGCCTTTGGGGCGGCGAGCAACATATCCTGCTTCTTTTAAGGCTTCTCCCAGAACCTCAACAGGAGGGGCTCGTCTCCCTACGACAGGTAGAACACGCCATCCTTTTGATCCTGTCGGCAGGGCCTTCCACATGGCATTCGTAAGCTTTCGCCCGAAGACTTTTGCTGCCTCTTTCTGTAGCTCTGCATTGCCGTTCAGCAATGCACTCAGTGCGATTGCCAGGCTAGATTTGCCGCTACCGTAGGGACCTGTCCACGTAAAAGCACCTTGCCCGGTTTCGGAGACATGCCGGGCCATCGACATAAGAATGTCGGCGGAAGATTGCGGGCAAATGAACCCATTGAGGGAATTCTTATTACCCAAATCCATATCAATGCGAATGGATTTTTGAAAACGCCGGGCTATAGTAACTTGGTCAACTAACGCCACTATGCCGCCTCCCTTTCATTTGAACGCTCAAAGTCCTTTTGAACAAAAACTAGTGCGTTACCGAAATTAAACTCAGGACTACGTACAACTTGCTTTAGTCCGGCGGTCTCAGACCATCGGAGCGCATTATTGGTAACACTATCTAAATGAGATAACCTGTCAGCAACATCATTTTCATCGAGCAGAAAAACGCGCCCCGGTGAACCCGGCTCATGAGCAATCGCCTCAAAGGAGAGTGTTGAGGACGCGGGTGAGAACTCATTCCAAAATTCCAGCAATGCATAGACAAACGTGCCGTCACCTAATGTGGTCTTTTGGCCACGAACAAATCTGAACTCATCACGTTTGGAAACAGGTTTGATCAGCCCTAGTTCAGTAAGCGGGCATTCTAGGGTGTCGTCTCGACCGGCTTTTACAGATGACGGTTGCGCAGCATATGTGCGAACAAAACAAGCAATGTCATTTTTAACCGTTGTTTGGGCGGCGTTAGGCCAATCACGCTGTAACCTCTTGATAAATTTATCCCGCTCAAAGGTCACTGCCGAGTAGTGACTAAACGCCCAAAACCATGTCGTCTTTTTTTTCCATTCTGTTGCCAATTTCCAATGAATCAGCCATAACGAATTTGGATATTCAAGATATGGATCAACGCCATTGTCTCCGAATAGCAGTTGACCAAGTGGAGTGGTCTTGACCTGATTAGTGCCTGACGGTTCCTCAATAATGCCCGCTACCGTGGCCCAATGACGCATAGATGACACCATATTCTTACCCACACCGAAGCGGGCAATAGCATCACCCCCCCAACACAGGGGTTTGTTATCGGATTCTTGCTCAGTTTCTGACACGCGGTCATAGCAC
>Ga0316207_10005423_pt1 | contig 10572 bp, 12 predicted proteins | sample 6weekpyrite_MG_FD_204943 | JGI IMG/M metagenome (GOLD analysis project Ga0316207, IMG submission 204943) | Microbial mat bacterial communities from mineral coupon in-situ incubated in ocean water Damariscotta River, Maine, United States -... | ecosystem: Environmental > Aquatic > Marine >...
CACAAATAACGACAGCAATAAAATAAACAAACCAATTTTTTTCTGATAAATCACTTGCATTATATCTCCAATGCAAAACTAAAATTAATGTTCTTCAAAAATAAATTTGAACTCATACATTCTTGACGCAATGGCCAGATTTTTCGGTAACGGTAATGGTGATGCCTTTCTTACAGCACGTTCTACACTGCGATCAAACACCAAGTTACCACTTGTTTTAACAATGCCGACATCAATTACATCGCCACCAGGAATCAACCGCACTTCAATAACACTGACTAGCCCTTTCAAATTTCCAGGTGGTTTAAGCCAGTTCCGCTCGACCTTCTGGCGAATCAATACTTGATATTTATCAATCTCACGTTTCGCCAACTCATCTGCTTGCGCCTTTTCTTCTGCTGCAAGCTGTTGCGCTAATTCTTTTTGTCTTTGTTTTTTCTCAGCTTCACGTTTCTTCTTTGCAATTTCTTGTTTCTTTTTTAACTCATCCTGCTTTTTCTTTAACGCCGCCTGTTTCTGCTTCTCTGCTTTACGTTTTTTGGCCTCTGCTAGTTGTTTCTTTTTAAGTTCTGCTTGCTGTTTTTTAAGCTTTGCTAAATTTTTCTGTTCAAGCTTGCGCTGCTTTTCTTCCGCTTGACGCTTCTTCTTTAAATCCGCTAATTTTTTTTCTTCTGCGGCGCGCTTTTTACGTAGTTTGTTTTCCTCTTTCTTTAACTTTGCAACACGATCTTTTTCTTTCTTGCTCTTCCTCTCATCCGCACGTTTTAATTTATCTAACTCAGCCTGTACCTTATTAGCATCAATTGCCACTGCTTTAACTACATTTTGTTTAACTGCTAATGACTTTGGTGTTGGCTCCCAGTCAAAACTCAAAACAAGTAATCCAACCAGTAATAAATGTATCGCAACGGAGAAAACAACTGCTGCAAAATTTTTTAGTATAAAGGACCGCATCATTAAATTAACGTGGCGGTTCCGTTAACAAACCCACGCTTGGTGCACCGGCCTTTTGTATTAAACTCATTGCAACCACCACTTTACCGTATGCCACCTTACTATCACCCCGCACCAAAACGGGCGTACCCGGTTTGTATTGCATGACGGCTGCAATGCGCTGTACAAGCTGATCATGGTTAATGGGTTTATCCTGATCGTCACCAATGCTGACATAGTAGTCGCCATTCACATCCACTGTGACAATCAAGGGTTCTTTATTCTTGTCCTCTACCGGCTGAGATGATGCCTGTGGCAATTCCACAGCAACACCTTGTGTTAATAATGGTGTTGTCACCATAAAAATCACCAGCAGCACCAACATCACATCGATGTACGGTACGACGTTGATCTCACTCATCGGTTTTTTGCGTGTACGTTTATTGCGTATCATGATTTATATAAACGCAGCAGCGTCATCAATGGGGTTATTCATGTGCTTGCCGCTGTAAAATAGTCGAAAACTCTTCAGCAAATGTTTCATAACGACCTTCTAAACGTTCTACTTCATGCGAAAAACGGTTATAGGCAATCACTGCTGGAATCGCAGCGAATAAGCCCATTGCTGTTGCAATTAACGCCTCTGCAATTCCCGGTGCCACACTCGCTAGCGTTGCTTGCTGTGCATTACCAAGGGAACGAAATGAATTCATGATCCCCCATACGGTGCCGAACAAACCCACATATGGACTGGTTGAGCCCACAGTAGCAAGGAACGGCAAGTTCGCATCCAGCACATCAATTTCACGGCTTAATGCCACGCGCATGGTGCGTTGTGTACCTTCCAGAACAAACTGCGGCTCGATATTGCCTTGCTTACGTAGCCGCACGTATTCTCGAAAACCTGACTCAAAAATAGCGGCCATACCATGAGAGCCGTGACGCCCCATGCCAACCTGTTCATATAAGTCACTCAACTTATTGCCCGACCAGAAACGTGATTCAAATTCATCAGCCGCTTTAGCCGCAGATTTAATATCAAGATACTTACGTCCAATCATGGCCCAAGAGATTATCGATACGACAAAAAGCAGTAGCATGACCAACTGTACAACCGGACTAGCGCCAGCAATCATATGGTAAAGACTTAAATCAGTTTCCAATGTCCAACCCTTATTTTAATTCTCGTTATTATTAATCGTTTCCAATAATGCCGCCGGTATTCCCTTTGGCTTCCAGCTTGTCACGCTCACACAGACAACCTGTATTTCCGCTTCACTTATTATTTCTTCCTCACCAACGCGCCGGATAACTTGCGTAAAAATCAAATTTGTTCGTGCAATCCGCGTAATGCTGGAAACAACTTCTAATTCATCGTTAAAACGTGCTGGCTTATGTAACTGCAATGACACATTTCTAACTACAAAAAAGATACCTTGCTGTTCTTTTAAGTCATCTTGCTCAAAACCGAGAGCCCGGACATATTCAGTACGCGCCCGCTCCATAAATTTCAGATAATTCGCGTAGTAAACAACACCCGCTGCATCTGTATCTTCGTAGTAAATCCGTATCGGCCACAGGAAATCAGTCACACTTTTACGCCTTATATTCTACCGACACTAAATTGCAAAAATAATTCCAATTTATTCTTTTTCATCTGGGGCTGATTTCGCCTTTAATCCAAAATGCGTATAGGCACTTTGGGTGGCAACGCGCCCACGAGGGGTTCGCATAATAAAACCTTCCATAATGAGGTATGGCTCAATGACGTCTTCGATTGTCCCTCGCTCCTCACCAATAGCTGCTGCAAGGTTATCAACGCCCACTGGGCCACCATCGAAGTTGTTAATTATCGCTAACAATAACTTTCTGTCCATAACGTCGAAGCCATTATTATCCACACTGAGCATATCCATCGCCTTATCCGCTGTCTCGGCACTCACTAAGCCGTCCGTTTTGACATCTGCATAATCACGCACACGACGGAGAAGTCTATTAGCAATTCGCGGCGTACCACGAGAACGGCGCGCTACCTCATGCGCGGCATCTGTACCTAGATCAACATCCAAGATCCCCGAGCTACGTTGCACAATATGAGTTAAATCTTCATTCGAATAGAACTCAAGACGTTGCACAATACCAAAGCGGTCGCGCAATGGAGATGTTAGTGAGCCTGCACGCGTCGTAGCCCCCACTAAAGTAAACGGTGGTAGATCCAATTTAATTGAGCGTGCTGCTGGGCCTTCACCAATCATGATGTCAATCTGACGATCTTCCATCGCGGGGTAAAGCACTTCTTCAACAACTGGGCTTAGGCGGTGAATCTCATCGACAAACAATACATCGTTGGGTTCTAAATTTGTCAGAATGGCAACCAAGTCACCTTGGCGTTCCAGAACAGGTCCTGATGTTTGTCGCATATTAACACCCAACTCATTGGCGATAATATGTGCGAGTGTGGTTTTACCTAAACCAGGTGGACCAAACAAAAGTACATGATCTAAGGATTCATTGCGCTGTTTAGCTGCCTGAATAAAGATTTCCATTTGCTCGCGGACAACTGGCTGCCCAACATAGTCCGCCAACATGGATGGACGAATTGCACGATCAACCGCGTCATCTTCCTGATTACTGTCTGCACCTATGAGTCGATCTGATTCAATCATAATTATTATTTTACTGCCTTATTTAGCGACGGCTTGTAACGCCTGTCGAATAATCTCTTCACTCGGCAAATCTTTGGCATCAACCACACGCACCATCTTACTTGCCTCAGGTGGTTTATAGCCCAATGCAATCAAGGCACTCACTGCATCCGCGACTGCATCCGTAGGCTGAACCAAGGCAATATTCGGTTTCCCCGATTGCGCCTCTGCAGTCGACGTTCCCCAGTCTTTCAATTTGTCACGCATTTCAATAATCAAGCGCTCGGCTGTTTTCTTACCAACACCGGGAAGTCGTGTTAAACCTGCGATGTCATTATCCATCACACAAAGAATAAAGTCTTCGGCGCTAATACCCGACAATATGGTCAATGCTAATTTTGCACCAACCCCATTAACCTTGATCAAGGCACGAAACATAGCGCGTTCATTTTCTGTCGCAAAACCATACAAGGTATGCGCATCTTCACGCACCACTAGGTGCGTATGCAGCGTAATAACGTCACCGACTTCAGGCAGATTATAAAATGTCGACATGGGTGCACTGACTTCATAGCCAATACCATTGATATCTATAAGTAGCTCTGGCGCTTGCTTAACTAATAAATTGCCATGCAACCGTCCAATCACGAACGTCTCCTCGTTTCAGTATTTCCAGTCATTATTTTCTTCTTTGGTAGCTGTGCTAGCGTCTGAGCTGTATGGGCATGACACAGGGCAACTGCCAAGGCATCGGCCGCATCCTCTTGTGGTGAGGCATTTAAATTAAGCAAAACACGCACCATATGCTGGACTTGATCCTTGCTAGCTCCACCTTTACCGACGACGGCTTGTTTAATCGCTTTTGCCGCATACTCAGCCAGCTGCAGGTCATGCGCAACACCTGCACAAATAGCGGCGCCACGTGCCTGTCCCAGTTTTAAGGCTGAATCAGCATTGCGGTGCATAAAGACCTGTTCCACGGCAAATTCATGCGGCATGAATTCGCGAATAATACAGCCCAGTTCAGCGAAAATAGTCCCCAGACGTTGTCCCCAGTCATCACTGGAGATACGAATACAACCGCTAGTAACATAGCGGCTCTGATTACCCTCTACGTCAATCACGCCATAACCGGTGATACGAGATCCCGGATCAATACCGAGTATGCGAACCATTATCTGCCCCGTGGCCTTTGGCTTTTAATTATTATGACATTTGTGCCATTACGTCCGCAGAAATATCCGCGTTCGAATAGACATTTTGTACATCATCAAGATCTTCTAAGGCATCAACCAGACGCAATACCTTTTCTGCATCATCAACATTTAAGTCAACTGTCGTCGCCGGATGCATCGTCACATCGGCCGATTCCGGCTCATGGCCAGCATCGATCATGGCTTGTTTCACATCCACAAAATCATCAGGTGTTGTTAGTACTTCAATACTGCCATCATCATGGCTTGTTACATCATCCGCTCCTGCTTCCAATGCCACTTCCATAATGGTGTCTTCATCTGCTCCTGCTGGGTAGTTAATAACTCCCAGTTTGGTGAACAAATAAGCAACTGAACCATCGGTACCCAGGTTACCGCCGGCCTTACTAAATGCATGACGTACTTCTGAAACGGTGCGGTTGATGTTATCTGTTAAGCAATCAACCATGATTGCGACACCACTGGTGCCGTAACCTTCATAACGAACTTCGTCATAGTTCTCACCCTCACCAGCGCCTGCTCCACGTTTAATCGCACGTTCCATCGTGTCTCTTGTCATATTGGCACCCAGTGCCTTGTCCATGGCCGTCCTCAAACGCGGGTTAGAGCTCGCATCTGGCCCGCCCATTTTTGCAGCAACGGTAAGTTCTCGAATCAGCTTGGTGAAAATCTTGCCGCGCTTGGCATCCTGCGCCGCCTTACGGTGTTTAATATTTGCAAACTTACTATGTCCAGCCATGCCTTGAACCCTTTCTATACACAACAACCACAAACTTTAGCTGAGTGTATCATTTAACAAGCGCTTACGTCACCGCAGGTTCTATACGACAGCTCACCTATCTATCTGTTTTTATGGGGCTTTATGAGTTTAAGTGGATAGTTTCGATTTGGTGCTGTGTGTTTAATTCCATCACCACGTCAGCACGGTTTGGTAACTCTAACAACATAGCCTTTGTGAGACGCTCGAAATGCATAATAAAACGGCTTAATTGCTCGGTCGTCATCAACTGATTGTAAGAACCATCTTGCCTTGTGTCCTTTTGAGACAACTTGGCCTCTTGTAAGCTGCGCCATTCCAATACCGAAGCCATATCAGGTACTTTTAACATAACAAGGTAATCAATCCTGTCAAAAAGTGACTGGTATGCCTTTTGTAACTGCCCATTTACATATTCTCGCCAAATACACTCAGGGTCTTCTTGGCTTTCTAACTCATTTACGGCGACTTCTAAATCATCCTGCGCTTGAGCGTGCGCACCTACGCACCAGCCCTCGAACAAAATGATGTCGACTGGCTTGTCTATTGTGCACCAATTTTCTTTAGCTAAAAGATCGTCGGTTGCTTTATCAAAGACGGGCATCTTAACCGGAAACTTATCCATCACTAAATTTGATATCGTTTTCTCAATTAAAGCGACATCGTGAGTACCAGGGACACCACGCGTTCTAAATAAGGGATGAATTTTTTGGGCTAATTCAATTCGGCTTTGTCGCGAAAGATAAAAATCATCGATTGAAAGAACAACAACTGATTTATTAAAATGCTTAGCCAATAACATTTGTAATATTTGGCTAAGCGTCGACTTACCAGAGCCTTGTGCGCCATTAATACCAAAGACCAATGGCCTACCGACATGTTTATTTTCTATCCATGCTGCAAGTGGTAAATAGATATCTCTTAACTGTGATTGTAAATCGCCATCAATCGCTTGCTGCTGAATAATCCGATTAAATTCAGGTAAACATTCTTCTGACAATGCCTGTAAATCGGCATCTGCAATCACACGTGAGTCTTTCGGCCAAACCGATTTCGTCATGCCGTGGGTACCAAACTTAATATAGCATCTCGGTTTGTCCAAGAACTTGCCTTTGCTGCGGCCTCTTCTCGTGACAGCCAACGTTGGGCAATATGTTCACTAGGATTTATACAAACCTCGTCAGCAGCTTCGACTTGCACCGTGAAAACCGTTTCATGATTTTCGACAACGTCAGGCGCATACCGATGTCTCCATGCATCAGCGATCGGAAAAGTATTTTCGATGTCTGTAGCAACTATCTCAACCGACAAGCCTGTTTCTTCTTCCAACTCCCGCTGTGCTGCATCTGCGGCTAATTCACCTTCAAGCAAACTACCCGTGACCGACTGCCAGAATCCCCGCGGATGCTGACGTTCCAGCAACAACACTTTCGCATCTTTTGTATAGATAATTACCAAAACCGATTCGGGGCGTTTATAAGACATGAGTACATTCTACACCTAGATGCCTGTCAACCTATTTTATAAACCAATAATTTACATAGTTTCGTGAATTTTTATTAGAAACAGATATTTCTCAGCTATTTTATAGTATTGTTTGTTCATGTATTCTTAGATATGAATTGCTCAAAGTAAAGGCTATTTCGCTGCAATGGCAAAACATAAACATAATTGGATAAATTACTATCTGTTAGTTGGCTGGTTTGCCTTTAGTCTGTTATTGATTCTTCTCAATATTGAACAAGATCGACGCACGGCATTAACACAATTCGAACACAATAATAATTTGTTTACCCAAAAATTGGTCTTACGCTTACAAGCCAACCTCGCCATTATTGATAGCCTTTCTGCCCATATTATTTCCTATGGCCATCTGCCAGAAAAACTTACCAAAATTATTGCCAATGAAATCCTTGAACAATATCCACATATTCATATGTTTGAGGTTGCTGAAAAAATCACCTCACCACAAATTAAACAGTTCGAACTAGAACGACGTGATAGAGGTTTCAAAGATTTTCAAGTAAAATCCTTTTCATATGATACAGATAGAACCTGGGGTGCTCCGGGAAAAGATGCGGGTATTCACTACCCCCTCGTACTGCTTGCGCCAGACTTACCAAATAACGCAGAGCTCTATGGGTTAGATACCTATTCAATTCCAAACCTGAAGCGCGCCATGGACGATGCCCTCATTAATAATACAACAGCAACATCGGCTCCGTTTGCATTGGTAGAAGGCGATCTTGCCTACATCTTATTTAAACCTATTTTTCTTTCTGCTAAAGACAATGTCAATTCAACTGAATCACGTCATCCAGATTTTTATACTTTATTAGTTATACACAACAAATCATTAATACCGGAGATTACACAAGATCCATTTATTAACTACAAACTTTATAATGCAGATTATTCCATGGAGAAAAATAAGGGGAAAATTTTCTCTACCGGTAACATCCATGGATCAAGCATTGAACGTTTTATACTGCCTCTCTTAACCGACCGATACCCAATCAATGTAGGTGGTCAACATTTTGTTCTTGATATGCAAAGACAAATGCAATGGAACGATTTCAACCTTCTAAAGTCTGTTGTTGTCGCTATTGTGTCTATTCTTACACTCATATTCACGTTGTTTTTTATTCGTTCACGCACAGTCATGGAAACGGTTCGCAGGGATCGTGATCTTGCCATTCATGGTCTCGCTAAACTTGACTTCGGTGATAATATTGAGACGTTTTATAAAACCTGCGTTAAAAATCTGGCTAAGACCTACCATGCACGGTACGCATTTATCGGTTTATTCGCTGACGATAGCAAAACCCAAATACGCACTCAGGCAGTATGGGCAGGCAATGCACACGTCGATAATTTTGAGTACCCCCTCAAAGGTACACCTTGTGCTGACATCATCAATCTATCAAAAGAATTTATTCCATGTGATGCTGCACGGCTTTATCCTGACGATGCCATGCTAATAGATATGGGAGTAGAAAGTTATTACGGTGCGCCACTGATTAATAGCAAGGGTGAGATTATGGGTTTGGTATCCGTCCTCGATATTGAACCGATGGAAGTCTCCGACTGGACTGGCCCTGTGTTAGACCTTTTTGCGGAGCGCATCAGTTCCGAAACAGAACGCCATGCTACAAATAAAGCATTGCAGGAAATGAATGAAGCATTAGAAATTCGCGTTACAGAAAGAACACAGGAACATCAACTTGCAAAACAGGAAGCTGAACGCGCCAACAGTGCAAAAACAGAATTTCTATCCCGCATGAGTCATGAGCTTCGCACGCCGATGAATGCCGTGCTTGGCTTTTCACAACTACTGCAAATGGACAAAAGCATTGATAATAAACATCTATACCATGTCGATGAAATTGTTAACGCGGGTACGCATTTGCTTAAGCTAATTAATGAACTCCTTGACCTGTCTACAATTGAATCAGGCGCGATTGAAATGGATTTTGATGATGTCCTTATTAGTGGCGTGGTCAAGAAAATGTTGTCATTAATCTCCCCTATCGCTGGCCAGCATAATGTTTCGATTGAATGTGCGCATGATGAAAATACTGATGTCTACGTACGTGCAGATGCCGAACATTTAGGCGAGGTACTGCTAAACCTTTTATCCAATGCTGTTAAATACAATCAAACTGATGGCAAAGTATGGCTAAGCTGTGATAAAGATGCTGATTACTTTTTCCTACATGTCCATGACAGTGGGGTTGGCCTCAATGCTGAACAAAGAAGTGTCATCTTCGAGCCCTTTAACCGTGCTGGCGCTGAGACAGGCAACATTCCTGGTACTGGTATTGGGTTAACTATTAGCAAGAAACTAATGCTACTCATGAACGGTGATATTACAGTTGAGAGTCAACCTGATATCGGCACCCGTTTTACCGTCAAAATCCCATTATCGAAGAAGAAATAATACCTTATTCTTTAGATTTAGCTTCTTTTACACGAATCTTATTATCGTCAACATCCACACCGTTAAGATGCTTCATCGCGGCTTTGGCATCACCTCGCTTTGGCATCTCAACAAAACCGAAGCCTTTTGACTTACCCGTTTTCGCATCCAGCACTAAATCACATGACTGGACTACACCATAGGATTCAAACATCTCCTTAAGCGCATCCTCAGTAGTCACTTTAGCAAGGTTTCTTATTAGTAATTTCATGAAATACTCAATTAATTAGTTATATTCACAATATACCATTAAAAGGTTGATGTTTTCAGAAACCACTTTCCTGATGGTGACATATGGATAAAACGACCTATATCACATAGTATTATTGAATATGATGAGATAAATGCCGGTAGTTATGGTTTTATAACGTTTATGGGGAACCTCGATGCAAGTCAAAGTTTTGTTTGTATTCTTTCTATCATTTTATTGTATTCAAGCAGCTGCTAATCACCCTCTCATTCTAGCGCGTGCCCCGCAACTCTCTCCCTCGGTGACCTCAAAAACATGGTCGCCCTTTGTTAACTATCTCAATAAACAGACTCAGCATGAAATAGTACTGAAAACATACGCAAATCGAACAGATTTTGAAAATGACATTAAGGCAGGTAATGTCGATCTGTATTTTGGTAATCCTGGTTATGGTGTTGTAGGTCACTTACTACATGGGTATCTTCCACTTATTCGCAGCGACAAAAAATTACTAAAAGGCATTATCGTTGTGAAAAAAGACAGTCAGATTAATGATATACAGCAATTAAATGGTAAAGTGATCGCCTTTCCCGATAAAACAGCATTTGCGGCATCATTGTACATTCGTTCACGTATAGCATCGGACTTTAATATTAACTATCAACCACTCTATACCGGCTCACACGACAATAATTATCGTACTGTTGCAATCGGCAAAGCCGCCGCCGGTGGTGGTGTTAAAAGAACTTTAGAACGTGAGAACATCAAGCTTCGTGAACAGTTAAAAATAATTTACACAACTCCAGGAATGAAGCCGCACCCATTAATGGCATCACCCGACATTCCTCTAGCGC
>Ga0316207_10005424_pt1 | contig 10570 bp, 12 predicted proteins | sample 6weekpyrite_MG_FD_204943 | JGI IMG/M metagenome (GOLD analysis project Ga0316207, IMG submission 204943) | Microbial mat bacterial communities from mineral coupon in-situ incubated in ocean water Damariscotta River, Maine, United States -... | ecosystem: Environmental > Aquatic > Marine >...
CTGACACTGGGCAGTTGGGGCAGGATGAAGATCTCTCCTGATGTACGTAAGTATGTCGATCATTTCTGGGAATACATGGCCTTTGTCGCCACCGCGCTGATCTTTCTTATGGTCGGAATGCGTGTCGAGCTTGAAGCCCTTATCAATACCTCGGACATTCTTGTCTGGGTCCTTGTTGCGATGTTGATCTCACGCGCACTTGTTGTTTATGGCCTTATACCGCTCGTCAACCATCTGCCACGTTCTATCTCAGCTGACCGGCGTTACCAGACCGTTATGTACTGGGGCGGGCTGCGCGGAGCAATTGCGCTGGCCATTGTCCTCAGCCTGCCTGACTTCCCCTATGCAGATACGCTCGTCGCTGTCGTCATGGGGGCCGTATTGTTTACACTTCTGGTACAGGGGCTGACCATCGAAAGCCTGGTGCACAAACTCGGGCTGGATCGTCCGCCGCTGGCCGATCGTATTGCCGAGGCAGAAGGCCTGCTCAAGGCAAGGCAAAATGCCCTGCAGCGTCTGCCAGAACTGAGTCAGGGTGGCCTGTTTTCCGGACCAATTGCCTCGCGTCTGCAACAGCAATGTGAAGCCGCGTTGCAACAGGCACGTCAAGACCTCATTGCACTACGTGAAAATGAACTTAATCGCGACGAGGAAACCCGCCTGCTCTACCTGCGCTGCCTGTCAGAAGAAAAGTCCGTATACATTGAACTGTTCAACAAGGGACACATCAGTGAAGATACCTTCCGCTCGCTGTTACTGATCCTTGTCCAGCAGATGGATACGATCCGCATACAGGGGCGCTACGATTCCGCACAGCAGCACCTGTTACCACAACAGACCCTGCGTAAACGACTGTTCCATTTTCTTGAGCACATTCCCGGCCTGGGTGACTTTACCGAACGCCTGCGCCTGAAACACATTTCGAGAGCCTATGAGCAGGCATGGGGTCACTACCAGTCGGCACAGCGTGTGCTCGAACACCTGGGCAGTATCGACCCGGCAGAACATGGCCACGAAGTAGTTAATGAAGTACTCAGCCAATACCAGCACTGGTTCGGCATGGCCAAGGAATTTATGGACCAGATGGCCGAGCTGTACCCGGAATTTGTCAATACGATGCAGGAACGGCTGGGCCGTCGCCTGGCCATACTGGCGGAGATTGAGACCATTTCGACCCAGGCTGAAAACGGCGCCATACCCGGCCCGATTGCCGAGGAGATGTTGCTACACCTCCAGAAGCGATTATGGGGCATGCGTGGGCAGGATATTACGCGCCTGCAAATTGAACCTGAGGAACTGCTCCGCAAGGTACCCTTTTTTGCCAATATACCGGCCGATGACTTTACCGCGCTGGCCGGGCACATGCGCAGCCAGAGTGTACCCGCATTTGAGACCATCATCCGCCAGGGTGAGCGCGGTGACTGCCTGTTCCTGATTGCCCGTGGCGTCGTGCGTGTGTCGCGCACCGATCATGAAAAATCTCATGATCTTGCCAGCCTGATAGCTGGTGATTTTTTCGGCGAAATGGCTCTTCTGCATGATGAACCGCGCACTGCGTCTGTACAGGCTGTCACACCGTGTACGCTGTACACCTTGAAGCGTGTGGATGTTAAGCAGGCAATGCAGACCTGGCCCTCCATTCGCACCGCACTCGAAGAGGCTGATCACAGCCGTCGCCTGACACTCGAAGAGGAGTCTGGCTAAATACAACCAGGTAATTACCTGAGCAGTACTCTCAACCTTATATATCTTAAAAAAACCTGCCAGTTTTTGAACCTTACAGGTTTAAATGTCTCTAAATAGCACTATACTGCGTAGATAACTACAACAATAAGCGTTGCATTCAACACTGTTGGAAAGAGGCATGGACATGAAATCACTTGTTGCATTGTTATCAATCGGCCTGTTACTGAATCTGGGACAGGCTGTCGCCGCAGAAGATCCGGTCACCTTGAAGTGGGTAGGCTGCGGTATATCTAAAAAAGCCTTTATGAAGGAACTCGCTGAGGCTTACCAGAAGAAAACCGGTGTCGTCATCGACCTGCAGGGTGGTGGTGCAACACGCGGTATCCGCGATGTTGCGGCCAATAACGCCGACATGGGTGGCGCCTGCCGCTACAAGATCGGTGAGGCACGCGAAGAAGGTCGTGCGGTCCTTGAGCCGGTCGCATGGGATGCCCTCGTCGTCATCGTGCACCCGGATAACCCCGTCGAAAACATCAATTTTGACCAGATTCGTGGGGTTTACCTCGGCAAAATCACGAACTGGAAACAACTAGGTGGCAAAGATGCCCCGATTCGCCTGCTGGCGCGTAAGGGCAAGATCTCCGGTGTCGGCCGCGCCCTGCGTAAACTCGTGTTCGCCAACTATGAACAGGAATTCAAGCCCACTGAATTCGTTAAATCTTCAGGTCCGTTGGAGAAGGCTGTCGTCAAAGACGTCAACGCCATGGGGATTACCGGGATCAGCTCGGCCCGCAAGCGTAAGGTGAAAAACCTCAAGCTCGATGGCAAGGAACCCAGCTACGACAATATCCGTAGTGGTGACTACGGCCTGTATCGCCCACTGTACCTCGCGATGAACCGCAGTGGCAAACAGTACAAGGAAGTGGACAAGTTCATCAAGTACGCCCACAGTGCTGAGGGACGTAAGATCATCCGCAATAACGGTACTGTCCCCTACCTTGAGGCCCTCAAACTCGTATTGAAGCAGGTGGAACAGGAAGATCGTGCCAACGAAAGAGGCCTTTATCGTAAATAACACGCTTTCACTAACCTGAAACGCAAAAGCCCCCTCCAACAGGGGGCTTTATTTTTTGTACATGGATGTACTTATGTCGCGATAGGGCATGGACGCGCCCGGAGCGGCGTGTCTTGAGCTATCAGAGATTGCCCTGAAGCTGAACATACAGGGCCCTCCAATAAAGCCTGAATAATCCCGGTATTCACCGCCATAAAACGCGCAAAGCCAAGAAAAATCAGGTAAAATGCGCCGCTTTATGGCTAATCACTCCATATAAACAGACGGTTTAAGCGATGCACGAACAGCAACTGAACAATATCAACGTCCTTTCACAGGATCTGCTGCCAACACCCGCCGAGGTGAAACAGGCGCTGCCCCTGACTGAAACGGCCGAGCAGACCGTGCTCGCCGGGCGTGAAGCTGTGCATGATATCCTCGATCACAAGGATCATCGCCTGTTTGTCGTGGTCGGCCCATGCTCCATCCACGATCCGGATGCGGCCCTTGATTATGCAGAGCGCCTGCAAAAACTGGCTGCCGAGGTCAACGATACGCTTTACATTGTCATGCGTGTCTACTTCGAGAAACCACGTACCACGGTTGGCTGGAAGGGGCTGATTAATGACCCGTACATGGATGACTCCTTCCACATCGAGAAAGGCCTGTACAAGGCACGTGAACTGCTGCTCAAGCTTGCTGAGATGGGTATCCCGACTGCCACCGAGGCACTCGATCCAATCAGCCCGCAGTACCTGTCTGACCTGATTACCTGGTCAGCCATCGGTGCGCGCACGACAGAGTCACAGACCCACCGCGAAATGGCCAGCGGCCTTTCAACACCGGTCGGCTTCAAGAACGGTACGGATGGCAGCCTTGGCGTCGCCATTAACGCCCTTCACTCCGTCTCACAACCGCATAATTTTCTCGGCATTAACCAGCAGGGTCAATGCACCGTGGTCAAGACACGCGGTAACCGTTACGGCCATGTTGTGCTACGTGGTGGTGGTGGCGAACCGAATTACGATGCCCCGCACATCACTCGGTGCGAGAAAGAATTGCGTGCCGATGGCCTGCCGCTCAACATCGCGGTTGACTGCAGCCACGGTAATTCGAACAAGGATCCGGCCAACCAGTCAAACGTCGTGGAAAACTGTGCACAGCAGATCATCCATGGCAACAAATCGATTATTGGCCTGATGCTCGAATCCAACATCGGTTGGGGCAACCAGCCCATTCCCGAAGACCTGTCACAGCTCAAGTACGGCGTCTCGGTCACCGATGCCTGTATCGACTGGGAAACCACCGAGACCCTACTGCGTCGTACACGCGAAGAACTCAAAGATATCCTGCCGACACGCTACAACGACTAGGCAGTCATTCGTTCCTGTTTCGACCCGGTGCCTTGACTCATCTACCGTGAGCTTTGATACTCATTGACAGTGTTTTTCTTCATATTCACAGGTAATAATGAGTAACTCTTCTGTTTTTTCTATTATCGAGTCATCCATGCACCCGGATTTTTCCGGTTTGTATCACTCTCTGGGCATGACTGAAACACGTTTTACTTCGTTACGTAAAACCATCAGTAACCTGAAACTCAAGCCTGATTTTATCGTCGCTGAATTTTTCTATGGCTATGGAAATAATTACGCTGGTGTAAACCTGAGCAACCTTGATGTCATGCTGCACAGTCTGCCTAAATATTCCCAGGATACGCGTGTAATTGTCCTGGTCAGCAAAGAAGAACGTAAGTTTGCAGACAAGCTTGCCGAACTGTTTCCACTGCATGCGATCCTGCAACTGCCTGTTTCCGAGACAGACATGCGTAAGGCGCTTGAGCAGGACAGCTGATTCATGTTCAAGAAACTGAGAATACTCTTCGCACTGCTTGTACTGTTCTTCGTTGCCTTCTCAACATGGCTGACCTCGCTACGCCTCGGCAGCTGGACAGATACACTGGATGTCTACGTCTACCCGATTAATGCCGACGGTTCTCAGCGCACCCAGCGTTATATTGATTCGCTCAATGACCGGCGCTTTGGTGATATCGAGCGTTTTATGGCTCGACAGGCCAGGCAATACCTGGATCTGCAGGAAAAACCATTCACTATCAGCCTGTCACCACAAGTGTATGACAAACCTCCTGTACCTTCTGCCAACACCTCAGTGCCTGCGGCCATGCTGTTAAGCATGAAGTTACGCTTCTGGGCCTGGACACATAATTCTGATCCACGTCCGGAGCCTGATATCCGGATCTACACGCTGTTTTACGATCCAGCCAGCATAAACAGGTTGCCGCATTCAATCGGCCTGTCAAAGGGACAAATCGGCGTAGTCCATGCCTTCGCAAACTCCAGCTATAAGAAGTCGAACAACATCGTCATTGCACATGAGCTCATGCATACACTTGGAGCAACGGATAAGTATGACTTGCAGACCACAGTTCCTGTATACCCGCTAGGGTATGCTGAACCAGACAAGATACCGTTGTACCCGCAGAGGCAGGCTGAATTGATGGGGGGACGAATACCTGTATCGACATCACAAACGGTAATGCCGAGAAGTTTTTCAGATGTTGTTATCGGCGCTGCGACGGCACGTGAAATTGCGTGGTTAAAAAATAAGCCGTAACACAGCCGCTCAGTTTGCCTCGACAGCCGTGAAGTGAGAGGTCAGCAACAGGTTCTTGCCGCTGATCTTATCCATTACTTTTGTATCGATCCTGTATTTGCCAAGCGGCTCTCCATTCTCAACCACGATCTGCATGACGTTACTGCCAACCTCAAGCTTGCCATCCTCTGGTCGTGGTTTACCAAACCACATCTCCGTGACCGGGAGTTTTGCGTATACATCACCATCAGGTTGTGTGATCGTGACCTGCATGAGCATGTAACAATTTCCTTTGGCATTGGCCTTGCAACCAGCAAAGGCAACCGCAACGGTTAATGGACTATTACGTTTAATCGTAGCGCTGTTCTGAAATGCAGCTCCACGTGCCGGCGTCCCTAACTCTTTGAATGCATCATCACCCTGGTCAGTGACGATCAGGCGAGAAATAAAATCACCCGACGACTTCATATTCTCGGTATCGCCGACTGTAGCACCTTGCCTGTCCACCCAGCCTGCATGCGCAGTTGCTGTAGCAAGCAGCGCGATAAAAATACAAAGTCTAGTCAGTGTTTTCATTGTTGTTATCCATTTTCACACAGTCAAACCTGGAACTTATAGTAGCGAATACGAAGCCGCGGCCCTAGCATTTTTAGTCCCTGTCTGACCAGACAGCATATTCATTACCATTCGGATCAGCAAAGTGGAAACGCCGGCCACCGGGAAATGGAAATATTGGCTTGATCGTATGACCACCCGCCTGTTCGATCTTTTTCTGGGTGTCTTCCAGGTCATTGCTATAAAACACGATCAGTGCACTGCCCATCTCCGTTGTTGCGATTGTGCCCGATTTAAAGAAACCACCGTCCAGCCCCTCACCTGAAAACGCCGTATAATCAGGGCCATAATCTGTAAATGACCAGCCAAAAGCTTTGCCAAAGAACTCTTTCGTCGCTTCGATATCAGTGGCCGGGAACTCGACATAATTTATCTTTTCATGTTCTGGCACATGTTCTCCCACTAACATGATTATTCTTTCGTTAAACCGGGTAGGTGGCTGGCCTTATGCCATTTCAGCAACCCGTTTCTATAAATGTATCGTGGTTAAAGTCTACGTTCACTCACTAGTTAATGCTACTAGTCACAACTTGCTGCTCTGATTCAGGCAAAAAGAAACCGCCATATGGCGGTTCCATTTCAACCCAGTTGTTGGCCTTGGGCTTTTTATTAAGGCTTTTTAGGCGTTTGGTATGGCTGTTCTTTCTGGAAACTTTTCCACTCGGTTAAGTAACCAACATGGAACTGTCCAGGGACAATCTCTTTCTGTGTCGTTGTTACGTACTCAGTTACGCCTGTTGGAACCTTAGGTCTAGTAAATTCACCCATAATCATCACTCCTTCAAATTAACTATATTAACGGGAGGAATAAAACAGCTATGTCAGCCCCTCCCACTTAAAACTGACGAAATTATACTCTTTTAGCGCGTATAATGCGCCTTTTTAGGTAACACATGTCTCACGCCCCCCTGGGGGTGCTCGACATCCCCCTTATAGCGGGGAATGATGTGAATATGAGCATGCAAGATACTCTGCCCGGCCGCTTGTCCTATATTAACACCGACGTTGTAGCCGTCCGGGCTGAATTCATCGTCCAGCAACTTCTGCTCCTCGGTTATCAGCGCCATACAGGCGTTGATTTCTTCTGTCGTCAGCTCAAAAAAACTGGCGACATGGCGTTTCGGGATGACCACCGTATGGCCCGGGCTCACCGCATAGCTGTCGCGGGCACTGTACGCAAGTTCATTTTGCAGAGACACCCCTTTTACATCAGTACAAAACAGGCACGGGTTATTGGGGTCTCGCTTTTTTTCTTGTTTCTCTTCAGGTGCCAAACCCAACCCCTTCGTCTAAATACTGTCCGTTGCCCAATATTGTAGAGCTAAATTGGCCACCTCTGCAGGTTGTGCCACTGAAAACTATCCCGCTATTTTAACACCTTTATTTCGATTGAAGCATGGGCTGAACAGGTTATTACTATAATAATTTTTTAACAAGGTATTGTTATATCTAATAAAACTTGTTTCTAGTGCTGAATTAACGCCTACTCACCAGTCGCTGTTTCAGGGAGATATCCAATTTGAGCAACGCATCTATCCAGCCTGTACGCTATAATCCGCTTCCGTATCTACTATTTACTGTTGAGGACAAAATCCGTGGCATTTAACAAAGCTCGAGTATATTTCGGGATCTATGGTTATCACTTTAATCCTGATGAAGTCACAAATGTCATTGGCCTGGAACCCACATCAGTCAACGATGCAGGTACACAGGGTACTTTGGACAAACCCGTGCTTAGTTCATGGGAATTCTCGACAAACACAATTAGCTCTGAGGATCAGGAGCTGGATATATACAAGATTATCGATGATGACATTCTTAAGAAAATTGAGCCTGCCAAGGAGCAAATTATCGAAATCTGTAAAGGGCTTAACTTATCACCAAGAATCAATGTAGAGCTGACCTTATCTGTCGATAAGGATGAAACTGAGCCAGACGTTGGTTTTGGTGCTCGCATCGTCAAGTTCTGCTCCGAGATCGGCGCCTTTATCAATATCGACTACAAGCTTTCTGAACGTGTCTAATTCCAGGAAAAGTTGAGCTCAAAACGTTACGAGCGAGGGTGAGACAAGGTAGTATGCCCCGTTTTTTGGGTGCAAAAAAGAACGACTCATAGCGGAGCGTAGAGAACAGCTTTAGCTGGCCCGTAGGGCGAGGCGCAAGCCGAGTAGTTTTGAGATTAGGCTGCAGTAATCCCAGCCAGCTTCTTCGCCTTATTAAATTGCTCCTCACAGTGCTTTAAACAAAGTGGCTGTAAGGCATGCGGGAAACATTCCAGAATCAATTCAAATTCGTCGGCAACGTCTTCGGCAAGTACGGTATCGTTATTCAGTTCAGTCAGTTCGGCCCGGGCCGTCACCTTGTTTACCCTGCATAAAACAGACAAGTGCACGGGGCGTTGCTGTTCCATACAGACTTTCCAACCTGTCTCGTAGGATCTTACCGCCTCTTCAAAGCGATCAGGATTTTCTTCTGATTCTGCCAGGTTAAGCAATACTGCCCCGCAATTATTATGCGCGGCGGCCAGTTCGACCGGGTAATTATCGGCGTCGAGTTCCGGAATCGCATTTTTGTAGGCGACAACAGCCTTCTGCAGATTACGGTTTCCTTTCAGGAGTGTCCCGTAGGTATGAAACGTCATGCCCAGTTGCAGCATGATTAGCTTCCACTCTTCTGGTGTTTCCTTCTTCGTATAGACCAATAACGCCGCAGTATAAGCATCTACCGCCTTATTCACTGCTTTTGAATCAGATTCGAGACGCCCCAAAGCCTGCAGCGCCGTCGCCAGGTTTGACTGTGTTGCTGCCCATTCGAGTGGCGTGTCTTCCTGGCTGTATATTGTTAACGCGAGTTCGAAACACTCGATAGCCTTTTGATATATTCCAGCATCGTGCTGCTGCTGAGCAATTGCACCAAGAACATTTCCCAGGCGGTTTTGAGTTTCAGCCCAGGCAGCAGCGTCCTGTTCACGTAACTCATCTGTCAGTGTTGCTTCAATTGCATCACGCAGACTTTCAAAAACATTTGCACTGAAAGTATGTTGTTCAAAGTTACCACGCGTAAAGAGGAAATTATCTGCAACCGGTACACTTCTGTCAGGTGTCGCCAATTCCAGTGTTTCTTCATCAAGCAGTCGGAGTGAGCCTGCTATCGCGAGCTCGAGTGCACGGTTCACCGGGTATAAAATGTATGGCCTGGAATAATTCATCGTTAGGAGTACTTCATTTATTCAGGTTTATCTTCGGCGCGTGCGAGGATATCGTTTAAGTCTGGGTCTGCGTCAACAGCACCACCCAGATCAATTTCTTCATCAGTCGCTTCGCGTACAGACAAAACCTCCAATACGAAAGTTACGTCGCGTCCACACAGTGGATTATTGCCGTCAACGGTCAAGGTCTTGTCATCAAAACGTGTAACGATAAAACTTTTCGGTTCACCTTTTTCATTTTCCATGGTGATCGTCATACCGATTTGGTGATATTCCTCAGGAACATTTTCGATGCTATCGGTAAATACCAGTGACTCATCTCTTTCACCGTATAATTGCGTGGTATCAATGGGCACTTCGATCACATCACCCACCTTCTTACCATACAGGTGTTTTGTCACTTGTTCTGACATCACATCATTAACACCGTGGACGTAGCCCAGGGGATAGTCGACCGTGATTAGTACATCACCGGTCTTGTCATCGACGACCTTGTAGTTCAATTCAACGAATTTTTCGTCTTCAATAATATCTGACATATGTCACCAAGCCTGCTTTAATCCTGACACTATTAAAATAGTGTTGCGCCGAAAATTTTTACCTTGTCCTTTTCGTAACCGAGAACAAGTCTGCCCAGCCATTCAGCTTTGGTTTTTTTATTAGTCACCTTATAAAGTACGGTGACATGTTCCCCGCGGCGTATCATGCCAAGATAGGAATAATCTTCTGACAGATTTTTTGCAAGGTCACTTCGCGCGAACTGCTTGCCCATTTCTACTTCATTCGCACCCTTCATGAATGAAGCGGAAAAGTTACGGGTAAAAGCACCGTAGTTTCCTTCATTAGAGTACTTGACCATATCTGCCCACATCGGGTGCGCATGCTCTAAAATCTCTTCATCTGTATTTTCAATAATGTTCATTTAACTGTCTCAATAAAAAACACAATTGTCTTTTAATATGTCCCCTAGCGGGGGTTTCAAGGCCAAGAGAAAAAAAGGACCGACATTATACATGTCAGTCCTTTTCTTATCGCAAATAATTTTCAGGCCCGATATTATTACCGGTAAATCAAGCCTTTATTTGCTTAGTGGTGGCCTTCTGCTTTCAGCTTAGCCAGGTCTTTGTCCTCAATATCACCGACAAGGTGGTACAGAGGTGCCTTCTCCATAGTGTACTCACCAGTCTGAGGATCACGACGTGAAACTGTCAGTACGTGCCAGTTCTCATCATCAACCTTCATGGCGTCACCACGGTAGTAGTAACCAGGCCAGCGAGTTTCCTTACGGAACATCGTGTGCTGGAAGACACTTTCAGAAGTAAGGAAACGATGCTTCAGTTCCCATGCACGAAGCAGCTCGTGGACATCAGAAGCAGCAACTTTTTCCAGGTCTT
>Ga0316207_10005425_pt1 | contig 10568 bp, 15 predicted proteins | sample 6weekpyrite_MG_FD_204943 | JGI IMG/M metagenome (GOLD analysis project Ga0316207, IMG submission 204943) | Microbial mat bacterial communities from mineral coupon in-situ incubated in ocean water Damariscotta River, Maine, United States -... | ecosystem: Environmental > Aquatic > Marine >...
CGAAGATAAATATCCTCGTCTTGATAAACATTCTTTTTCTTTTCTGCCGCTATCAAGGGGGAACCGAAAAGTAATAGCAGGATAAGTAATGCCAGAAACAGCAAAACAATATCGGTAATAGGACAATTATGAAGGCATCGTTTTGTAAAGAGAGATATTGTCATAAGGTTCTGTTACAGCGTTTTAATTCGTTAATTTCTATTTTACGACTTTTAGTAGTTTTACAATTTTCTTTTCATCTATTTCGGCGGCTGTATAAATCTTAATATGCCGCATTAATTTTCCATTGCCTTCAAACAAACCAAGTTCTTCATCAGATAGTCCTTCAATAGCAAAACCAATGTTAACATGATCTTTTAGCCCAACAATATAATACTTGTTTTCATATGAAGGCACTCCATTTTTCATTAATTCTTCCAAATCAGGAAAAGTTTTTATGATGATTTTTCGTACTTTTGTGCAAATTTCTTTTTGTGGAGAGGGCAATTTATCGAGGTACTTTTTTATTTCCTTATTCATCTGACTACTCTCTTCGCTTTTATCAAAACCTAACGTATTTTGGGTCGGTTCACAATACGTCCAGAGTATCACGAGAAAGTACTCCTGGAGTGCTCTCTAATATTAAAAACAATTTCTCTCTGAATCCGTTCTTTTAGATTTAATAAATAGTTTTTACTCCGACCCAAATATTAAAGTGCACTGCCCCTGGGGGATCCCCACGAAATCTGGCTTATCCGGTCATTGCGAGGAAGTGCTGAAAAATAAGTGTTTTTCAGCACTGACGCGGCAATCTCATGGTTAATCCCATATGTCATGAGATTGCTTCAGTCACTTTGTTCTTTCGCAATGACGTAGTTTTTAAGCTCGTATCAACAGGCTTCTGATTAAGTTGTTGTTTTTGATCAATTTTATTATAAAATTCGTGGGGACACCTCAGGCACTGCCCCCTTTAAATACTTGGAGGCTATCTCCTATTATTTCTTATTGACCTTGTACTTTTTCCATTTTTAAATAACACACATCTACGACTAATAAGACAAACCTGGTGACTGGTGCAGGTAACGTAAGTCAGATACTTGTTTTAATAAAAAATCTGCCACGTCTGCACGAGAAACTTTGAGTGCCAGACTTTCTTCAATACCAAACACACCATGATGATATTCGCCGGTACGTTGACCATCCGTAAAAGCGCCCGGGCGAACAATCGTCCAGTCAAGATCACTCTCACGCACATACTGCTCCTGCAATTCATGATCGGCGTATGCAGGCCGCAGTAATAAACCAAACATAATGTACTTCCAGAAAAAGTTTAAATTAACACGACTATCACCCACGCCCAGGCTGGACTGGCATATCAAGCGTTTCATACTATGCGCTTTCATCGCCTTAATCACGTTGCGTGTACCCATTGCCCGCACTCCCCCTTTCCGCCCTGCGCCGAGAACCACGATAACCACATCATGCCCCTGAATACTTGCATCAACAGATTCAGGAACCATCACGTCGCCGGCCACTTTCACCAACTTCGAATGAGTATGGATAATTTTAGAAGTATCACGCGCAAAAGCCGTCACCTCATGACCATCAGCAATAGCCTGCTTAATCACATGTTGACCAATCGTGCCTGTTGCACCAAAAACAATAACTTTCATACTAAACACCTCCGTATATATAAGAAATTAAGCAAATACGGCCTTAGTGAGCCCCACACGCTTTTTTACTTGACACCCTGTCAATTGACAGTATGTAAAGCTTAGATTACACTTTACAGCATGTCAAGTAACGAAAAAGACACCCACAGCCATATTCTGCAAACCACTTGGGAGCTGTTGGAAAGCAACCCGGGACGAAGCCTGAGCATGAGTCAAATCGCCAGAGCCAGTGGGCTTTCGCGGCAAGCGCTTTATCTTCATTTCGATTCCCGCACCGAGTTACTCATTGCCACCACGCGCTATGTCGATGATGTAAAAGAACTCGATAAACGACTGCAAAAGTTGCAATCCGCCAAAACCGGTGAAGAAATGCTGAAGGTATGCGTGGAAGTATGGGGAAACTACATTCCGGAAATATACAGTGTGTCTAAAGCATTATTGATGACCAAAGAGAATGATGAAGCCGCCGCCGCGGCATGGACAGATATTATGGCTTGTCTGACGGATGTCTGTACCCAGATCATCAACACCCTAAAAAAAGAAAAAAAACTATCAAGCCACTGGAAGCCAAAAGACGCCACAGACTTTTTTCAAACAATGATTTCAATTCAAAACTGGGAAGAGCTTACTTCAGGATGTGGATGGAGCCAGAAAAAATATATCTCACATATCACAGCGGTATTGATTGCCGGTCTCGTTGCAAGATAATAAGTTGGCCCTGACACCTATTCTTCAGTTAACGCCATCAGTAGATTACTCAATAAATACCCGGCATCAAGCGATAGCGCACACGTTGTGCATAGTCTTGATAGCCCGGTAACTCTTCGCGTAAAGTCTGATCTTCAAGTTCTGTTCTAATGACCGAAATAATGGTGGCCACCACCGCGGCTATCAGTGCCCATACCGAGCCAAGCGCAAGAACAATACCGAACAGTGCAAGAATATTTCCGGCATAACCCGGATGTCGAACAAAACGATACGGGCCGGTATCACACACCACATGTCCTCGTTCTGTTTGAATGCGCACCACGCTTGAGAAAAATCGGTTCTCTGCAAAGGCCCAGGCCGCAAAAGCATAACCGAACGCGATCAATATGAATCCAATAACACTTAACCATAGCGGAAGTTCGGGCGACCAGTAAAAGCGATGGTCCAGCCCTGCCACGATCATCATGGGGTAACTGATACTCACTGCCATCAGTGGTGCAAGCACTTTATCCCATGCCTTTGCGTTTTGAATATTTTCAATATTCTGTCGTTCAGCCGTCAACCCTGGATGCCGCTGTTCTGCCCATCGTCGTCCACCAATACCCGCGGTTAAGATCAGCAGGGTATAAACCCACGCCTGCCACCAACTGGGATCCCATGCGCAGATAAATAAAATCAGCGGAATAAGGAGATACACCAACACTAATCTAAACCACTGGCGAGAAGATACTGTTTGAGATGCTTTTTTACTCACTGTCTTTGTCGACATGTTATTCCATAAATATTCATTTTTATAACTTAAGCGGTTTTACCGGCTCATCAATCCAGCGACTATTCGACTTCCAATCAATGTTAGGGTTATCAACATAAAGTTCAATCTCATTGTCGTCCGGGTCACGAACATAAAGACTCTGGCTTACTGTATGATCTGACATGCCATCAAGTTCAACATTATTATCAATAATACGTTGGTAAACCTTTTTCAATTCTTCAATCGTATCACCCATTTTCCAGCCAACATGATATAGCCCAATTCGTTTGCCTTGAATTGCTCCCGGTGCTTCACCCACTTCGATTAACAAAAGTTCATGATGGGTACTACCACCTGTTAATATAGATGCTTTGTCATTAAAAGTATTCCCTACATGCTGCAATCCAACAATGTGCGTATAAAACTCTAACGAGCGCTGAAGATTTCTGACATAAAAAACTACATGACCCAGCGTGGGTAATAATTGTTTCATCATTTTTTCTCCATTTAATAGTATGCCAAACTTGCTTTAAACAAGTCTGGCACTAACAATAAATCATGCAGTAACAGCACGTTGTCCTATTGGCAATTTTACAACATAACGACCAGCACCTAACAAGCCCTGAACAACTGTTGCCATGACCAAGAACAACGGGTATTCCCAACCACCATTCTCATTAGTGAATAACCAGCCATTTCCACTATGTACGTAAAAAGCACCTAGAAGAACAGGCACTAATGCATAAGCTACCTCGCGGGTATAAATACCGGATATAAGTACAATACCACCCGCAATTTCAGCAAAGGTAACAACATATGCCATCCACCCCGGGAAACCCACAGCATCAAAAAACTGAACTGTTCCCGGTAAAGTAAAGACCATTATTTTCAACAGGCCATGCGCAATGAACATTACCCCCAGGGTAATACGTAAAACCAAAGCTGCCAAATCAACGTTTCTATTTTCCATGACTTTCTCCTTATTAACATAGTACTAACTAGTACTATTTGTTTAAAAAATTTTTAACTAAATATTTCCCGAATTATTTTTAAGCTTTCAAAAGCCTGCTTTTTTGATGCCTTGTCCATTCGATCAAAACGTTCTTTAATCAAAGCTATCTGACGGGGGAATTCCTTTTTAAATAACTTATCTCCTTTCGCTGTTAGACTAACCCTTGTACAACGTCGGTCGTCGCTCATGGTTAAACGGCGAACCAAGCCTTTTTCTTCCATACGATCAATCACACCCGTGAGTGTCCCTTTGGTAATAAGGGTCTGCTCACCTATTTCCTTGAATGTAAGGCCGTCCTCATTGCCCAGTGTAAACAACACATCTGCCTGAGATACCGTCAAGTCACTATTGCGATAACCTGCTGCATCAACCGCAGCAAAAGCCTGGTAAGCCCGAACAAGCTCCCGCATAAGAGGAATAAAGTCCTGTTTTCCTGCATTTTCCGCTGTAATTGACGCCACTGTGTTACCCTTAAATTAGTACTAATACGAACTATTATAGTTCGTATTAGTACTATGTCAAGCCTTGTGAATGAATAAATTTAAATGATCAGAACAATCAAAGTGCGTTAAGAGAATACTGACGAAACACGTAGCGGTTCATCAAGTGATACCAGAACGTGTGGAGCAGGTTAGGGTAATGCTGACGAAACGCAGAGCGGTTCATTAAGTGCACGCCGACCACTTTAATTCAATCGAGCCTAACATTTTGTTATTTGTTATTCGCTTAAATCAGGAACCTGGGGGAGGGATATTCCCAGCAACTTATTTTTCATTTTTTCTGGAGAGGTCTTACCGATCATTGTGAGCAATACAGACTCATCGATAAACTTTGAATTTAAGACTCCAATTTTTGTTTTATCTACATAAACATCAATATTATCTGGCGTGATATAGTAATAAACGGATTCCCCCTTATTAACGTCAGGCATTTTTTTTAGAAATTCCTTCACATCTTTTACTTGTCGATCACAGTCCCGCAGACAAGAACTCGCAACATCTTCAGTCCAGGTAGCAACAAGCTTTTCTCTTGAAACATCCATAAGAAATTCCATTTTCACGAGTTTCTTTTCTTTGTTGAAGACAATTTTCTCGTAATTGCTGTTCTTTTCTTCGAGATAGAGAAAAATTTTATAAACTTCAATATTAAACCAGGTCGCAGTTTTAATATTCTGTCCATTTAAAATAAATTTACTGCTATTAAATTCGAGTGCTGATGCTGTTCGTGTCATTACTATAAGCATCAAAAAAACGATAAACAGGAATAAAATTATTTTTCTATTATTTATATTAATTAATCCCATAAAATATTTCAGTCTCTTTTATTTGTTCTATATCATTATAGGTCAGCCGGTTTATTTAGTAACAATCGAACACCTGATTTATTTTTTATCGATATATTAAAGGGCTCTGGTTCCTTTAATCAATCCATTCAATCGAGTCTGACCCTTTTGATTCTCTTTTGATACTTTTGATAGAAAATCGCTTGTCAATTACAATCACAAAAATTCAACGGAAAATGGGAAAACATGCATATGCTAGTAACAGGAGTGAGCATCCTATTATTTTATTAAAAAATTATAAAGAAAAAAACACTTAGAGTAATTATTTAAAGGGCTCTGCACTCTTTAAATCTCTATCCACATTAGAATTAAAGAGCTCAGAGTCGTTAACTTTTACATTTTATAGCACATATTAAAAACGCATCTTACTGATCATCATATCTTCTCTTTTCATGCTATCAAATATATCATATGCGCTTTTAGCCAAATTTCTCATTTTTGGTGGGTAATTATCTGTAAGTTTATGTCGATTCCCAACATATAGTTTGCCATCATCATCATATTTTCTATATGCGAGAAATGAGTATGAGTCAGCAGCAGATATTTTTCCTGAGTTTTCATGAACGGTTTCATCATTATCTGCCGACACGGTAAACTCTAATTCTTCGATAACATTATCAATGTAGTTATCTCCAAAAGGTGGAACATCTTTACTTTCCTTTCCTGTCGCCCATGTAGCCTTCAAAGTTAATCTTTGATTTGTCGCATTATAAATTGATACTTTTGCCATTTTAATACTCCTTAATTTACTTCCAGTGTAATAAACGAAATACGCACAGTTAATAAGGGGCACATCTTTGTTTCATCCCGAACTTAAGCGTCTTATAGACAGATTAATTAAGTATCTTTCAAATAAAATATAAACTGAAATAATATGAAAAATAAAACTATATTTTGAACGTCATATGCATAATCTGTATAACACAAATATATATAAGTAAAGCCAATAATGCAGTGACAAACACCACAAATTAAAGGTCTCCCGATAACTGCTCCTGGTTATTCTACTTACGAGCGTCCTGCACAAAGGTGTTACTATCGACAATTGCTCCTGCATTGTTCTACCTTCGCCCATCCGTGGGCTCGTAACGCCCGCGTAGCTCAGACTAACTTATCAACCGACGATTTCACCTCCTCCATGCAGTCGTGTTTATTCACTTTAATTGATACTACTTGTATTAAAGAATAATGTGCGACCAGAACGAATAACGTAAGGGTAGGAAGTACTGAACTAAACGCGTAGCGGTTCTATAGTGTTCTGTCCCCTATTATTCAATTCTTAAAATTAATGGGGTCTGCCCTTTTAATTCGTCCTAACTAATTTAATAAGCTGCATAGACGCCAGTAATATCATGCCTATCACCAGCCCAACAATGAGATCTGCAAGCAAGGTGGGTAGCACCGACATGAGGTGATAAATGGCATCAATGTTATGAACAAACATGCCACCGCCAACCAAAAGCATGGCAATGGTGCCAATGATCCCCAACAGGTGAATCACTTTTGGCAAAGCGTTGATCAAAAACTCACCGCTAATATGTGTAGCCCTGGCAACAACCCCTTGCAATGATTTAGCGCGTTCGATTAATTGCACTCCGGCGTCATCCATTCGCACAAGCAGTGCCACCACACCATATACAGCAATCACGGCCAGTAGTGCAATCAGGCTAACGACCATGATTTGCATTGATATAGATTGACTCATTACCGTATCCAGGGTGATAACAATAATTTCGATAGAGAGGATAAAGTCTGTTCGTATCGCTGCCTTAATTTTCGCCGACTCTGAATGTAATGTCTCTTTTTTATCTGATGATTTACGCGCGGCAGGTTTATTTTTGTGAGAGCGTGTGATCCATTCAACTACTTTTTCGGTTCCCTCATAACTCAGGTAAGCACCACCGAGAAGCAGGATAGGCACAATTAACCATGGCGCATAAGCACTTAACAAAAATGCGAGGGGTAAAATAATAATTTTATTCAGTAATGCCCCCTTCGTGATCGCCCAAATCACCGGTAACTCTCTGGAGGCATGAAAACCTGTTGCCTTCTCCGCATTAACCGCGAGATCATCCCCTAATAAAGCCGCTGTTTTTTTTGCCGCCACTTTACTCATTGCTGCAGTGTCATCAAGCAGCATTGCTACATCATCAAGTAGGGCTAAGAGACCGCCAGCCATAATTTTCCTTAATTAAGATAGTTGTTGCGAATAACGAATGATAATTAAATAGCGTCAGAAATGAAATGGTTAAAAATGAATGGCCAGACCAAACAAGTGCGTTGAGGGAGTGCTGTCGAAAACCATAGCGGTTCATTAAGTACACCCCGCCCCCTTTAATTTTCTTTAATTCTATATTAGAGAATAATGTGTTCTGACTCCATTTATTTATGCACGACCTGAGTATAAATGATTACCGATCACACCTTCAGCAGTGCAATTCATAATGTCATGATTATAGATATATTTATTATCAGGTATTAATTCCTGAGCAAGAGCTGCTGACATAGTAATTCTCCCTTACCAAATAATTTATATTCAGATAAATAATCAGCAATAAACAGGACAACGCTAACTTATTGTTTTTACAGTAAGCCGAAAAATAAAATGCACAACAAATAAACAAAACAGACATTTTTGCACTTATAAGGAGCAGAATGATAGATAAAGAGAGATAATAATAAATTTAACAATAATTGTTATGTCATTGATTTAATGAAGATAACGGCATTTAACATTTTTAATTTCATTTTGGCATAAATATTGTAATAACTATATTGCCAACACGAAAAAGGAGAAGTGATATGAACTCATCTTTTAACTATTCAGGTTTTGTTGATATGTATTTTGAGTCAGATGAAAAAATTGAAACTTATGAATGTAGAGATACAACGGAAGCTCTTGTAAATGTTTATAACTCGATACAAACGTATAAAGCAGGATTTGATGACAGAGAATATGTTTATGATAAATAATCACCAGGGAATTTAAGCATAGAGTGCAGAAAAAACACCATTAATCTGCGCTCTATGCTTATATATTTAATTATGACGACAAGGGTAATAGAATGAGAAATTTAATTAATAACATTGACATATCTCGTATGTACCTTGAGTCAGATGATGACTATGAACCTTATGGTTTTGATGACATTAACCAAACTCAGAAAAGTCATCAGCTATCTGTACCGGGAAACAAAGATATACGTCATAAACTAGAAAATAACAAACAGGGTTAATGAAATAACTTAACGGGAAAGTAGAGGGCTCAAGTGATTGGGGCAGAACACATTACGCTCTAATGTTAGAAATAATTGTGGTCTGCCCCATTAACTTTCTCTTTAACTCTTATCCTTTTAATCGGGAGACAGGTGTTTGACGGTAATACAATTCCAAAAGGTTATGAACTTCTGGAAAATGTTTTCTTACCTTAGCCGGTTTTTCAAAAAACATTTCACTGAAAACTGAGAAAAACTCTGCGGGATCACTTGCGCCATAACAGGAAAAACCATGTAACTGATCGCCCTTACAATGACGGGTAAAGTAATCATACGCACTTGTGAATTCCCTTACCCAGTCACTTGAATTCATATCCTTATGTAGTGGAGGAAAGCCATTAGCAACGCCATTTTGCATATCGAGTTTATGTGTAAATTCATGAATCACCAGGTTGTTACCATCTTCAACCCCACCCTCTTTAGCATCATGCCAGGAAAGTATCACTGGGCCACGATACCATGCCTCACCCAGCGTATGTGTTTTATCATGATCAATGATACCATTTTCATCTATCTGTGACCGGTTTGTGACAAAACCTTCAGGGTAAACAATAATGGTAGAAAAATTATCATAACAACTTAAGCCAAGTCGTAAAATGGGCAAACAAGCCTGCATTGCAATAATCAACATGACATGTGGAGTAACCTGAAAACCTTGCGCGCCTTCAAATTCTTTATTGTGCATGAATAAAATACACAGTTCTTCCAGCGATTGTTTTTCTTCTGCACTCAACCCACGTAATAAGGGTAAATAATGATAAGCCTCATCCCATTGATCACGTGAAATACCTGAATTTTTTATAATATTTTTCTCCCGATATTCTTTAAATAAATATCGGTTTGCAAACTTTGCCAGAAGGTAAAGCCCCAGAACAAATAAAATTAATTGAATGACAACTATCATTTCAGTCCTTTAAAATTACGCTTACTGTGTTAAAAAATATCGCTTTCATTATTTTTAATTCCACCTTCCCCTTTTTGTTTATTAAGCGCTTCACTTATCAAAGCTTTCATTTCAACAAAGCTTCTTTTTCCACGCACCATTTTTCCATTTATGAAAAAAGTAGGTGTTCCGATCACATCATATTTTTTCTTCGCTGCAAGCTGTTGACTGATGATGTCATCTAAATGCTTTTTGTTACTCACACATGTAATAAACGCCGCTGAATTCAATCCGAGTGAAGTTGCATACTCAACAAATATGGCTTCCCTGTTCTCCGCCCGAACCCATCGACCTACAGAGGAAAAAAGCTTATCAAGCATTTCGTAATATTTGTCACCCGCACAGTTAACCGCACGCGCCCCGTATACTGCTGCACCTCCCGTTGGAAAATGGCGAAAAATAAAACGAACTGTCCCTGTATCAATGTAATGTTTCTTAAATTTAGGATAAACATACTTATGAAAAGATAAACAGTTATCACATGTTAAAGAGCCATACTCAATAATAGTGACGGGTGCTTGCTGACTACCAAGTGCAAGTTCCTCACTTGAGGCAAATGAAACCATCAAATGACTTGCAGCGACAAGAATGACTAATCTCATCCAGTTTTTAACTATTTTCACAAAAAACTCCTGGAAAAAAGGCTTAGGGTAACAATTTAAAGGGCTCTCGGTAACTGCTCCTGCGTAGCCCAGGCTGGTTTCTCAATCGACGATTTCACCTTCTCCATACAGTCGAGCCCCCTTTAATTCGGTTCACAATTATTTGACACATAAAATCCTGATTAACAAAACTATCCATAAATAGTATAATGCGCACATACATTTAATACTGAGCCCAAGATGACTACAAACGATACTTCAAATACTAAAGCAATACCAACTC
>Ga0316207_10005426_pt1 | contig 10567 bp, 10 predicted proteins | sample 6weekpyrite_MG_FD_204943 | JGI IMG/M metagenome (GOLD analysis project Ga0316207, IMG submission 204943) | Microbial mat bacterial communities from mineral coupon in-situ incubated in ocean water Damariscotta River, Maine, United States -... | ecosystem: Environmental > Aquatic > Marine >...
CAAAAGTAGCCGCAAAACCTATTTTGCTCGATAAAGAAAACCGAACATTGCAGCAGGAAAATGTAAAACTTGAAAAAGAATTAACCATGATTAACCAGGAAAATCAGGTATTAAAAGATCAGGCAAACCGTGAATGGTTTATTGCCGGTGCTGCTGTTTTACTGGGGGGTATCCTGTTGGGTTTAATTATTCCTAAGATGCGATTTGGTAAAAAGTCTTCCTGGTAAAATGATGCGTATATTACGCATTTATTCGTTTATATTAACTGTATTGTGTTTAAGCTGTGAAAAAAGACGTTCCCTATTCCCAAGATAGCTTCATTAACTGGTTCCGACAGGCAACGCCCTATATCAACGCTTTTCGTAATAAAACCTTTGTTATCTCTTTTGGTGGCGAGCTGCTAAGCGATACCCAGTTCACCCCACTGGTTCACGATATCATGGTATTGCATAGCCTTGGGGTAAAACTGGTACTGATACACGGTGCCCGACCTCAAATTGAAAACCGTCTTAAAAAGCTCGGCGGCAAAATTGAAATTGTTAATGGCTTAAGAATCACTAATGATCTGGCGCTCGACTGTGTTATCGATGCAACCAGTCGTGTTCGAGTCGACATCGAAGCACTGTTATCGATGGGGCTTGCAAACTCACTCACTGCCGGTAAAGCCATTCACCTTAGCTCCGGTAATTTTGTTACCGCCAAGCCGCTTGGGGTCATTGACGGTATAGATTATCAACATACTGGTGTAGTCAGAAAAATTGCGAGTCAACCTATCAGACAGTTACTCGAACTAAATAATCTGGTATTAATTCCACCGTTAGGTTACTCGCCTACCGGAGAAGTCTTTAATTTAAACGCCCAGGACCTTGCTGCTGAGGTTGCCATTAATATCAATGCCGACAAACTTATTTACCTTACCGATGATAAAGGCATTACTGATAGCCGTAATAAACTTATTCGAGAAGTAACTGCAACGGATGCCCAGTCCCAGCTAACCCGACTTCTAAAAAACGCTGCGCCTAAAAAACAGAAAGTATCTGACAGTACTATTCGTTGTATTCAGAATGCCATACTGGCAGTTAATAATAATATACCCAGGTGTCACCTTATCGACCGGCATATCGATGGCGGTTTACTTACCGAGCTCTTTACCCGGGATGGTTGTGGCTCTCTGGTATCGGCCAATAATTTTGAAACCATTCGACAGGCAAACATCGATGACATTGCCAGTCTTATTGAGCTTATCCGCCCGCTGGAAAAACAAGGTTTATTGATAAAACGCTCCCGCGAAAATCTTGAAATGGACATTTCATCTTTTTCAGTTATCGAACGCGATGGGATGATAATTGGCTGTGCAGCACTATTTCCTTTCATTAAGGAAAAAACTGCGGAGCTTTCCTGTTTTGCTATCCACCCGCATTACCAGAATAGCGGTCGCGGTGATGCACTGTTTAAATTTATACAGCAACACGCCAGACAACTTGGCTTACAAAGTTTATTTGTATTAACAACGCGCACCTCTCAATGGTTTAAAGAACGAGGCTTTAAAGCCAAAGATATTAAAACGCTCCCCGTTAAACGGCGCCTACTTTATAATTATCAACGTAACTCTAAAATGTTCGTTAACGATAATTTAACTTAACTACACCTACTTTAAATCGAGTCAGCTCAGTTGTAATTGAAACAGACTATAAATGAAAGCAGATAAAAGAAAATTAGCCTATATTGGTACCAAGCCAGGCGTTCAATCCAGAGATTCTGACGCTTGGTTTACGCCAAGCTACTATACCGACATTGCACACAGTGTTATGGGTAGCATTGACTTAGACCCATTCTCTTCTGCAGAAGCCAACAAGGCGGTTAAAGCTAAACGATTTTTTGATATACAAAGCAACGCTTTTGACCAAAAATGGTTCGATAGCAAAGGTACTGTATTTATGAACCCTCCATATAGCAGGGATCTTATCTACCCATCAACAAATATTTTCATAAAGCACTGGCAAAATAAATCCATATCCCAGGCAGTTGTTCTAGTTAATAATGCGACAGAAACCAAATGGTTTCAGCTACTTTTGCAAAATGCCACATCCGTATGCTTTGTAAAAAAGCGAATATCTTTCACATCCCCTGATGGAAAGAACGTTTCGGGTAACACAAGAGGACAAGTATTCTTTTATTTTGGTTCCAGAGTAAAAAAATTTGAATCCTCCTTCAAAAAGATTGGAGCTGTTCTGGTAATATAGATGCACTTTTATCATTCTTTACCTCTAGCTTCAAAGATTGTAATACTTTGATGATCTGTGTAGCCGTTCCAAACAAGTCCAGGATCAGACTACTCCAAACCTTCTGATATAAATATGTCAGCCCAATTATTCAGTTATGCACATCACCATAAACTGCAATAATTATTAATTTAGCAATACCTGCTCTTAGCCAATTGCAGATAATTTCCCTGTAAACCTTCTTATTTTCAGCTTAGTTTCAGCTTGGCTTGTTAACCTGCTATTCATTCAAAAATACCGAGGATAACAAATGAGTACAAATACAATGATAAAAGTCTGGGATCCACTCGTCCGGATTTTTCACTGGTCACTGGTTCTCGCCTTTTTTACAGCCTATCTCACTGAAGATGACTTTCTGACACTGCATACCTACGCTGGCTATACTGTGCTGGGACTTATCTTGTTCCGAATAATCTGGGGCATCATTGGTTCACGCCATGCACGCTTCAGTAATTTTGTCACTTCGCCAGGTCTTGCGTGGCAATATGTTAAAGACACCTTACAACTAAACGCAAAACGCTATCTTGGTCATAATCCAGCAGCAGGCGCAATGATTGTGCTGTTACTTGTCAGCTTGCTCTTGACCACACTGACCGGAATTGCCACATATGGTGCAGTGGAAAGTGCCGGTCCTCTAGGTAACTGGCTAGGCAATATAGGCGAACATGGTGAAGACCTGCTAGAAGAATTTCATGAATTCTTTGCAAACTTTAGCATTATGCTGGTTGCATTCCATGTTATTGGTGTCATCGTTGAAAGCCTCGTGCATCGTGAGAACCTGGTTAAATCAATGCTGCATGGTTACAAAGCCGCATCCCCGGACAAGTCTGTCAAGTGAGGAGAGAATAATGTTATCACTGAGAAAACTCTTCATCGCAGTCATTGGACTGAATACAAGCTCGGCGGTACTGGCATCCACCACCGTTGAGCAATTACTGCAAGAATACCAGGCGCAAGGCGCTTCACAATTCAGTACTGAATCAGGAAAGATTTTCTGGAACCAGAAATTCTACTCATCAGGTACTCATCAGCAACGAAGTTGCTCGAGCTGCCATACAGCGAACCTGCGGCAATACGGCAAGCATGCCACCACCGGCAAGGAAATCAAACCACTCGCTCCATCAGTGATGAGTAAACGCCTCACTAACCCTAAAAAAATCCGCAAATGGTTCAGACGTAACTGTATCTGGACACTGGGACGAGAATGCACAAACCAGGAAAAAGGCAATGTCCTTATGTATTTGAAGGGTCTCTAAGCTAACAAGGAACAATAGAATGAAGATAAGCCAAAACAAACTTATTTACTTATTTGCTACATTATTTAATATCAGCTCCACGCAGGCAGCTCCGATGAATAATGATGACAAACAGTCTGTATATAAAGAAGAATGTACCAGTTGCCATATGGCTTACCCGGCCAGGTTACTGCCAGCTCGATCATGGCAGAAAATTATGAATACCCTTGATGATCACTTTGGGGATAATGCGTCGCTGGATCCGACAACGATAAAAACAATCACGCAATACCTGCAAGACAACAGTGCAGATAGCCGTCATTCACAACATACGAATAAAATACTTCGTTACTTACCTCAAAACAGTACACCGCTTCGAATTTCGGAACTGCCTTATATCCGGCATAAGCATGACGAGATCCCGAGCCGTTATATCAAGGCAAACCCCAGGGTCAAAAGCATGAGTAATTGTGTGGCTTGTCACAAGGCTGCAGAACGAGGATTATTTGACGACGATAATGTCCGCATTCCCGGCTATGGTCGATGGGAGGATTAAGCTATAGTGTAAATCATGAAAGCTATCTATAAAATAATCACTCGCTTGAATCTGACAATGGTTCTGTTCGTTGCCAACCAGGTACTTGCTGATAGTGACTATGACAGAGCACAGCGATTACGCGAGGCTGGTGAAATTTTACCATTAGAATCAATACTACAGAAATTGCAAACCAGACAACCCGGTAAAGTACTGGAAGTCGAGTTGGAAAATGAACATGACCTGCTGATTTATGAAATCGAACTACTGGATAGTAATGGAAAGGTCTGGGAAGTAAGGATTAATGCAAAAACCGGTGAACGACTTCAACAAAAAAAGGATGATTGAGATTGCGCTTACTGCTAGTTGAAGATGACCTCACACTAATCAAAACACTGAAAAAGGATCTGCAAAAGTCAGGGTATGCTGTCGATATTGCCGAGAACGGTATCGATGCAGAATATCTGGGCAATGAGAATATCTATGACATTATTATATTGGATCTGGGTTTACCTCAACGTTCAGGTCTGGAGGTGCTGCAAAACTGGCGAGCTTCAGAAAATACGACACCCGTTATTGTACTAACTGCACGCGATGCCTGGCACGAACGCGTCGATGGGTTTAAAGCGGGGGCAGACGACTACCTTGGTAAACCCTTTCACATTGAAGAACTGCTGGCACGTCTCACGGCCTTATTGCACCGCAGTCTGCAAAAAGCTGGTGGATTATTACAGCTGGATGGCCTCACACTTGATGAAGATCGCCAGATCTTGACAAAACCTGATGGCAGCAGCTACATGTTAACCGGCACCGAATTTCGCCTGTTACGTTACTTCCTGTTGCACCCTGACCGTATTTTGTCAAAATCAACGTTGATGGAACATGTTTACGAATTTGATGCGGACAAGGATAGTAACGTCATTGAGGTTTATGTAAAACGCTTACGAGATAAGGTCGGTAAAGATCGTATCTCCACACGACGTGGCCAGGGTTATATATTTAAAGGAACAGCATGATGCGCTCATTGCAATTTCGCCTTAGTCTCAGTTTGTTTGTTAGCCTGATACTGGCTTTTATCGTGTTATGGATCCTGATGAGTCATGCCAGTCGTTTCCTGGCGGAAGAATATATGCTCACCCGTCTTGAGCATGATAGTGAATCTTTACTGGCAGCACTTAAAATCGATAGCAACAACAACGTCAACATAGATAATACACGTATTGATTCTATTTACATGCGTCCATTCTCGGGACACTACTATAAGATTATTGGCCACAACATCTCGCTGCGTTCCCGATCCTTGTGGGATCACGACATAGACATTCAACCTCTGTCAGTCGGTAGTCAGCAACGTATGTATATCGAAGGGCCACAAAAACAACCCTTGTTAATCATCATCAAAACATTTAGTAAGCTCGGGCAGTCCTTCACAATTGCAACTGCCGAAGATTTGTCAGCGATTGAAATGCAGCTAGCCCAGTTACAAATCTATTTTATCGTTACGGTAGTGATTTTCCTGTTGTCACTGGTTGCGATACAAGCCTGGATATTACATGCCGGTTTAGGCACATTAAATAAAACTCGCAGAGAACTACAGGAGCTGTCACAGGGAAAACTGATACAACTTAATAGTGATGTGCCTACTGAAATTTTCCCATTGGTTAGCGAGATTAATCATTTACTCAATATTCTGGATCAACGCCTGTTACGTTCACGCAATGCCCTGGGTGATCTTGCCCATACTTTAAAAAAACCACTGACAGTACTTAAACAAATTGCAAATGATGACATTATAAAAAACAATCCTGATTTACATAAATCGGTTAATGAACAACTTGAAAGTATCCAGCGTCATGCAACTCGAATCCTACAACGGGCAAGGCTTGCCGGTGAAGGTCCAGTGGCCAGTCAGTTTAATGCCAATGAGGATATACCTCCCCTGATTGCGACATTAAAAAGTATTTATCACAACAAATCACTAACATTCATCAGTCAGATTCCAGATGATTTAACGATAATGTTCGACCGAGAAGATATGTTAGAACTTATTGGCAACTTGCTCGACAATGCCTGCAAATGGGCAAACAATACTGTACGCATTACGCTGGAGCTAAACCGGAATATCGAAATCAATATCGAAGATGATGGACCCGGTGTAGAAGAGAGCAAATTAGTCAGCCTGACGCAAAGAGGGTTACGCCTGGATGAAAAAATCGATGGACATGGTCTTGGTTTATCAATAGTAAGTGAAATTGTTAACAGCCTGAATGGAGAGCTAAAATTTCAGCCATCAAAAGAAATGGGCGGTGTGCACGTAAAAGTTAGCTTACCAGGCAATCAGAAGTAAATAGTATATTTTAGCGATCTAAGCATCCGCTTTTGGCTAAAAAAACTATCTATCAATAGTAGTTTTAATCTTTTCACTCTCAGCACTTGCGCGATCTCTGCGCTAAAATAAAAATTGTTAAAGGACGTTCTGCCTTGCGGAACCAATAAACTTTATACATTTACAGAAGTTTTAAACTGTTAACCCTGCCTTTGAATCTGACTCGATTACCCGTGCTGTTCCAGGTGTAAGATAAATCTGTATAACATCCTTAAGCTGCAGGTTAATACTTTATAAAATGTTACCGTCCTTATTATTCTGCAAAACACAATAACAAAGACCGTTATTATGCCTTAGGTCAACAACTCAATAACTCTCTCGGTAAGAAAAGTGGTCGCTCAGGGAATCCCAGCTTTTATTTCCAATCAAAACACCTTGTTTACCCTCAAAACCTGCAATAAAGCAAAAAACTTCTCAAAATTTCCAGATCAACACCAGAATAGCCGCAGCAATAAAAACGGAAATATCGCAAGTGAACTAATTATCCGATAATTATAAGTTATTTAATTACAGATACTTAGCACCGTAATCTAAAAACCTATCAATAAATAGCCGCTAACTGTACCCATCAACTAAGGCTAAAGCTTCGTTTCACTTCCGCCGATAACATCTCTAGTGCAGGATAAACAATGAAGTGCCAGGATGCTTGTTTGTAGTCATGAGGAAAATGGTGCTTATGCCCCAACCACATAAAGTTTTATACAGTTCGGTCTTAATAATTGAGAATGATGAGTTCAGTGCGAGTCTGGTAGAGTATTTACTACACCGGGAAGGCTACCACGTGGCAACTGCTTACAATTCAGCGCATCTAAAAAATATTTTTGATGTTATGTTACCGCCGGATTTAATATTTATTCATACCAGTTTGCCCTATGCTAACTCGCATGACTTTATTCAGCAAATCCGAGAGCATAACAAATGGAAACATTTACCTATTATTCTTATTGCAGACGAAAAAGACGGTACCGTCGATGAAATTCTGGAGAATGATGCCGATGGTTTTATATTAAAACCTTACTTTCCGAATGAAATTATTCGTCAGGTAAAAGTGCACGCCAAACGTACGCATTAAATAACTTTAAACTTAAAAGTTATCATCTAACGGCACTACCCGTAACACTTCTTCGGGTGTGGTTAAACCCATTGCCACTTTTTGTGCCCCCGCTATACGCAACTGTAACATGCCTTCTTTTACTGCAAGGCGTCGAATCTCAGATGCGTCACTTTCCGGGGTAATTTTATGTCTCAGGTTATCGGTCATGGTTAACATCTCATATAAGCCTACCCGGCCTAAATAGCCGGTATCACGACATTCATCGCATCCAACCGGTTTAAAAAATGTTCCCTTGCCAGTCACTTTATATGGTTTCGTTAAAGCATGCCATATATCAGAATTAACTTCGGTAGGTTCTTTGCAATGAGGACAAAGCGTTCGAGCTAACCGTTGTGCCATCACACCATTTAACGTTGCATTTAATAAATACGCCGGCACACCAATTTCCCTTAAACGTGGAATAGCCGCAGCAGAATCATTAGTGTGCAATGTTGATAAAACCAGATGACCGGTTAATGCCGCCTGTATTGCCATGTCGGCCGTTTCTTTGTCACGAATTTCCCCTACCATAATTATATCAGGGTCTTGTCGTAATAATGTTCGTATACCTGTAGCAAAGGTGACATCAATATTAGCCTGAACCTGCATTTGATTAAATTCAGGGACTATATTTTCAATCGGATCTTCAACCGTACTTACATTCACTTCGGGTTTTGCCAGTTGTCTTAATGTTGCATACAGGGTCGATGTTTTACCTGAACCGGTCGGCCCGGTAACCAGTACAATACCGTGTGGCTGGGTCACCATATTATTCCAGCAGGCAATATCTTTTTCACCAAAACCCAGTGCAGTAAAATCTTTAGTTAAAACTATCGGGTCGAATATACGCATTACCAACTTTTCACCAAAAGCAGTAGGCATCGTCGATAAGCGTAACTCTATCTCAGCGGCATCCTGTAACTTTGTTTTTATACGACCATCCTGTGGACGACGCTTTTCCACAACATCCATTCGACCCAGAACTTTTATTCGACTGGTGACCGCATTCATGACCAGTGGCGGCATGTCATAAACATGGTGAAGCATGCCATCTATTCTAAAACGAATATGACCTTGCTCGCGTCGCGGCTCGAGGTGAATATCACTTGCCCGTTGTTCAAAGGCATATTGCAGTAACCAGTCTACTATTTGTACAATATCCTGATCATTGGCATCTAAATTGCCGGACTTACCTAACTCAACCAGAGATTCAAAATTACCAATACCCGCATTTTTTTGACCTTCGGTATCAGTCGTTGCCCGGCGGATAGAATGGCTAACACTGTAAAACTCATTAAGGTAACGTGATATATCCAGCGGATTTGTGATCACCCGTTCAATATCAATACCTTTATTTACGTGTGATAGTTCGCTTTCCCAGCTTCTAACATAAGGTTCGGCTGTGGCAATCACAACATGCTTGTCGTGCACTTCAACGGGTAAGATTTTGTGTCTGATAGCATAAGCCGAAGAGATAACATCTGTAACTGCGGCAACATCTATCTTTAAAGGATCAACTTTGTAATATGCCAGGTCAGATTTTTCAGCAAGCCATTCAGATAAAACATCGAGCGTTAATGTTTTGCCGGGGTGTTTTAAATCTTCCCATTCTTGTTGGCTAATGATTACCAGTGGACTAATATCCAGTGTACTGGTATTGCGCGCCGGTATTAGAAACTGTTCTGATAAACTTTCTTTAATACGTCCATCTTTAACCAGATCCTGAACAACTTTAGTCAGCGACAGAGATTGGTCACCGGCAGAATGAAAATGACGTACCTGATTCATAGCAAATATCGACTCTTTATTACCATTTAATTTTTTATAGCGGTTATCTGTTTAATGATAGCACTGTTATCATATATTTAGCGATTAAATCGCCACTTAATCCGCACAATGTTAAGTCCCGCAAATAAATGTTGACCGTTTATCGTTATTCAACACCTGAACCCAGTAAAACACCCATCCCGGCTAACTCCAGAATATGATTCATATGCATTCGTATATGTTCCGCATCTTCCATGTTAAGGACATCCGATAAAATTTTTCGGGTCCGGTTTAAGGTGAAATGTCGCAGTACCCATTTAACCCGCAACAATGAAGATGCAGACATGCTTAAACTATCCATGCCCATACCGACTAACAATAATGCCGCAGCCGGATCCCCGGCCATTTCACCACAAATACCAACCGGCTTGTTATATTGGTGGCCAGCCTGCACAACCTGGTAAATAGCTTTTAATACTGCGGGGTGAAGTGCATCGTATAAACCGGCGACCCGGGCATTATTTCTATCCACCGCAAGTAAGTACTGGGTTAAATCATTAGAACCGATAGAAAAAAAATCCACCCGCTTTGCCAGGCTCCCGGCCATATACACAGCTGAAGGGACTTCTATCATGACACCAACTTTTGGCATCACCGCATCTTCTCCGTCTTCAAGCATTTCCCCATAAACTCGATGAATTAAACTTAATGCATCATTGAGTTCATTAACATTACTTACCATTGGAAGTAAAATATGTAAATTATTGCAACCAATATTGGCTCGCAACATCGCTCTGATTTGAACCAGAAAAATTTCCGGGTGATCCAGGGTGATCCGTATTCCACGCCAACCTAAGAATGGATTTTCTTCAACAATAGGAAAATAACTTAAAGCCTTATCGCCTCCTACATCCAGTGTTCGTAAATAAACTGGTCGTGGTGTGCACTGTTGTAAAATTGACTGGTATAAACTTCGTTGCTCATTTTCACTTGGAAAACGTTGTCGCTCCATAAAAGGTAATTCAGTACGGTATAAACCGATACCATCGGCTCGACAGGTTTGAGCAGGATCAAAATCAGACGTTAATCCGGACGTCACTAAAAAGGTAATCGAATGACCATCTTCGGTTTGAGCAGGCTGGTCGGCTAACTCTAATAATTTACTGGTTAGACGATCTTCATCTTCTATAAGACGCGTATAGCGTTGTTGAATTTCTTCAGCGGGATTAACATAAACATACCCTTTATAACCATCGACAATCAGTTGGT
>Ga0316207_10005427_pt1 | contig 10564 bp, 10 predicted proteins | sample 6weekpyrite_MG_FD_204943 | JGI IMG/M metagenome (GOLD analysis project Ga0316207, IMG submission 204943) | Microbial mat bacterial communities from mineral coupon in-situ incubated in ocean water Damariscotta River, Maine, United States -... | ecosystem: Environmental > Aquatic > Marine >...
TGATCTTCTTCCCGATCCTGTGGACGATCCTGACCAGCTTCAAGACCGAAGGTCAGGCCATTTCCGATCCACCGGTCTTCCTGTTCTTCGACTGGACTCTGGAAAACTACGCCATTGTACAGGAGCGTTCCAACTACATGCGCTTCCTTTGGAACTCGGTCATTCTCGCCGGTGGATCGACTATTCTGGGGCTGATCGTCGCCGTCCCGGCGGCATGGTCGATGGCCTTCGTGCCGAGCAGGCGAACGAAGGACATCCTGCTTTGGATGCTGTCGACCAAGATGCTGCCGGCGGTTGGTGTGCTGTACCCGATCTATCTGGGCTTCATCCAACTCGGACTGCTCGACAGCCGCGCCGGACTGGTGATTGTACTGATGCTGATCAACCTGCCGATCATCGTCTGGATGCTTTACACCTACTTCAAAGAGATCCCGGGCGAAATCCTCGAAGCCGCAAGGATGGATGGTGCCTCGCTGAAAGAGGAACTCATCTACATCCTGACACCGATGGCCATACCGGGTATCGCGTCCACGATGCTTCTGAACTTCATCCTGGCCTGGAACGAAGCGTTCTGGACCCTGAACCTGACGGCAGTGAACGCGGCGCCGCTGACCGCCTTTATCGCCAGCTATTCCAGCCCCGAGGGATTGTTCTTTGCCAAGCTCAGCGCGGCATCGACGATGGCCATCGCGCCAATCCTCATCCTTGGCTGGTTCAGCCAGAAACAACTTGTCCGGGGCCTGACCTTCGGCGCTGTGAAGTGAGGAACGACACATGGGACGCATACAGCTAAAACAGGTCGAGAAGGCATTCGGCGATGTGGTGGTTATCCCGCCGCTGGACCTGGAAATCGAAGATGGCGAGTTCGTGGTCTTTGTCGGCCCGTCGGGCTGCGGCAAGTCCACCCTGCTGCGGCTGATCGCCGGGCTGGAAGATGTGACAGCGGGCCATGTCGAGATCGACGGGCAGGACGCGACCGGCCTGCCACCGGCCAAGCGCGGTCTTGCGATGGTGTTTCAAAGCTATGCGCTTTATCCGCATATGTCGGTGCGCAAGAATATCGCCTTTCCGCTGCGCATGGCCAAGCTCGACAAGGCAGAACAGGACCGGCGCGTGGAACAGGCCGCCCAGGTTCTGAACCTGACCGATTATCTTGACCGCAAGCCCGGCCAGCTTTCCGGCGGCCAGCGTCAACGTGTGGCCATCGGCCGTGCGATCGTGCGCGAACCGGCGGCGTTTCTGTTCGACGAACCCCTGTCGAACCTCGACGCCGCGCTGCGCGTCGGCATGCGGCTTGAGATCAGCGAATTGCACAAGCGGCTCGACACCACGATGGTTTATGTGACCCATGACCAGGTCGAGGCGATGACCATGGCCGACAAGATCGTCGTGCTGCAGGCGGGCGTGATCGAACAGGTGGGCAGCCCGTTGGAGCTGTACCATACGCCGCGCAACAAATTCGTTGCCGGCTTCATCGGTTCGCCCAGGATGAACCTGATCGAAGGGCCGGAGGCCGCCAAACACAACGCGCATACCATCGGCGCCCGGCCAGAGCATATCACGGTTTCGGGCGAAGAAGGCGACTGGAAAGGTACCGTGGGCGTGTCCGAACACCTGGGCAGCGACACCTTCTTTCATGTCAAGGTCGAAGGCCTCGAACAGCCCTTGACCGTGCGCGCCGGCGGCGACGTCGATCTGCACTATGGCGACACGATCTACCTGACACCCGATCCTGCACTTATTCACAAATTCGACGACAAGGGACTGCGCATAGAATGAAACGTCTTGAAGGCAAGGTCGCACTGGTCACTGGCGGTGCGCGCGGTATCGGGCGTGCGATTTGCCAGGCCTACGCCGCCGCGGGCGCCAGGGTGGCCGTCGCCGACCTGCTGGAAGACGACGCGAAAGCCACGGCGCAGGCGCTCGGGCCGCAAGGCATGGCGGTCACGATGGACGTGACCGATCTCGCCTCGATCAAGCGCGGCGTGGCCGCGGTGGAAGACGCCTGGGGCGGGATCGACATCCTGGTCAACAATGCCGGCATCTTCAACATGGCCTCGATCGACAAGGTCACGCAGCAGGATTACCGCCGCCAGTACGACGTGAATGTGGGCGGCACGATCTTTGCCATTCAGGCCGTTGTGCCTGCGATGAAAAAACGCGGCGGCGGCGCGATCATCAACTTCGCATCGCAAGCCGGGCGCCGCGGCGAACCCAACATCGTACTTTATTGCTCGACCAAGGCGGCGGTGATCTCGGTCACCCAGTCGCTGGCGCTGGAACTGGCGCGTGACAACATCCGCGTCAATGCCATCGCCCCCGGGGTGATCGACACGCCGATGTGGGACGTGGTGGACGCGCAGTTCGCCGAATACGAAAACAAGCCCAGGGGTCAGAAGAAACGCGAAGTCGGCGAGGCCGTGCCATTGGGGCGGATGGGCGATCCGGCGGACGTCGCCGATCCATGCGTCTTCCTCGCCTCGAAGGATGCCCGCTACATCACCGCCCAGACGTTGAACGTCGATGGCGGGAACTGGATGAGCTGAACACGGGGCCGCGCGATGAAACTGACCAACGCCACGCTGCGCGACCTGCCCGGGGGCATATTGCGCCCGAGCTATGACCGCGCTGCGCTGACGCCGGGGATCGTGCATATCGGTCTCGGCAATTTCCACCGCGCGCATCAGGCATGGTATCTGCATCGCCTGATGCAGCAGGGGCTGGCACAGGATTGGGCGATCATCGGCGCGGGCGTTCGGCCCAATGACGAGGCACAGCGCAAGCGGCTGGCAGCCCAGGATTACCTGAGCACGCTGATCGAGCTGGACCCGGCGGGACGTTCCGCCGAGGTCGTGGGTTCGATGATCGGCTACGCGCCCGTAGAACAGGGGAACGGCGCGCTGATCGACCAGATGGCCGACCCGGCCATCCGGATCGTCGCGCTGACCGTGACCGAGGGCGGGTATTACATCGACCCGGTGACCAACGGGTTCGATGCCGGTCACGCGGACATTCTGCACGACGCCGCGCATCCCGAAACGCCGCGCACCGCCTTCGGCGCCATGGTCGCCGCGCTCAAACGACGTCGCGCCGCGGGTACCGGGCCGTTTACCGGGCAAAGCTGCGATAACCTGCAAGGCAACGGCGCGATCCTGCGGCAGACCGTGGTGTCGCTGGCGCGGCTGTCCGATCCGGGCCTGGCCGACTGGATCGACGCCAGTTGCAGCTTTCCCAATGCGATGGTCGATTGCATCGTGCCGGCCACCGGGCCGGAAGAACTGGCCCTGGCCCGCGATTTTGGCATCGACGATGCCGCCCCCGTAACCCACGAGAATTTCCGCCAATGGGTGATCGAGGACGATTTCTGCGCCGGTCGCCCCGACTGGGACAAGGCCGGTGCCACGTTCTCGGACGACGTACACGCCTATGAGGCGATGAAAATCCGCATCCTCAACGGTGGGCATCAGGTGATCTCGGACCCCGGCGAAATCCTGTCGGTCGACTCCATCTCTGCCTGTATGGCGCATCCGCTGATCGGGCGGTTTTTCCGCAAGGTCGCCGAAGCAGAGATTGCACCGCATGTCGATCCGGTCCCGGGCATGACGCCTTCGGCCTATGTGGACTTGATCGACCGCCGGTTTTCCAACCCCGAGATCGTCGACACCGTGCGCCGCGTGGCGTTTGACGGCTCGTCCCGCCATACCGGGTTCATCTTGCCCGTGCTGCGCGACGCGCTGAAGGCGGACAGCCCCACAGAGGGGCTGGCCCTGACCGAGGCGCTTTGGGCGCGGATGTGCGAAGGCACACGCGAAGATGGCTCTGTCATCGAGCCCAATGATCCGATCTGGGACAAACTGACCGCGGCCGCCAAGGCGGCCAGGGACGACCCCCGGGCCTGGCTCAATCAGCGCGACCTCTACGGCGATCTTGCTGACAACGCGCGCTTCAGCAAAGGCTTCGCCCGCTGGCTCCGCCTGATCTGGAGTGACGGGACCGAAGCGGCACTCCGCACCTATCTGAAGGACTGACCGGACTTTGCGGGCTATTCTGTCGACCGGCAGAAACCGGATCTGCCTCGCCGATCCGCGTGATTGGAGTCCCGGACCGGGCAAGGTTGAGGTCAAACCACGCCACTTTCATGCTCCCATTCGCCCCCGCGGGTCACGCGCGTATCTCTGCGGTGGGCGCGTCGATGTATGCAGGGCCGCCGCACCCGGCGGCGCAGGATGACATTGTGCCGCTGACGCGGCGCCGGCTTACCTGACCCCCCAACCTGGCCTTCCCCCATGGGGGGGAAGGAAGCTTTTTGCAGGCCGACCCCGATGCTGCGGAAGTCATGGCTTGCGCGGATGTATGGAATCAGTGTTGCTGGCCGCCGGGAGGAATTGCCATGCCACTGACCATGAACCGAGAGGTGTTCATCACCTGTGCCGTCACCGGCTCGGGCGCGACCCAGGACCGCAGCCCGCATGTGCCGCGCAGCCCGGCGCAGATTGCCGCCAGTGCAATCGATGCCGCCAGGGCCGGTGCTGCCGTGGTGCATTGCCATGTGCGCGATCCTGACAGCGGGGCGCCGTCGCGCAGGCTTGATCTCTACCGCGAAGTGACCGAGCGCATTCGGGATTCCGAGGTCGATGTGGTGCTGAACCTGACCGCGGGCATGGGTGGCGACATGGTGTTCGGCGCAACCGAGCATCCGTTGCCCCCCGTGGAGGGCACCGACATGATCGGCGCGGCCGCCCGGGTGGAGCATATCAAGCAATGCCTGCCCGAAATCTGCACGCTGGACTGCGGCACGATGAATTTCGCCGAGGCCGATTACGTGATGGTCAACACCCCCGGCATGTTGCAGGCCATGGGCCGGATGATGACCCATCTGGGCGTGAAGCCCGAGATCGAGGCCTTTGACACCGGCCATCTGTGGTACGCCAAACAGCTGGTCGCCGACGGCATTCTGGACGCGCCGGCGCTGGTGCAGCTGTGCATGGGCGTGCCCTGGGGCGCGCCTGACGACCTGAATACCTTCATGGCGATGGTCAACAACATCCCCGGGGACTGGACCTTTTCCGCCTTCGGGCTGGGCCGCAGCCAGATGCCCTATGTGGCGGCCTCGGTGCTGGCGGGCGGCAATGTGCGGGTCGGGCTGGAGGATAACCTGATGCTGGATCGCGGGGTGCTGGCCACCAACGCGGCCCTTGTCGAGCGCGCGGTCGGCATCGTCGAGACTCTTGGCGCCAAGGTGATCGGCCCCGCCGAGGTGCGCGCCAGACTGGGCCTCAGCAAACGCGCGCCAGCGCCGGCATGAACTGGCGCCGGGTCCTGCCATTGTTTCTGGGCGCAATGGCGCTGTTTCTGGTGGCCTGCCTGCCAAAGGACACGGCCGATGACGCAAATTCCGGCCCGGTCGGACCTGCGCGGGTCAAAGCAGAGCGCGCCCAGTGCGAAGCGCAGGGCGGCAGTTTCGCCAGGGCCGGTCTGGCGCAGGCGCTGACCTGCGTCAAACCCACCGGCGACGCCAATAGATCATGCAGTTCCGGGGCGCAGTGCGAGGGCTATTGCCTGGCACGTTCCGGCACCTGCGCGCCGGTCAGCCCGCTGTTCGGCTGCAATGACATCCTGACCGACAGGGGCGCCAGGGCGACGATCTGTATCGACTGATCGGCACGGAATTCTTCGGGAAAGGAAACACAGGCATGGGCGGGATCGCGGCAATTATCGGCGGTGGAGTGATCGGCGGCGGCTGGGCCGCGCGGTTCCTGTTGATGGGCTGGGAGGTGCGCCTGTACGACCCCGACCCGCAGGCCGCGCGCAAGATCGGCGAGGTGCTGGACAACGCCCGCCGCGCCATGCCGGGGCTGACTGACGTTGCGCTGCCGCCCGAAGGCCGGCTGATCATGGCCGAAACCATGGCACAAGCCGTCGCCGATGCCGACTGGATTCAGGAAAGCGTGCCCGAACGGCTGGACGTGAAGCACAAGGTCTTTGGGGCGTTGCAGGACCATTGCTCGCCCGATGCCGTCATCGGCTCGTCCACCTCGGGCTTCAAGCCGTCCGAATTGCAGGACGGTGCCGCGCGGCCCGGGCAGATCGTGGTCGCGCATCCGTTCAACCCGGTCTACCTGCTGCCGCTGGCCGAACTGGTGACGACCGCCGCCAACGACGCGGCGCTGATCGAACGCGCCAAGGCGATCCTGACCGAAATCGGCATGCATCCCCTGCACCTGAAAAAGGAAATCGACGCGCATGTGGCCGACCGTTTCCTCGAGGCCGTCTGGCGCGAGGCGCTGTGGCTGATCAGGGACGGCATCGCCACAACCGAGGAAATCGACGACGCGATCCGCTATGGTTTCGGGCTGCGCTGGGCGCAGATGGGGCTGTTTGAAACCTATCGCGTCGCCGGGGGCGAGGCCGGGATGCGGCATTTCATCGAACAGTTCGGTCCCTGCCTGAAATGGCCCTGGACCAGGCTGATGGATGTGCCCGATCTGACGGACGATCTGATCGACGCCATCGCCGATCAGTCCGATGCGCAATCCGGCATGCACTCGATCCGCGAACTGGAACGCATCCGCGACAACAATCTGGTGGCGATGCTGCGCGCGCTGAAATGGCAGGACTGGGGCGCGGGGGCGCTGCTGAACGCGCAGGACCGCCGTCTTGCGCTTGAAACCGGCGTTGTCACCGCGTTCGATCAGATCGGCGACCTGGCGCAGCCGCTGGTCACGCTGGACCGGGCCGTACCGCTGGACTGGACCGATTACAACGGCCACATGAACGAGGCCAAATATCTGCAGGCCTTCGGCGATGCCACCGACCGGTTCATGGCCATCGTCGGCTGCACGCCCGACTACATCGCCACCGGCGGCAGCTATTTTACCGCCGAAACCCATATCCGCCACCTTGCCGAGCTGCACGCGGGCAAGCGCATTCATGTAAAAACCCTGTGCCTGAACGGGCAGGGCAAGACCATGCACCTGTTCCACCAGCTGTTCGAGGGCGATACCCTGGCCGCCACCGGCGAGCATGTGCTGATCCATGTCAGCCTTGAAACCCGCCGCCCCTCGCCGCCCTCCGAGCTGATCGCGCGCCAGATCGCGGCGCTTGAAGCCGCGCACAGGGATCTGCCGCGCCCTACCGGCATCGGGCGCTATGTGGGCCAGCCGCGTTGAGCCGGGTCCTGATCACCGCCGGCGGCTCTGGCATCGGCTATGCGATTGCGACCGCCTTTGCCGACAGCGGTGCCGAGGTCTGGGTCAGCGATGTCGATGCCAACCATCTGGCAGGTCTTCCACAAGGCTGGCGCGGCAGCGTGGCCGATGTCACCGACGAGGCGGCGATGGCGGATCTGTTTGCGGAAATCGCCGCCGAATGGGGCGGGCTGGACACGCTCTGCGCCAATGCCGGGATCGCCGGGCCGACCGCGCCGATCGAGGATATCGCGCTGGCCGACTGGCGCCGCTGCGTCGAGGTCAATCTTGACGGCGCGTTTCTGGCGGCCAAATTCGCCGCCCCGATGATGAAGGCGGCAGGGCGCGGCGCCATGGTGATCACCGCCTCCACTGCCGGCCTGCACGGCTATCCCAACCGCGCGCCCTATGCCGCCGCCAAATGGGCGGTGATCGGCCTGATGAAGACCCTGGCGATGGAACTTGGCCCGCACGGTATTCGCGCCAACGCGATCTGCCCCGGCGCGGTGGAGGGCGCGCGCATGGAAGGCGTTCTGCAACGCGAGGCCGCCGCCAAGGGCATGAGCCGCGATCAGGTCTACCGGGGCTATGCCTCGGGCACCTCGATGCGCAGCTTCGTGGCCGCGGCGGACATCGCCGAAATGGCGGTGTTCCTGGCCAGCCCCGCCGCCCGGCTTGTGTCGGGCCAGGTGATTGCGGTGGATGGCCACACCGAAAACCCCGACCCGAAACCGGGCGCCCTATAAGCAACGCGCGCCAAGGGTTTTCAAAAACCCTTGGCAAAAATTTTTTAAAATTTTTTCGCGGCCCGCGTCAGCCGGGAACAGAGCCATCGCGCAAACCGCGCAGATGCGACGGAAAATCGCGGTCCGGCACCGCCGCCTCGCGCACCAGATTGTCGAAATGCCGGCTGAACGCCTGCACCCGCTCCAGATCACGGAACGCGATGTAATTGCGCCCGATATACAGCACCGCCAATAGCGGGCCGAACACCGTGATCGGCGAGGAATAGACGCGCCGCGCATCGTATAGCGAAATCCGCAGCCTTGGATAAAGCTGATCGTACAACTCAAGGATATAGTTGATCTGGGCGCGGCGCAGATCAGCGCCCAGACCGGCATAATAGCCGACACCATGCGCGAAACAGGCGAATTCGTGCAGCGGCAGGGCGATCTCGAAATCCGAATGCGACTCGCGCATGAACTGCAGCCGGTCGTCAGAGGCGCCAATCGCCTGACGTGTGGTCTTCCCCAGATGCGGCGAATATTCCCATTCCAGCATTGCGCGGGTTTTCAGCTGATCGGGCAGGGCCGGCGGCACATGGCGGATCTTGTAGCCCGCGGCCTCCTTGTGCCACTCGAAGATCTGCTCATCCACCAATGCGCGCGGCGCCTCCGTGACCGACAGGTTGATCGCCATCAGATCGGCCGCGCTTTCCGGCCGTTCGCTCAGGCCCAGCAGCCAGTCCGCCGAGACCTGCAATTGTGCCGCGCATTCGCCCACCAGCTGCGCGTTGGGCAATCGCGCGCCGTCACCTGACAGCAGCTGCGAAATGGTTGAACGGTCGACCTGAACCGCCCGCGCCAGCGCGCTTTGGCTGACATTGCGTTCCTGCATGGCGATCCCCAACCGCGTGCGGAACAGGTCGGCACGGTCGCGTTTGTCGGTTTTTTTCATATCTGTTTATAAAAGTCACAAACAGGTAGATCAAGTTAATCATATTCGGAATGCGAAAAACCGCGCCCCTGCGTTATCACGGTCCCAACCCAACTTGTAAGGAGGCGGAATGGACACGGGGCAACGCACTGTTATCAAGGCGGTTTTGTGGAATGTCATCGGATTGTCGATGATGGCCTTCATCGGCATTCTGTTCACCGGCTCTATCGCCATCGGCGGGACAATCGCGCTGGCCAACACCTTGATCGGGTTTCTGTCCTATCTGATTTATGAACGGGTCTGGGCCCGGATTTCCTGGGGCCGCCGCTGATGCCCGCCCCCAAAACGCCCGCCCGTATCGAATGGCCGACGCTGTTGCTGCTGATCGGCTGCTACGCCGCCTGGGCGCTGGGCACGACCTGGCTGGCCGGGCTGTCGCTTTGGCTGGGCATCGCCGCGACCGGCATCGCGGTGGCGTTGTTTTCCTCGCTTCAGCACGAGGTCCTGCATGGCCATCCGTTCCGCAGCCGCGCCCTGAACGAGACGCTGGTGTTTCCGGCGCTGCCCCTGTTCATCCCCTATCTGCGGTTTCGCGACACCCATCTGGATCACCACAACGATCCGACCCTGACCGACCCCTATGATGACCCGGAAACGAACTATCTGGATCCGGCGGTGTGGGACAGGCTGCCGCGCGCCGTACAGGCGCTGCTGGCGTTCAACAACACCCTGCTGGGGCGGCTTACGGTCGGCGCGCTGATCAGTCAGGTGGCGTTCATGACGGGCGACTGGCGTCTGGCCCGGCGCGGCGATGCGCGGGTGCGGCGCGGCTGGCTGTGGCATCTCCCGGCGCTGGTGCCGGTCATCGCGTGGCTGGCGTATGTGGGGCAGATGCCGCTTTGGGCCTATTTGATTTCGGCCTATACCGGCTTGTCGCTGATCAAGATCCGCACCTTTCTGGAACATCGCGCGCATCTGCAATCCAGCGGCCGCACCGTGATCATCGAGGATCGCGGCCCGCTGGCGCTGCTGTTCCTCAACAACAACCTGCACGTGGTGCATCACATGCATCCCGGCACGCCCTGGTATCGCCTGCCCGGGCTCTATGCGGCTGATCGGGCGCGTTTCGTGCAGCACAACGGCGGCTACGTCTACCGCTCCTACGCGCAGATCTTCCGCCGGTATTTCCTGCGCGCCAAGGACCCGGTGCCGCATCCGTTCTGGCGATAGGGGCCGCTGCATGACATAGCGGGTGCATGGACGCCTGGATCCCGATCACACTGGCCGCCGCGCTGGCGCAGACCTTTCGCTTCATGCTGCAAAAACAGCTGAAAGTGACCGGCCTGTCCACCGCCGGCGCCACTTTCGCGCGGTTCATCTATTCCGCGCCGCTGGTCGCCGTTCTGATCACGATCTATGCGCGCAGCTCGGGGCAGGCGTTCCCGCAGATGCCGGGCCGGTTCTGGGTCTTCGCGCTGTCGGGCGGGCTGACGCAGATCCTGGCCACGATGTGCGTCGTGGCGCTGTTTTCGCACCGCAACTTCGCCGTCGGCATCACCTTCAAGAAGACCGAGGTCGTCCTGACCGCCATCGTCGGCTTTGTGCTGCTGGGCGAGGGCGTTGCCCGGGCCGGGGCGCTGGCGATCGGCATCGGCCTGCTGGGGGTTCTGCTGCTCAGCGACCCGCCGGGCGGCACCGGCAGGTTCGCGGCGCGCATCCTG
>Ga0316207_10005428_pt1 | contig 10563 bp, 9 predicted proteins | sample 6weekpyrite_MG_FD_204943 | JGI IMG/M metagenome (GOLD analysis project Ga0316207, IMG submission 204943) | Microbial mat bacterial communities from mineral coupon in-situ incubated in ocean water Damariscotta River, Maine, United States -... | ecosystem: Environmental > Aquatic > Marine >...
CTCCGGGCTGGAGTTCGGAAAGAAAAACTAATGTGACTAGTGTTGTTGGTATGCTACCCGCTGCTAATAATCCTACGATACGCCAGTCAACGGATTTTTGTTGTGCATGTGAAAAGCCACCAACTGATTTTGTAATCGCAGCAAATAAAAGGTCGGTACCAACAGCAACCATTGGCGGAACTTGGAATCCAAGAATAAGTAGTGGCGTCATGAGTGCGCCGCCACCAACACCCGTCATACCCACTAGTATCCCCACTAAAAATCCAGATAGAGAAATTAATCCGTCCATGGTATCTCCAACTAATAAACAATTGGTGTACCGTACTGAATTTGGTGATGAATATGAAATCGTTAATCATTATTTGTATATATTATTATTGATATAAAGAATTGTCAGGATAGATTGATTGGTGAATATGATTGGATTGTTTGTTCGAATAATTGGGGCCGGATTTAACTGAAGGGAGCACAGTTGAATGAAGTTGTGATCTCTTTGGCGTTTACGAGATGTGTAAATGTAATTCTTCCCGGGTTAGCACCCGATCTACGGTCACGAGACATTTTAAGATTAGGGGGGGAATCCCAATAAGATATTATAATTTGTAACCGAGTAACTAAAAATTCGGAGACAATCTAATAAACTGGTCAATATTAACTTTAATGCGTTATGTGGATACAGTTAAGATGAGTGACGTTTTAGTTTATTTAGAAAATTGCTACCTTGATATAATGGTTTAGTCATATCAAGGTAGCTGAAAGTAACAATTAAAAAGCCATGTACTTAATCATCATGGTGCTTATGCTGATGATTTTGTTTATGGTGAGAATGTTTAGCATTGAATTTATGCGGTGGTGCCCAAGGAAATGGTCCCATCACATCATCTAGCATTATTCTCCAAGCATTCATATGTAACCACTCACTGTACATTGCTAATCCATTGTATTTGGGTAAATCGATGGTTGTTGGAATCTGACCAAAGGGTGTTCCTTTAGCAAACTCTGCATAAATTGCGTTCCTGACGTCCGTAACAAATTCATGTGTTGTTGTTACCCAAGACTTTGGTTCAAAAGGGGTAGCATGACTATGACTATAAACGGCTTTGTCAAAATCAAGAGTCTCGATTTTTTTAAGTGAAGCGACAAAAGGTTTAATATTAAAGTCTGGCGCAATAGTAAATAAGACACGATTTGGGGTGACTAAGTCTGCGATATAAGCAATGCGTTCTTTAGGTAGTACAAAAACTGTCATGCCCAAACCGTGATTCAAACCCAGGTAATGTAACTCAATCTTAGTACCGCCCATATTTATGTCTTTTCTTGATCCTTTCCAAAATTTGCTCGGTGTAGCCATGTCAGGGTGAGGGTTACTGACCATCCATTCATAGGCTTGATGATGTGCGATAGTCTTTGCGCCGACATCTTGAAAAACCTTACCACCAGCAGAATGATCCCAGTGATTGTGGCTATGAAATACTTTACGGATTGGCTTATCAGTTATTTCCTTAATGGCGGCTAACATTCCTTGCGAATGTTTTGTATTTACTGTTTCAAAAACGGCAACGCCTTTCTTAGTAACCACAAACATGGAAAAGTAACCCATATTCGGGTTACCGTAACTGTAGACATTTTCTGCGACTTCTGTTGTGTGTTCAGGTAGTGAATTTGCTGACACTTGAAAAGATAGTAATGCCGTAAGTAAAGCGGCACTAAATAGTTTTATGAATTGATTATATTGCATCTCGAATCTCCTTTTATAGATACTGAAAGTTGTTAACACTTTCACTCTTCAACAAGATAGAGTTTATAGAAGATTGTCAGGATGATTAAGTAGGGAAAAGTAAAATGACTGTTTCCAGATTTCAACAGATAGTTAATTGGAGCTTACTTGTTAGACATATATTCGTAAAGAAAGTCGATAAAAAGACGTGTTTTCAGTGGTGGTTTACGCGTTGTGGGATAAACCGCGTAGATATCAATGATTTGTTGCGAGTAGGATTCTAAAATTTTAACAACATTATCATCTTTGATTTCGTCCATTGTAAAATCCGTTAGCATTGCAATGCCTAAACCTGCTTGAACCGCTTTTGCTAAGGGTACGCCATTGGCGGCGATAAAGTTTCCCTTAATTGGAATATCTTCATTGTTTGATTCATTGGTAAAGCGCCATATGTCTGAGCCACCTTCCATATGTTTATACGCTAAACAATTGTGACCTTTCAGGTCGGCTGGTGTCTTCGGCGTTCCGTATTGTGTTAGATATTGCTTGTGAGCATAAACGTGTAGCGCTGTGTGACCAATTTTTCGAGCTTTTAACATAGAGTCTTTTAATGTACCAATGCGAATGACAATATCGAACCCACCCTCTATGACATCTACAAATTGATCTGACAAGTTTAGGGATATTTTAACATCTGGATATTTCGTTAAAAATTTTACAATTGCCTTAGGCAGAATGGTTTGTCCAAAAGTCACTGGCGCATTGATATACAAACTACCTTTTGGTTTGTCTCGAATCTCACCGACGGCGCTTTTTGCTTCATGCACTGTTTCTGCTAGTTGAACACAATATTGGTAAAAAGTGCGTCCCGCTTCAGTAATATCTAGCTGTCGAGTAGAGCGATTGAGCAATTGGACGCCAAGCTCATTTTCTAAGCGACTAATACGTTTGCTGACCAAGGATCGCGAAATGTCTAACTCGTCAGCCACCGCTGTAAAACTTTTCAGTTCTACAAGTCTTGAAAATAGGAGCATGTCATCAATTGATTTCATTAAGATTTGCCAGATATTGGAAACAAAGTGTTTCCATTATATCTATATATTATCTTGTTACCAGGTTACATAATTATGTAGCATTAATTTTAAAATCGGGAGAAATGTATGGGTTTAAAGGTGATCGGTGCGGGATTTGGTAGAACAGGGACTAACTCATTAAAAATTGCCTTGGAAACGTTGGAATCGGCGCCTTGCCATCACATGCTTGAAGTATTTCCCCGAGAAAAGCAAGTCAATTGGTTCCATGATAAGGCGCATGGAAAAAGTGTCCCATGGGATGAGGTCTTTGAAGACTTTGGATCTGCAGTTGATTGGCCTTCAAGCGCTTATTATAAAGAGTTGGCTGAGCACTATCCCGAGTCGAAAGTTATCTTAAGTATTCGTGACCCAGACAAATGGTATGAAAGTGCAAAAGAAACAATATATTTCGTTTCGACCGCAATTCCAAAATGGTTATTATTACTTTCTTCCAAAAAACGTCACGTATACGAAATGATCCAACAAACCATTTGGCAAGGTGTGTTCGATGGCAAATTTGAAGATAGAGAGCATGCTATTGAAGTATTTAATAATCATATACAGGAGGTAAGATCGGTTATACCTGAAGATCGCTTACTCATTCATGAAGCAAAAGATGGATGGGAGCCGCTATGTGAGTTTTTAGGTAAACCTATTCCAGAGATTCCTTATCCCAGAGTGAATGAAGCTGGTTCATTTAAGAAACAAATTAGAAAAATAAAAATAATGAGAAACCTACCTTGGGTATTGCTTTTCTTTGGTAGCGTTTTCACCGCTTATCAGTTGTAGTGCAAATTTTATTTGTCACCAAGCGAAATAACTCATGAGCTTGAATAAAAATTAAATGTCATAGGAATATATCTTATTGACTAAAAGTAAATGACAAAAACATTCCAAAACCCCCTCCAGAAGCCATAGCTTTTCTCTGGAATTATCCCACAGAAATAGGGTAGACTGGCCCTAACAATGTGAGAAATAAACCATTGTAGAATAATGGGGATAATATGAAAAATAAAACAATAATTCTTCTGGTTGGTCTGGCGCTATCCGCTTGTCAACACGAATCTGATGATACTGAACCTGAAAATAAAACCACAAAGCCGATTGATGCTCTCCCTGGAGTACCTGCTGAAAAAGTTGAAAATAATCTTAAATTAACGCTAAGCAGTAATTATCAAACATTTCAATATGGTGAAACAGCTGTGTTTACTGCTCGCTTGGAGAATGTTGGGAGCACTGATCTAATATTGTTTCAGTCATCTCCTTGCTCACCAGTGATTAATATGGGTGTTACTTCCAGCGATGAAACATTAAAAAAGTCATTAGATTATGGAGGATTACCTGTTGCCTGTGGCGCTGTTGTTGTCGATGTACCTTTAGAAGTCGGGGAAGTGTTAAGCCGTGAAGTATCCTGGGACTTATCGTTTTATGAAAATATTTTTGCAGAAAACGGTGATTACAAGGTCACAGCAAAGGCGTTATTAGATACCGGTAATAGTAATGAAACTAAAGGTGTAAGTATTGCAATTAATGTAGCGATTCAAAGTGGCTTGGAATATAAGAGTTTGTTAGAAGTGTTAAATATCGCCTTTAATGATGCTTCGGTAAAAGATTGGTATGCAATCAACGACTATGAGAATAAATGCATATTAACAGAAAGTTCAAACTATAAAGTTATTGAGTTTACCAATGGACAAGCTCGATATTCGGATGAATCGGTTACTCCACAAAGCGATAACACAACGCTGGATATTCCTGGTTGTAATGCTAATTTGATTGAAGGGCCCCTTTGGCAAGTGACTATTCGCAATAAATTTGGCGTAGCTAGCGGTAGCTATGGCTTTAAGATTGACGCAAGTACCGGTGTTATTACTGCAAGAGAATAGATAAAAATAAAAGATAGCGACACAATTGAAGTATTTAGAAAAAAATAATACTAACTTCTTAAATGTAATTTAAATGAGTGTTTCAATAATAATATTTTTACACCAATAAACTTTTCGGAAGAGTTTTGGTGTTTTGTTTTAACAAGGATTGTTAATAATAATGAAAAAAACTTCCTGGTTTTATTTTCTTAGTATATTTTATTCGGTTTCCCTTGTTGCACAAGATTATACGGTGATTGTATTGCAAAAGGGTAGTGGCGACCCTATTACAAACGCCACTGTCGTGTTACAAGACTCTGGAGAATATGGTGAGACAAATGAGAATGGTCTGATTAAGTTCGAAGATGTTGTTTTCCCCGAAAAATTAAAAGTACTCAATTCAGGGTACGAAACTTTTAGTCTATCTGAGTCTTCCGGTAAATCTGTACGTACGGTTTATCTAACACCACTTTCTGTTGATGGCGATCTGATTGAGGTATTAGAAGAACGTGTGGAAGAAAAAACCTCAAAAATTGTTATGAGTAGTGAAGAGCTTCGACGTGCCCCTGGAACTCAAGGTGATACGCTTAAAGCCATTCAATCAATGCCTGGCGTTGTCACCGCTGTAGAGGGGACGGGCATTATGTATATCCGTGGCAGCGAACCTAATCAAAGTATCATTTGGGTTAATCGAGCTCGGATTGGGTACTTATATCATTTTGGTGGTTTGCACTCTACTATTAGTCCTTTGCTGGTCAGGGACTTTAATATGTTTCTTGGAGGTTTTCCTGTTGAATATGGAGATGCTTTAGGTGGTGCCTTAGATGTTAAACTCCGCACACCAAAAAAAGATCGCTGGCATCAATATTATTCAGTTGGAACCTATGACGCATCGGTTGTACTAGAAGGTCCCATCGGTAAAAAAAATGGGAAAGATTCAATGTATGTTTCAGCGAGACGCAGCTATATTGATGCGATACTTGATCCTGCAGCGTTTTCTGATTTCGCTTTTGGAGAGAGCGATGACAAAGCATTGCAAAATGAAACCATACAGGTCCCTGAATTTTATGATGTTCAAGCTGTGTGGCAGCGTGATTTAAAAAAAGGTCGTTTATTAGTGCAACATTTTAGTGCTGGGGACAGTATTAAGGTTGTACTAAATAGTGATAAATATAAAGATCCTAGTTCCGCAGGTAATTTAGAGTCCAGCCTGGCATATCACAGCACCAGTATAGTCTGGGAGCAGGAGTGGGCAAAAAATTTATATTCTGTATCGTCGCTCTATTTGATTCATAGAGATCAGCGGCTCCGTATAGGTCAGGATGATGATGGTAAACCGTTTTATTTGGATATTGTAGAGGACGATATTGTATGGCAACCTGAATTGCGTTGGATTGCCAGTCGTTCAACAGAAATCATTGGCGGGGTAGAATCAATTTATGCTCGAACACCAGTGTCCGCCAATATAGTGCGGCCGCCAGCATTTGAAGACCCGGATCATAACTTTACAACAGGAGAAAAATTTCGCGTCGAAGCAACTTATAAAACGGGTATGATTAATCCCTACATTAAGTTTAGAAAAACTTGGTTTAACAAGTTAAAGACTCAATTGGGTGTGAGACATAGCTATTTAAAATCCAATGGGCGTAATGAACTCAGTGATACTTCTCCACGTGCTTCCTTTGAATACGAACTTAACAAAAAAACAACGTTAAGCGGAGTCTGGGGGCGGTATCTACAATTGTCAGATGGTTCCCAATGGGTTAGAGATGCAGGTAATCCAGATTTAAAGTATATCGAGGCACAACATCAAATAGCAGGGATAAACTATAAAATTGATGACCTTTGGAGTGTTCAGTTCGAAGCCTATCATAAGCCAATGAAAAACCTGGTGGTGATATATGATGAGCCACTGCCAAACAATTATCAAAATACTGGCACAGGCCGCGCTTATGGATTTGATTTACTAATAAAAAGAGAATATTCAGATAGAAAAATGGGTTGGATGAGTTACTCTTACCTTGATTCAAAACGTACAGAGAAGGGTGTAACGTTCCCTTTTTCTGGTGATCAACGCCATACTTTTAGTTTGGTCTGGAGTCAGCCATTGTCTGGTTCCTGGAATCGTTGGAATATTGGGATAAGGGCAAGAATCAATTCTGGCAAGCCTTATACAAAAGTCATTGGGAGAGAAACGATCTGCAAAGATACTAACGAAAATTTTGGTAAGTGCGACGATTTTAATGACGCTGGCACAGAGCATGTGTTCTCCCATTGGAGTCCTATTAGAGGTCCAAGAAATGGATCAAGGTTACCAAACTTTTACCAATTGGATTTACGTATTGATCGGGAATTTCTCTTTGATACCTGGAAAATGAATGTTTTTCTAGACATATTAAATGTATTAAATATTAAGAATATCGTAGAGTATAGATATGGCCATAGTTACCAATCATTTGATAATCCTGGTGAAGAGTTGTCTACTCTTTTGTTTCCATCATTGGGCGTAGAGATAGAAATATGAGGAAGTTACCGATATCAGATCGAAAATATTTTCATATTACGCGTAAGCGTGTTCAATTTGCCGTTAAGCATGTGAATACAGTCGAATTTGTTTATTCTAATTTGGACTCAAGTGTAAAAGTTACGACTAAATCTGACACCTAGTTTAGGGAAAAGCAAACACCTGAAATACTCGGCGGTAACTTTGAATAATCGACGTATTTGGTGTAAGTGTTGATTCACTTACTTGGCTTAATAATGGATTTCAGAAGGGTGTTCAATTAATTTTGGGTTTACATCGTAGCTGGTAAAATGACACTGAGCCCGCGTCACAGAATAGGTGCATTTATTTCTGATGAAGCGGCCTCAGTTTTAAACGTAAACATTAGTCAACAAGATATCGTTCCTGCTTGCCAATTTCGTGTACTCGAAATACCAAGATGACAGCACCAGAGTCACTCGTGCTAGCGGTGTGTACTTGCTTTAGCGGGACTTTGATCACATCTCCTTCTTTACCTAAAATATCCGGCTTGCCGTCTTGTAAAAGAGTGACACTGCCTGCGATGATATAAGCAAACTCCTCCCCAGGGTGCCAGTGTTTTGGTAATTTCGTGTGTGGTGGAATTACAACTTTACTGACGATGACTTCTGTATTCTCTGTACCTTCAAGTTTATCTTTGCGTAGATTGTCTAATTGTAATTTTGAATAATTTATGGAATCTTCTATCCCATGCGAGAGCGCAACATTTTGAGTTGTTGCAAAGACTAAAGTTGTGGCGATCAGTGCTGAAACGATTGTTGTTTTCATGTTTGTCTCCTTGTTTGTCTGAAAATTATTAGATGTTGTTCTCGATCAAAGTTTTAGCAGCGGGGATTGCTTTAACAAGCCCGTCTAGACCAGTGTGATTATGATTGCGTTTCATGCCTTTGATAGATTGACTAATCAATCCTTCGAAGTTGAAAGCTTTTTCGGAATAATCGTCATAATCCCACAAACTGCGTTCATCCATGATGGCTTTAAAATCACCGCCATAAATATGCAAGGCACCACTGGTTTTGGTGCTAGGATTTTCAATGTGGTGTATTGCATCTTCAGTTAAGCTGAAGACTTCACCAACATTAACTTCTGCATCACGATCTATAGCGAGGTCTTTACCGTTCGCGGAACGTTTATAAATAACATTCTTTTCTCTACCATACAATTGACCAATGCAAGCAAACACGGTGTGATTATGAATACCACTTTGAAAACGCGCTGGAACACGAACATACATCATAGTGAGTTCAGGCGAATTATGAACTATCATTTCCCCAACGTCTGCGTCAGCTGGTATAGCAGATTCTAGCGTGTCAGTGATATGTTGCAGATCGTTTTCATTTAATGTTTTTTGCAGAAATTCTGCAGCTGCTGCGTGGCGATTTTCTGTGTCAGCCATTGCTTTTTTGCATGCTTTAGCGAAGCCTTCGATTGTAAAGTTTTCCATGATAATGTCTCCTTTTATTGGGTTTGAGTAGTTGCTCTGTGAGAGCGTTAATCGACAGTGACAGTATCGTATGTTGGTATTCGCAAATAAATCCCCTAAAATAGCAAAAGAGATTTGCAAAATTGCAAAGAATGATTATTAAGCAAAAGGAGGTCATTGTTGAGTATATTTCCATCTGAAGGAACTATAAAAGCGCAAAATATGGCGTTGGAATGGACCGACCTAAGTATTATATTGGCCATCTGTCGCGCAGGAACGCTTGCTGGCGCAGCTCGTATGCTTGGCCAAAATCACAGTACAATATTTAGAAAAATCAACGCTATAGAAGAAAAAACAGGGGTTCGCTTTTTTGAGAGATTACGTGATGGGTATGCGATGACAGACGCTGGTCAATCTGCCATGCATTACGCAGAGCGAATTGAAGCGGAAGTCCATGCTTTGGGCAGAGAGGTGTTAGGGCAGGATTCTCGCTTACAAGGTAAAGTAAGGGTGACTGCGCCAGAAGGTATGCTTTGGAGAGTATTACCACCGCTGTTTGCTGCCTTTTGTCGAGAGCATCCGGAGGTAAATATAGAGATACTTGGTGGGCATATATCTGTGGATCTCAATAAGCGTGAGTCCGATATCGCCATTCGCGCCACCTCCAAGCCACCCGATACGAGTCTTGGAAAAAAGCTGTGTAAATTTCGGTTTGCGTTTTATGCTGCGCCAAAGTTTATTGAAGAGATGGATGACAGGCCACTACAGGAACAACCCTGGTGCTCTATTGAAGGTGTACATGAGTGGCTCGTTCCAATGGTTTGGAAAAAGGCGGCACATGCAGAAAGTGTCATCGCTTTTAGTAGTGCAAGTGTCTTTGCAGTAATCAATTGTGCGGCCGAAGGTATGGGCTTAACTTTCATGCCTTGTTATTTGGCAGATGCTGACCCAAGATTGGTACGGGTAAGCAATTTGCTCGAGCCATTAACGCTGGAATTGTGGATTCTTACTCATCCTGATTTACGACACACTGCTAGAGTAAAAACGCTAATGGCATTTTTATATGATGAGCTGGGCAAAGATTGTGATCTTTTTGAAGGTAAACGTCCCATTAGTAGTCCACAAGAAGTGTTTACGCTTTAGCTATGTGTTTATTTTGTGCATAAATACTTTTTAAATTGAATTGTAGATATTTATTATCAGCTATTATAAGACTAAGGATTTGCACTTAAGAGATGTCAAAAATGCTTAATGTCCTCATTGTTTTTATTTCCGCTTATGCGCTTCTGAATTTATATGTTTATTTAGTGCAGGATAGTTTTGTACTATTTCCACCGCCTAAAAGTCAGTTTATAGAAAATATTCCACAAAAGCATTGTATTACTTTAGACATTGATGATGTGCAATTAAATGGAATTAAAGTTTTAAATAAACCCGATGCGTTATATACAATAATTTATTTTGGTGGCAATGCAGAAGATGTGACATACAATTATTATGATTTTCTGAATAATTTGAATACCAATATGATTGCTATCAATTATCGCGGTTATGCAGGAAATGGAGGAGAGTCTAGCCTTAAACAGCTATCTCTTGATGCAGATCAGATAATAGAAAAATTGCTTAAGGATTATCAAATTGAAACAAATAGGCTAGTATTAATGGGAAGGAGTTTAGGCAGTGCACTGGCTGTAGAAAATGGGAAAAAATTTAATCCGGCAGGCATCGTTGCAGTGACACCCTTTGATAGCTTACTTGCGATGGCGAAAAAATACTATAGCTATTTACCTGTTTCATTATTACTAAAGCATAACTTTGATAATTTAGAAAAAGCTGCTGATACAGATGTACCAATGCTAATTATTTCTGGTGAGGAAGATAGAATTATCCCTCAATCCCACGCAAGAAAGTTATTTAATGTATGGAACGCTAGCCCAAAAAAA
>Ga0316207_10005429_pt1 | contig 10563 bp, 10 predicted proteins | sample 6weekpyrite_MG_FD_204943 | JGI IMG/M metagenome (GOLD analysis project Ga0316207, IMG submission 204943) | Microbial mat bacterial communities from mineral coupon in-situ incubated in ocean water Damariscotta River, Maine, United States -... | ecosystem: Environmental > Aquatic > Marine >...
CCTGCCCCAACAATCACAAAGGTCAGCAATCGCTTGATCCGCTCAGGATCACCCGAAGCCTCTGCTTCTTCAAAGGCGTTGAGGATTGATCCGCGCACCGCAACGCCGTCTTCCACTGTTTTCAGACCAGGCGCGTATGGGCCCCATTCGTCGCGGCCAAAATAGGAATGCGTTGCGCCCGTTGCGATCACCAGCTTGTCATAGGAAAGCTGTTGATCGCGATTATAGGTAATCGTCTTTGACGCAGCGTCGACCGCCTCAACCTCGCCTTTGAGCACGCGCACATTGCCATCACCGCGAAACAGGCTGCGGATCGGGGTTGCAACGTCAGAGGGGTTCAATGTCGCCGTGGCGATTTGATACAAAAGCGGCTGGAACAGGTGGTAATTGCGCTTGTCGATCAGCGTGATCCTGACGGGCAAGCGCTTGAGTTTTTCAACCGCTGCCAATCCTCCAAACCCTGCGCCGACAACAACGATATGCGGCCAGCGATCGGGGATTTCGGAATATTCGCGGTCGAAAAAGATGTTCTTTTCCATCCACGCCAGAATGGCCCGATCGACAGAGAACACGCCTGCCCCCTTTGCTTCGTAAAGGGCGAGGAAAAGGAATGGGAAAAAGGTCACATTGGGATGCGCGCCTGTCACCATGTAAAAGGCGATTAGAAAAAACAGCCCGTATGAAACGATCAGCGCGCCAAAGCCTGTAAAAAAGAACACCGACCAGAATATCGCCAGCCAAGCGGGGAATCCTTCGAAAATGGTCGTTGGCAACCATGTGAGGACGACAATGGGAGGCTCGAACACTTGCGCATAGGCGAGCAGTGTGACGCCCATCCAGATGCGCAATATCGCCATCGCAATCGGCGCAAGATGTTCGCGCGACCAGTCCCATGCGGCAAATGTCGGACGCGCGAGCGGGAATGCGCTTGCCTTCAACCCCGAGGCCAGAATTCGGTCGAGCGATAGTGCGGCTGGCCCGTGGAACACATACCAGATCAGCATCGCGCTCACGATCAGGTTGGTTGTCGTGGGGACATAGACCGCCTGACTAACCAGCGTGAGAGCCGCCATCGCCAGCGCTGCTGGACGCGTGAAAAAGCCAAGGATCAACAAAACAGGCCCGATCAGTTCAATCGCAAGGCCGGTTTGCGCGGCGGTTACCGCATCCATCCAGCTGACCGGATATTCGTGCGTGGCGAGGTAGACCGCATTGTCCCAGTCAGCCGCCTTCACAAGGCCTGAACGCAGGAACCACATGGCGATAAAGAACCGCGTGACGATATCGGTGAAGGGGAAGAACGTTTCTGTTCCATCCAGATACCATTTCGACCATTGGCGCAGCGTGATACGCACCCAAGGCGGATAGCGTTCTTCCTGTAGGCGGTCGGCGGGGTCAATCACCGGGTCATTCACCGGCTCAGCAGGCACAGAGCTGTGCTGATCGCCCGTTTGCGAAGCGCTGGTCATACATGTTCCTCCTGCCCACCATTCGCAGCGAACCTGCTTCCGGTTACAATAGTCCGTGCGGCACAATTGTGTGCTGCATCTGGAGGGAGATGCGTGGACAGCATATTGCGCCCATGCGTCTCCCCCTTGCCAATTGCGTGCGCTCGGCATAGCCGCGCACTCAACTGCATCTATTCACACCTGCTACCACAGAAAGTCCGATTGCCATGGTCCCCCGTTACGCCCGCCCCGCCATGACCGCGCTTTGGGAACCCGAAGCCAAATACCGCATCTGGTTCGAGATCGAAGCGCATGCGACCCAGAAGCTGGGCGAAATGGGTGTCGTCCCTGAAAGCGCGGGCAAGGCGCTGTGGGACTGGTGGGCAACAAACCCTGCAATTGATGTCGAAGCGATCGACGCGATCGAAGCTGTGACCAAACATGATGTGATCGCCTTTCTTACTTGGGTGGCAGAACAGGTTGGCGACGAAGCGCGCTTTATGCATCAGGGTATGACCAGCTCCGATGTGCTCGACACAACTTTGGCGGTGCAGCTGGCGCGCTCGACCGACCTGCTGCTCGAAGACCTCGATGGTTTGCTCGCCGCGATCAAAACCCGCGCGCAAGAGCACAAGTTCACTCCGACAATCGGACGCAGCCACGGCATTCACGCGGAACCAGTGACTTTCGGGCTTAAACTGGCACAGGCTTATGCCGAATTTGACCGTTGCCGCGACCGCCTTATTGCCGCGCGCAAGGAAATCGCGACCTGCGCGATCTCGGGCGCGGTTGGCACGTTTGCCAATATCGATCCGGCAGTCGAAGAATACGTCGCCGAGCAGCTCGGCCTTAGCGTTGAGCCGGTCAGCACACAGGTGATCCCGCGCGATCGCCATGCGATGTATTTCTCCACCCTCGCCGTGATTGCAGGCAGTATTGAGCGTTTGGCGGTTGAAATCCGTCACTTGCAGCGCACCGAAGTGCTCGAAGCGGAAGAGTATTTCTCCAAGGGCCAGAAGGGCTCATCGGCTATGCCGCATAAGCGCAATCCGATCCTCACCGAAAACCTGACCGGCCAGGCGCGCATGATCCGCAGCTATGCCCTGCCTGCGCTTGAGAATGTCGCCCTTTGGCACGAGCGCGACATCTCGCATTCTTCGGTTGAACGCTTCATCGGGCCCGATGCGACCATCACGCTCGACTTTGCTCTCGCCCGTCTTACCGGCGTGGTTGAAAAGCTGCTGGTCTACCCCGAACGGATGCAGGGTAACCTCGATGCAATGGGCGGATTGGTCCATTCGCAGCGCGTTCTGCTTGCTCTCACACAGGCCGGCGTCAGCCGCGAAGACGCCTATCGCCTGGTTCAGCGCAACGCGATGAAGGTGTGGGAATCAAACGGCACGTTATCGCTGCTCGACCTGCTTAAAGGCGACGAGGAAGTGACCGCTGCGCTGTCCGATGCAGAACTCGAAGAGAAGTTCGACCTTGAATACCACTTCAAGCATGTCGACACGATTTTTGCCCGCGTGTTTGGCTAAGGCCGCCCTCCTGGTTGGACTTGGGGCCGAAAAGCCCTAGGTTTCAGGGCAGGATAAGACACAAGAAAGGTCAAATCACGTGCAGATCGTCCGCACCATCATCTGGGTTCTGATCCTGTTTGCGATCCTGACCTTTTCGTTTTTCAACTGGGATACGGTCGAGGTAAACCTGTGGGAGAACCTTGTGCTGGAAACCAAGGTTCCCGTACTGGTTATTACGGCCTTTATCCTCGGCCTGTTGCCGATGTGGCTCTATCACCGCAGCGTGAAATGGAGCCTTAGCCGGCGCATTCGCAGCCTTGAAGCCTCGATCAAATCAACCGCACTTTCCCAGCGCCACGAGCCAACGGCTGGCGCCGCGGTGGATACTGCTGTGGACAAGCCTGTGGATAACCCTGCTCCGGCGCAAGATGATCTCGCGCTCGACAGCCCGGCCGAGGACAGCAAACCCGCATGAGCAACCCTGTCTATCTCGCGCTTGACGTTCCGCAAATCGATCAGGCCAAGGCGCTGATCAACAAGGTCAAAGCGCATATTGGCGGCGTGAAGCTGGGGCTTGAATTTTACTGCGCGCACGGCCCTCACGGGGTGCACGAAATCGCACATATGGGTCTGCCGATCTTCCTCGACCTGAAGTTCCACGACATTCCCAACACTGTCGCAGGCGCGATGCAGGCAGTGCATCTTTACGAACCCAAAATCGTCACCGTTCACGCCAGCGGTGGCCGCGCGATGATGGAAGACGCCAAGGCAGCCGCTGCCGAAGGATGCAAGGTTGTCGGCGTGACAATGCTGACCAGCCTTGATGAAAGGGATCTGGCTGCAACAGGCGTTGGCGGCACAGCGCATGACCATGTGATGCGTCTTGCAGAGCTCGCCCACACGGCCGGTCTTGACGGGATCGTGTGTTCAGGGCGCGAAGTGAAAGAGGTGCGCAAGCAATGGAAAGACGGCTTTTTCGTCGTTCCGGGCCTGCGCCCCGCTGGATCAGGTGTCGGCGATCAGAAACGCACTGTCACACCGCGACAGGCGCGCGATGACGGCGCAAGTGTGCTGGTGATAGGCCGCCCGATTAGCCGCGCTGATGATCCGATGAAAGCCGCGCGCGCCATCGAAGCGACGCTCTAAGACAAACTAGTCAGCAACGGCTTCCGGCTGCACTTCCGGTTCCGCGTCGCCCTGGAAATTGGACGAATCCACATTCCAGCCAACCAGCCGCAGGTCTTCTCCTGATCCGCGAAAGGTGAAGGTTTCAACCGCTTCACCGTTTTCGAACACGGTATTCATCGTCACCACCGTCGTCGTCAGGCCGTTATTGGTGTTGATGTTAAAACCCTGTCGCGACGTGCTTTCCATCTTGCCCATGCGCTCGGTCACATGGGCAACCAGCGCGTCCATATCCTGCGCGGTTGTTACCTCGCGAAACTCCTGCCCCGTCTGGCCGTAAAGAGCGCGCGAATTGCCTTCGTTATAGGTTGCGTGGAACTGCTCGATCTCATCAGTGGCTCCATCGAGTTGAGCCATCGGATTGCAGGCAGACAGCAAAAGAGCGAAAAGCGCGGCGAATATCGTCTTGATGTGCATCGTGATCCCTTCACAAGAACTCCGAGAGAACGTCAGCCAAAAAACGCCAAAGCGCAAGCCAATGCTTGTCCCGCTTGCTGGCAAGTGGTTAGAGCCAAACCATGCTGATCAAGATTTGCGGCCTTTCAACACCCGAGACAATCGCAGCTGCCGCCGATGCAGGGGCAAGTCATGTGGGACTGGTGCATTTCGCCAAAAGCCCGCGGCATGTCTCGCTCGAAACAGCGGCAAAGTTGCGATCTGGTGTGCCCGATGGGGTCAAGGTGGTCCTTCTTCTGGTCGATGCCAGCGCCGAGGAAACCGCTCGTGCAGTCGATGCGGTGCGCCCCGATGTCATCCAGTTCCACGGGCGCGAGACGCCCGATTGGGTGGGCGAGGTTCGCAGCGCGACCGGACTTGAGGTGTGGAAAGCATTGGGCGTTCGCGATGCGGGCACGCTTGAACGCTCTGCACAATATGCGGGAAAGATTGATCGTCTGCTGTTCGACGCACCGCCGCCCCTCTCACGCGAGGCTGCTCTACCGGGAGGAAACGGTGTGGGCTTTGATTGGAACTTGCTCAAAGGCCACGATCACACTGTCGAGTGGGGCCTTGCTGGCGGCCTAAACCCCGACAACGTCGCCGAGGCTATCGGTGCAACCGGAGCGCCCTTGGTCGATGCGTCATCAGGCCTTGAAAGCGCGCCGGGCGTGAAGGACGTGGACAAGATCGCTGCGTTCTGCAAAGCGGCGCGCGAAGTTTCGAAGGCCCTATGACAGACCAACCCAACTCATATCGCACCCAGCCCGATGATCGCGGGCATTTTGGCGAGTTCGGCGGACGCTATGTCGCCGAAACGCTGATGCCGCTTATCCTTGATCTGGAGCGTGAATATCGCGCGGCGCAGGCTGATCCTGAATTTCAGCGTGAATTTGACGATCTGCTCGAACATTATGTGGGCCGCCCCTCGCCGCTCTATTTTGCCGAGCGGCTGACTGAAGCCTTGGGCGGCGCGCAGGTCTGGTTCAAGCGAGATGAATTGAACCACACCGGCGCACACAAGATCAACAATTGCATCGGGCAGATCCTGCTAGCCAAGCGGATGGGCAAGACCCGCATCATTGCAGAAACCGGCGCAGGCCAGCACGGCGTTGCCACCGCAACCGTTTGCGCGCGCTTTGGCCTGCCTTGCGTCATCTATATGGGCGCAGAGGACGTAAAGCGGCAGTCGCCCAATGTGTTCCGCATGAAGCTGCTGGGCGCAAAGGTTGTCCCCGTCACCAGCGGCGGCGCGACATTGAAAGACGCGATGAACGAAGGGCTGCGCGACTGGGTCGCGAACGTCCATGACACATTCTACATCATCGGCACCGCTGCAGGCCCGCATCCTTACCCTGAGTTGGTGCGCAATTTCCAAAGTGTGATCGGCTTGGAAGCGCGCGCGCAAATGCTGGCGCGCACCGGACGCCTGCCCGATCTGCTGGTCGCTTGCATTGGCGGTGGGTCAAACGCGTTGGGGCTATTCCACCCATTCCTCGACGATGCAGATGTCAAAATGCTCGGCGTCGAAGCGGCTGGGCACGGGCTAGACGGCGATGAACACGCGGCAAGCCTGCTAGGCGGCGCACCGGGAGTGCTCCACGGCAACAAGACCTATCTGCTGCAAGACGAAGACGGCCAGATCACCGAAGGCCATTCGATCAGCGCTGGCCTAGACTATCCCGGCATCGGCCCCGAACACGCATGGCTGAAAGACACAGGCCGCGTCGAATATACGGCTGTGACCGACGAGCAGGCGCTGGACGGTTTCCAACTCCTCTGCCGCACCGAGGGCATCATCCCCGCGCTAGAACCATCGCACGCTCTGGCAGCAGTGGCGGAGCGCGCTAAGGTGATGGGTGAAGACCAGATCATCCTGATGAATCTGTGCGGGCGTGGCGACAAGGACATCTTCACCGTGGCCGAGAAGCTGGGAGTGGAGATGTAACGGTTGTCCGAGGCTTTTCACCAGAAACTGCTGAACTGGTTCGTGAGCATCCTGCAATTGCTGACCGCGATTGCGCTTATGCTGGTAATCTTCTGGTTCGTCCGCGCTCCCGAGATTGAACCATACTATCAATCCACCCACCTTGCCTCGATTGCGCCTGCAATGGGCGGAGTTCTTGCATTCTACATCTTGTTTTTTCCTCAGGTCCTTGTCTGGCACCTACTGGATTTCTGCCAACGTGGCGAGCCTTCGCTAAGAATTGAGAGATTCCTTGCCAGCCATATGAACTTGGTCGCGACCATGGGACTTCTGCAATTCGCCGCCATCCTGACCGTGCTAGGGCTTGGCAGTTGGAATTCCTGCGATGAGCTTCCTTTGGACGCGTTACCTCATTCTTGTCGGATCGGACTCCAATGGTGGCTCACACTAATGTTCTACGGCCCCTTGCTGTTTTCGCTCATCCTTTGCATTGGCAAAGCAGCGGTCACAATCCGATCGCGGCTTGCGAAGATTCAATGACCCGCCTCTCAAACGCCTTCTCAGCCCCCCACCCCGCTTTCGTCGCCTTCATCACCGCTGGCGATGGGGACACCGCTGCCAATCTCGACGCGCTGGTTGCAGGCGGCGCCGATGTGATCGAACTCGGCATGCCGTTCACCGATCCGATGGCGGACGGGCCTGCAATTCAGGCTGCAAACCTACGCTCGCTCGGCGCGGGAACAACCACCGCCGATGTTTTGCAAATCGCGACCGACTTCCGCGCGCGGCATCCCGACACGCCGCTTGTGCTGATGGGATATGCCAATCCGATGATCCGGCGCGGGCCAGAGTGGTTTGCTGAAGCAGCCCATAAGGCTGGCGTTGATGGCGTCATCTGCGTCGATATTCCGCCCGAAGAGGACGAGGCGCTTGGCCCTGCCCTGCGCGCCAAAGGCATCGCCCCGATCCGGCTCGCCACACCAACCACCGATGACAAGCGCCTGCCGACTGTGATCGAGGGCAGCCAGGGATTTCTCTACTACGTCTCTGTCGCGGGGATCACCGGTAAGCAGCAGGCAGCGATCGAATCGATTGCGACCAACGTTGCGCGCATCAAACGCGCCACCGATATCCCCGTCGCAGTCGGCTTTGGTGTGCGCACACCCGAGCAAGCCGCCGAAATAGCGCGCGTTGCCGATGGCGTCGTTGTCGGCTCTGCCTTTATCGATTTGATCGAAGAATATGGCGCCGAGGCTCCGGCCAAGCTACAAGAGCTGACTTCTGCGATGACGAGCGCCATGCGCGCAGCCACGAACGTCAATCGCGCCTAAGGGATTTTGAGATGAACTGGTTTACCCGCGTCCGCAATTCGCTCGGCTTTGGTGCTGACAAGAAGACGACTGAAAAAGACCTCTGGATCAAGTGCAAATCCTGTCAGGAAATGCTGTTTGTCCAGGAATATGAGGACAATCTTTCGGTCTGCCCGCGCTGTGAATTTCACGGACGGATTGGCGGCGATGCACGGCTGACGCTTTTGCTGGATGAGGGGTTTGAGATGCTCGAACTCCCCGAAGTCACCGAAGACCCGCTCAAATTCAAAGACCAGAAGAAATACACCGACCGGCTCAAAGCCGCTCGTTCCAAGAACCCCGAAGAAACCCCCAATCGCGATGCCTATGTCGTAGGTTCGGGCGCGATCAACGGCCACCCGGCGGTTGTGGGCGTGCAGGACTTTACCTTTATGGGCGGTTCGATGGGCATGGCTGTGGGCGAGGCGTTTTGCCGCGGGGCAGAGCGCGCATTGACCCGCAAATGCCCCTATATCGTCGTCACCGCGGCAGGCGGTGCGCGGATGCAGGAAGGTATTCTCAGCCTGATGCAAATGCCGCGCGCAACCGTGATGACACGGCGTTTGAAGGCGGCAGGCCTGCCCTACATCGTCATCCTGACCGACCCGACCACGGGCGGCGTGACGGCGAGCTATGCGATGCTGGGCGATGTGCATATCGCAGAACCGGGCGCCCTGATCGGCTTTGCCGGACAACGCGTTATTCAGGACACGATCCGCGAACAACTGCCCGAAGGGTTCCAGCGGGCCGAATATCTGCACAAGCACGGCATGGTCGATATGGTCGTTTCGCGTCACGAGCTGAAAGACGCGCTCGCGCAGGTGCTCGACTATCTGCAACCCGCCGAAGCTGCCTGACGCGCGTTAAGCCAGAACTATGAGGGACATGGGGACCTCCGATGATCCGCGCGTTCAGGCGCAGCTGGATCGGCTATCGGGCCTGAGCATTCAGCGCGACACATTGGGGATGGATGCAATCCGCTTGCTTCTGTCCCGGCTGGGTGACCCGCATTTGCGGTTGCCGCCGGTATTCCATGTGGCAGGGACCAACGGCAAAGGATCAACCTGCGCCTTCCTGCGCGCGATGCTGGAAGCACAAGGGTACCGCGTCCACGTCACCACTTCCCCGCATCTGGTTCGCTATAACGAACGGTTCCGCGTGGCGGGTGAGCTGATTAATGATGCAAGGCTGGCGGAGCTGCTGGAGCAGGTCTTCGATGCCGCCGAAGGGCTCGGTTGCAGCTTTTTCGAGATTACAATCGCTGCCGCCTTCACCGAATTTGCCCGCGTTCCCGCCGATGTTTGCGTTGTCGAGGTCGGCCTTGGCGGCAGGCTCGATGCAACCAATGTGTTGGAGTCTAAGGCGCTCGCGGCCTGCGGGATTGCGGCCTTGGGGATCGACCACGAGAGGTTCCTACTCGCGCCAGAGGATGGCGTTCCGCAAGACCCGATGGCGCGGATTGCGTTTGAGAAAGCAGGCATTGCAAAGCGCGGCGTGCCGCTGGTCAGTTTGGGTTCGAGGTATCCTGCACAAGCTTACGCAGCGATTGAAGACGCAGCGCAACGTGCCGGCGCGCCGCTTTGTTCCTTCGGCAGCGATTGGTCCTGCGATGAAACAAACGCGCCTGCGGGAAAGTTTCATTATTCGGAATTGCGCGGCGAATACGAACTGCACCCAATGGCGCCTGCGCTCAACGGTGAACACCAGTTCGAAAATGCCGGGCTGGCGATTGCGATGCTGCGCTCTCAAGACCGCTTAACGGTCAGCGAAGAGGCAATGTCCGCAGGCATTGGCGCAGCATCTTGGCCAGCGCGGATGCAATTGCTGGGTCAAGGCCCGCTAACCGCGCTCGCCCCGGATCAGGCTGTCTGGTTAGACGGGGGACATAATGTGAGCGCTGGCCGCGCAATTGCGACAGGGATCGCCGGGCCTGTGCATCTCGTCATGGGTATGCTCGACAATAAAGACCCCACTTCCATCACCGCGCCTTTGGGTGAACGCGTGCGCAGTCTTTCGATCATTCCCGTCCCTGGCCACGACGCACATCCCGCTTCGGCATTTGGCCCCGACGCGGTAGCGCGCGACGGGCTGGAGGACGCGCTGCGTAACCTGCCAGCAAATGGTTTTCCGATCCTTATCGCAGGCTCGCTCTACCTCGCAGGCGAAGCGCTCAAGCTGAATGACGAAGTGCCGGTTTAGGGTGCCGGTTTAGGCGGATTTTACTCCGCAGGTCGCGCTTTCGCATCGGGAGCAACGATGCCTGCATTCTTTCCAAGTCTCGCTTGCCGCATCCATTCGATAATGCACAGCACCACAGCGAACATGCCAATGACCGTCGTCAGGATAAACACATCGAAGTAGCCGCGCTCTTCGATCATCTGCCCAAGCGCGCCTCGGCCAAGCGTTCCGACCAACAATGTGAGCGAAGACAGCAAGGCGTATTGAACCGCGCTATAGCCCTTGGAAACAATGCTGGAGAGATATGCTACAAAGGCGGCCCCTGCGACGCCGACCGCAATGTTCTCACCCGCAATCGCCATCATGAGCTTTGCCAAAGACGCGTCTCCGCCCAGTTGAGAGACAAGCCAGCTAAATCCTGAATTGTCGGCAACGGCCTGCACCAGCGCCCCGCCCCGCGCCAGATCGGCGTAAAGCAGATTGGTGATCGCTGCGAAAAAGGCCCCAAGCGTCAATGTCAG
>Ga0316207_10005430_pt1 | contig 10560 bp, 12 predicted proteins | sample 6weekpyrite_MG_FD_204943 | JGI IMG/M metagenome (GOLD analysis project Ga0316207, IMG submission 204943) | Microbial mat bacterial communities from mineral coupon in-situ incubated in ocean water Damariscotta River, Maine, United States -... | ecosystem: Environmental > Aquatic > Marine >...
GGTGATAAATGGAGCCTGGGTTTTGTTGCCGAGACCGAAAAACAGGTTGTGAAACACTTAGAAGAACATTTAGAAAAGCTGCCTGAAGACGATCAGCGCAGCCGCGCCATATTGCAGCAAATGAAAGAAGACGAGCAACACCATGCGACTGTGGCGCTGGAGCACGGAGGTCGCGAACTGCCCTGGATTATCCGCAAACTAATGACACTCACATCAAAAGTAATGACAAAAACGGCCTATCGGATTTAATTGACATTAATCTTCAATGTAGTTTAACCAGCCCGTTATAATATATTTGCTTTGAGTTCGTGAAACCTCTCCCACATGTGTATGGGTAAAATCACTCGGCCAGATTACCGTTTTACCTTTTCGTGCTGTGGTTGTTAAATCCTGATACTTGAAGTGTGTACCACCACCTTCGGTAACATCATTTAAATAAGTCATGAAGACCAACTGACGCGTTGCTGTTTCCCAACCGGTACGCTCATAATGCATCATTTTAAAGCCACCTCCCGGCTTATAATACTGAATAATCGGTGATTCAGCGATACTGCAAGCCCCCGCTAACTTAAGCTCTGGATATTTTTCATAGTATTGACTAAAACACTTTTGTAACTCAACAAAATAGTCAGGGATGCGGTGCTCTTCTGCCAGCTCATCAGGGACCACAACCAAACCCAGATCATATGAATCTTTTTTTGTTTTATCGACACTAACCCCCTCAGCAGTACCTAACTTACCTTTTTGAACTAAGCCTAATTTTCTGGATTTTTTATGTAAAGCGATCAGGCTATCGCAAATTTCCGGATCAATCTCGAACTCTTCTATAAAATGCACAACATCCCCCTAAGGATTTTTTTAATTATGTAGCGATACAATTAATACTATTCTAACGAAATTTATTTATGTTTGGGCACAAAAAAGCCCGCTACCTTTCGGTAAGCGGGCTTTTTTTATACCAGATTGGCGGGCTAAATTAAGCCGCTTTCTCTGATTTAGTGTGGTAATCCACAACTTTCTGTACTTCGTTTTTAGAACCCATGATCACAGGTACACGCTGGTGAAGATCAGTAGCATCTTCTTCCATAATGCGGCCACGACCTGTAGAGCTCATACCGCCTGCCTGTTCCATGATGAAGCTCATTGGGTTTGCTTCGTACATTAAACGCAGTTTACCGGCTTTGCCTGGCTCACGTGTGTCAAATGGGTACATGAAGATGCCACCACGAGTCAGAATACGGTAAACCTCAGCCACCATAGACGCAACCCAACGCATGTTGTAACGCTGGCCTAATGGACCTTCTTCACCTTGTAAGCAGTCAGCAATGTAGTCCTGAACTGGCTTTTCCCAGAAACGCTGGTTAGACAGATTGATTGAGAATTCTTTAGTCTCTTCAGGAACCGTTACACCTTCTTCCGTCAGAACGAACTCACCAATACGGTGATCCAGAGTAAATGTGTTAACACCAGTACCCGTTGTCAGAACTAATACCGTTGATGGACCGTATACAACAAAACCAGCAGCAACTTGCTCAGTACCTTTCTGCAGGAAATCTTCCAGAGCAGGATCTTCAGAAGAACCCTTAGGCGCTTTAACGATTGAGAAGATAGTACCAACAGAGATGTTTACATCAATGTTTGAAGAACCGTCTAATGGATCAAACATCATCAGGTATTCGCCACGCTGAATGCCTTCTGGAATCATCAAAGGATCATCAATTTCTTCTGAACCCATACCAGCCGTTAAGCCAGTAAATTTCAGGTGATCGTACATCATGTCGTTAGTGATGATGTCTAACTCTTTCTGAGTTTCGCCCTGAACGTTTTCAGAACCGGCAACACCTAAAACACCAGACAGTGGACCTAAGCTGATCGTTGAAGCGATTTCTTTACAAGTGATACTTACTTCGTGAATCAATGAGATCAGATCATAGCTAAGACCATCACCTTCACGGTTACGACACATCAGGTACTGCTTCAGTTTAGGGTTTTGCATAATTACTCCAAATACTTTATTAAGGGACCAAAATGTCCACCAATAGCCGCTCGATTAACGAGAGACCTGTTCCGGATATTTCCTAAATTACTTTAAAAATAAGTGACTTAGGAAATATCCGAACAACTCAAAACAGGCCTACAACCTATTCAGGGCGCGCATCATATCATAATATTCTTAAATTCAGAATTAATAAAATGGTTATTTAGCTATAAATTCTTGAGAGAAGAGACTCACCAGAGCCCCCGTTGTGCTACAAATGTGCTAATTACTATAGTAATAAATCCTAAAAATGCAGGGAAATACCGCGTGAAAAAACACCGTTCAGCCGAAAGTTCAGAAAACAAACACACAACCGATATCACGCTGCACTGGCGCCGCACCAAGATCATTGCCACACTCGGTCCTGCCAGCCAGAAAGTTAACACCATCGAAGAGTTACTGGCATTAGATGTTAACGCCTTCCGCCTCAATATGTCGCATGGCGATCATGAAAGCCATCAAACGCTGGTTAAACGCATTCGGCGTTGTGCAAAGCGTCTGGATAAACAGGTCGCCATCATCATGGACCTCTGTGGCCCGAAAATTCGTGTGGGTAAATTTGAAAACGATGCAATTGAACTCAATGACGATGACAGCGTTATTATTACCAGCCGACAGATAATGGGAGCACCCGGTATCATCAGCTCTCAATACCGCCAGTTACATAAAGATGTCAAACCTGGCGAGCGGATTTTACTCGATGACGGCAATCTCGAATGTCGGGTTGAATCCATTAAAGATACCGAAGTCAGCTGCAAAGTCATATACGGCGGCCTATTAAAAAATCACAAAGGCATGAATTTGCCAGACTCTAAACTATCTACCTCATCGTTTACCGCAAAAGATAAAAAGGATGCTGACCTGGCCGTAGCCATGGATGTCGATTTTGTAGCGCTTAGCTTTGTGCGCAATGCCTCTGATATTCAGACCCTGCAGCGCTACCTGAAAAAACAACAAGCCAACATTCCTATTATTGCCAAAATAGAAAAACCGGAAGCGATTGATAATATCGATGAGATTTTAGATGCCGCTTACGGCATTATGATTGCCCGTGGTGATTTGGGCATTGAACTACCTGCCGAAAGTGTACCGATCTTACAACAGGAGCTTATTCAAAAAGCAAGGGAGCATGACCGCCCTGTTATCGTTGCTACACAAATGCTCGAGTCAATGATCAGCTCTGCCAGACCGACCCGCGCCGAAGTTGGCGATGTCGCCAATGCCGCTATGGGCAGCGCTGATGCGGTAATGTTATCCGGTGAAACAGCCAGTGGTAAGTTTCCGGTTAAAGCCGTTGAAACCATGGATAAGATCTTACGTGAAATAGAAAACCATCAGTGGAAAAACAAAAGCTTTGGTCAGCGAATAGATGAATCGAGCAAAGGCGAATACCCGATTCGCGAGGCCGTTGCTCGAGCTGCACTTAACCTGACTAACGATTTAAAACTGCAAGGCATTATCATACCGACACGCTCTGGCACCACCACCCGAATTCTTGCTGCCGCCCGACCAGCGGCCCCCTGCATTGGCGTCTGCGCAGATGAAAAGGTAAACCGTTCTATGGCCATACACTGGGGCGTGGTCCCGGTAAATGTTAACGAGCCATCTACCCATGACTGGCGCAAGCTTTGTACGGTGATCAGCGAAAAATGCAACTTAACGCAAAGCGGACACACTGTATTACTGGTATCAGGCTTTAATGATGACGCAACACTCAATGAACCGGTTATAAAAATTCTGCAAGTTTAATACCGGTACACAATTGCTACTCAAAATCCAGGCAAAAAAAAGCACTGCTTAAACAGTGCTTTTTTGTTCTCAAAGTAGAAGCTGAGATCAATTAATACTTTGATAATAATCCATCAGGATTTGTGCCACTTCAGGACGTGAGAACTCTTTAGGCGGTGCAATACCATTACCTAACATTTCACGTACTTTAGTACCGGACAGTAAAACGAAATCATCTTTAGTGTGATCTGGTGCTTCAGACATCATCACTACTTTATCTAACTTCTTAGAATAAGCGGTGTGATCTGCACGGAAAATTTCGATATCCAGTGCACCTGCTGGTACCTTGTCATCAAAAATAGTTTGCGCATCAAACGCACCGTAATGATCACCCACACCGGCATGGTCACGACCAATAATAAAGTGCGTTGCACCCATGTTTTGACGGAACACAGCATGTAGTACTGCTTCGCGAGGACCGGCATACAACATATCAAAACCGTAACCCGTAACCATTGCACTGTTTTCCGGGAAGTACAGCTCAACCATTTTACGAATTGCCGCATCACGTGTTGGTGCAGGAATATCACCGGCTTTTAATTTACCTAATAACATATGGATAACCAGACCATCACAGCCTAAACGGTCCATTGCCATGTGGCATAACTCTTCGTGCGCCAGATGCATTGGATTACGTGTTTGGAATGCAACCACTTTTTTCCAGCCACGCTCAGCGATTTCATTTCTGATCTCAACCGCGGTACGGAAAGTATCCGGGAACTCAGTCTGGAAGTATGAGAAATTTAATACTTGAATAGGACCCGATAACATCACGTTACCCTGTGCATTGAATGCATCTACACCCGGATGCGCTTCATCCGGACTTGCTGCATAAACATTATCAGCAATTAATTTTTTCTCATCATCCGTTAATGTCTCGACTGCCTCTACATCCATTACAGCAACCACAGGATTACCATCAACGTTCGGGTCTTTCAGTGCAATACGATCACCCGCTTTAATACTACCCGCATCATCAACCAGGTTTAAAACAGGCGTTGGCCAGAACAAACCTGAAGCCGTTTTCATATCCGTAGCAACAGACAACGCATCGGCTTTATTCATGTAACCCGTTAAAGGATTAAAATAACCACCACCCAACATAACCGCATTCGCGGCCGCTGCAGAACTCACAACGATTGAAGCCAATCCCTCTGCTTCTTTTTGTAAGGCTTCATTTTCTGCCGAGTCATAAACAAATAGTGGATTCAGCTCATCAGAGCCGTGTGGCTTAATCATGTGTATCTCCTAAGATTTTCTCTGTATTATTTTTTTTTGCCCTATCGCCCTAGCAATATGACCTTAAATTTTTAGTGGCTCTATCATAATGCATATTACACCCTCCGCTTATTCATAGTATTAAGGCAAGGATGAGTTATTTTTATATTCTAAAATGCTAATATTTGCTATTTAATCAATCTCTACTTCCCTTAACTGTTTTGCAGCATCCTCTGGTGAAATCGTACTCACAAACAATCCACTACCTAGCTCAAATCCCGTTGGAATTGATGTTCGCGGACATATCTCCAAATGCCAGTGATAACTGTCTTTGCAGTCAGCATATTCTTCAGCTCTTGGAATGGAATGTAAGAAGAAATTGTATTGTGCACCACCAATCACTTTTTCCAGACGCTTCATGGTTCGCTTAACGACGTGTGCCAGATCTTGCAGGTCTTCATGCGTGACTTTTGTAAAATCACTCTCATGCACCAATGGCATGATATGTACTTCCCATTCATAACGACTAGCAAATGGTTTTATTGCAACAAAACGTTCACCACGCTCTACTACATACTGACCAACACTGATTTTACGACGAACCTCTCCTGATTCCCGATCATAGATAGTTGCTTCATAAGTTAAGGCTTCATCAATCAAACTACAAAATACGCAATGATTATGCTTTCTAAAATACGCCCGAGAATACTCGACCTCATTGATAACATTTTCTGGCACCACTGGCATTGCAATGATTTGACTATGAGTATGTGGAATACTGGCACCAGCAGCTGGACCAAAGTTTTTAAACACCAGTACATATTTCAAGCGTGAATCTGCTTCGTAGAGTTCTGTCATACGCTGACGATATGCTCCAAACAACGTTTGCAAATGCTCTTCACTCATTTCATAAACTGAGATGCCATGTTGGTTATGATCAATAATTACTTCATGGCGCCCATAACCATTAATGGCTTGCTGTAAGCCAAAATTAATTGCCGCTTCTTCGCTATCATCACCTAATATCGGGAAAAGATTCTCTACTATACGTACTCGCCATTCCTTTTCATTAGGGAACGCAGCAATGGTCGCCGGCGTTTTATCTTCATTGCCTTTACAAAAAGGACAAGTCTCAACATGCTCACGTTCGTCTCGTTTTACAACCTCTTCTTTTTTACGTGGACGCATCCCCCTAGCTGTCGCCACAAGCACTGATTCACTGGGAACAATTGGGTTGATTCTTATTTCTCGAACAGTCTCATCAGCCATGAAGATATCCTGAATTAATTTGATAAGTTTAAAAAACTAGGTAACAATGAAATTTACAGTAATAAGTGGCAACTTAATAAACAATAATGCTTATTTGAGTATAAAATAAACTAGTCTAACTTATCGCCATAATAAACGGATAAACGTAATATGCATAACTCCTCTGTCAATTTAACTGTCGCGAATCTTAATGACTCAATTCAGACCTTAAACCAATATCTAAATGAGCCTGACATACAACCTTTACTGTCATCATTAGAAGCATTAAAGGAAGATATAGACAACGAGTCACTACTAACAGAATTCATTGAAGCCTGGAGAAATCTTGGTGTATATCAAGGTGCGGTTTTAACTTACCTGCCTCATTTCTACACTTTGATTCCTGATGATATTTTTGGCGAGAATGGGTAAATCTGCTGCGCTAACTTCTCAAACATTCACGATAAAAATTTCTAAAACACATAAAAAAAGACACGCTCAAAGCGTGCCTTTTTCAGACTAAATTTAGCCAAGCTAAAATTAGTGTAGTTGCAAGGTCTTAATTAAAGACCTGTACAACAAGAAGCCTTAAGGCTTCTTAGGTGTTTGGTAAGGCTGCTCTTTCTGGAAAGACTTCCATTCAGTAGTATAACCAATAACAAACTGCCCAGGAACAACCTCTTTCTGTGTGGTTGTTACATATTCTGTTACGCCAGTTGGCACTTTAGGTCTGCAAAATTCAGCCATTTTCAAAACTCCTCAACTATTATATTTATATTAACAGGAGTAAAGACAGTTCTGCCTTCCCTCCCTCTTAAACTAACTTAAAGTATACTCTTCTAGCGCTTGTAATGCGCTTTTTTTGCTATTACATGCCGCACACCACCTTGTGGATTTTCAACATCACCCTTATAACGCGGAATGATATGAATATGGACATGAAAAATACTTTGTCCTGCCGCTGGACCTATATTAACCCCAATATTATAACCATCTGGGTTAAACTGCTCATCAATGTTTTTTTTCTCTGCATTAATAAGTTGCATGCAATCTGTCACCTCTTCAGGTGTCAACTCAAAAAAACTGGCCACATGGCGCTTTGGAATAACCAATGTATGCCCTGGACTCACTCCGTAGGTGTCGCGCGCACTATAAGCGAGTTCGCTATCAAGAGAAAGACCTTGTGGATCTGTACAAAATAAACAAGGGTTATTAGGGTCCCGCTTTTTTACTTTATCATCTTCAGCCGACACTACATCTATTCTCTGTTTTATATTCAATTCTTAAAATTTATTTTTACATCTTTTAATTCAAAAACATAATAAATAGATACTTACCCTGCCTAAAAAAAGTTAATCGCGTAAATACCTGTTTTACACGTTATAATCTGGCCTCTTATCTACTATTTCTAAAGAGGCAATATCCGTGGCATCTAACAAAGCTCGCGCTTATTTTGGCATCTCTGGCTACCATTTTGATCCCGATATGGTTACAAAGTTTATTGGCCTGGAACCTACATCGACCAATAATGCTGGCATGCGCGGTAACCTGGACAAACCCGTGATTAGTTCCTGGGAGTTTTCCACCCCAACAATCGATTCCGACATGCAAGAGCTGGATGTTTACAAACTTATCGATGATGAGATCTTGAAGAAGATCGAGTCTTCTAAAGATAAAATTATCGAAATATGTAAAGCCCAAAACTTATCACCACGAATCGGGGTCGTTTTAACTTTATCTATTGATAAAGATGAGACAAAACCCGATGTCGGCTTTGGTGCACGCGTTACCAAATTCTGTTCAGAAATTGGTGCCTTTATAAACATCGATTACGAACTAACTGAACGCGTTTAACCCTCTTCCCCTTCTCTTTTATTTGGAGAAGGGGGAAGAATTTAACAAGCACTAATTAAGCAGCAGCACTTTCTGCCATTTCACGCATCTTTATCATCTGCTCTTGGCAATATTTTGCACAAAGTGGTTGCAGCGCATGCGGAAAGCATTCGAGAATAATTTCAAATTCATCAGCCATTTCATCAGCAAGCGCTTTATCATCACTTAACTCAGCAATAAGACTTTTTGCAGAAAATTTATTGACCCTACAAAGCACAGCATGATGAATCGGTAATTGCTGCTCCATACAGACTGTCAAAGCCGTTTCGTATGACCTGATTGCTTCGCCTAAACGTTCTATGTTCTCTTCTGACTCTGCTAAATTGTGCAGTACCGCACCACGATTATTGTGTGTAGCAACCAACTCTAAAGCGTGATTATCAGCACCAAATTCTGCTAACGCATTCTTAAAGGAAACAACAGACTTTTGAAAAGTACGGTTACCTTGAAGTAGCCTGCCATAGGCATGGAATGTCGCCCCTAACTGAAGCATTGTCAACGCCCACTCTTCAGGTGCTTCTTTACGAGACCATTCAAGCAGCGCATTTGTATAAGCATCAATTGCACTATTCAATACTTTTGAATCAGATTCCTGCCGCCCCATTGCTTGTAACGCTGTGCCTAAATTAGCTTGCGCTGCAGCCCATTCAAGCGGTGACTCTTCCTGTTTTAATTCTTCGAGTGCATTATTAAAGCAAGCAATCGCCTTTTCATACAAAGCCGCATCTCTTTTCTGCTGTCCCAGCGCACCATAAATATTACCCAGACGGTTTTGTTTCTCAGCCCATGCTGTTGGCTCTTGCTCACGGTATTCAGCTGTCAGTAAACTTTCAAGCACGTCACGCAAAGGCTCAAGAATATTAGTACTGAAGCGCTGCTGTTCAAAATTGCCACGCGTATGAACAAAATTATCAGCGACAGTAACCGTTTTATCAGGGGCAGCCAACGCTGCCACCTCTTCACTTAACAAGTGAAGTGAGTTATTTATTGTGCGCTCAAGAGCACGATTATCCGGATAGATTACAGCATTATTTGAGTACTTCATTCTGCGCGCTCAAGAATATCATTTAGATCAGGATCAGCATCAACCGCACCACCAAGATCAACTTCTTCATCAGTAGCTTCTCGTATTGTCAAAACTTCCAATACGAAGGTAACATCTCGACCACAAAGCGGGTTATTACCATCTACAGTTAATGTTTTGTCATCAAAACGCGTGACGATAAAGCTTTTGGGTTCACCTTTTTCATTTTCCATGGTGATGGTCATACCAATTTCACGGTATTCTTCTGGAACATTTTCTATTGCGTCGGTGAATACCAGCGATTCATCTCTCTCACCGTACAACAATCTTGTATCAACAGGCACTTCGATAATATCACCGACTTTTTTACCGTAAAGATGCTTAGTTACTTCTTCTGACATGACATCATTAACGCCATGAACATAACCGATAGGGTAATCTACTGTGACCAATACATCGCCGGTTTTATCATCGACAACTTTGTAATTTAGTTCGACGAATTTTTCGTCTTCAATTGTATCTGACATATCTAATTAACCTTTTTAGCTACACTTATATAAACTAATTCTAAAGATATTGATTCTTTAATCTGACATTTAGAGTTATTGTTTAGAATAGGGTTGCACCAAAAATTTTAACTTTCTCTTTTTCATAACCAAGTACTAATCGCCCTAGCCATTCAGCTTTGCTTTCTTTATGAATCACTTTATAAAGAACGGTGACATGCTCACCACGACGTATCATACCAAGATAGGAATAATCATCTGACAAGTTTTTTGCCAAATCACTTCTTGCAAACTGTTTACCCATTTCGACTTCATTCGCACCCTTCATAAATGAAGCAGAGAAATTACGGGTAAATGCACCGTAGTTACCTTCATTTGAGTACTTAACAAGATCGGCCCACATTGGGTGCGCGTGTTCTAAAATTTCTTCTTCTGTGTTTTCAATAATATTCATCTAACTATCTCACGAAAATATATAAAGTTGCTTTAAATTTGTCTCACTTGAGACCAATACACTCTCACGAGAAAAAAAAGGACCAACACAAATGTTAGTCCTTTTCATTTCGCAAATTTATTTAAAGACCTGATTTTATAAATTACAAATCAAGCCTTTATTTGCTAGTGGTGACCTTCTGCTTTCAATTTAGCCAGGTCTTTATCCTCGATGTCACCTACCAAGTGATACAGAGGAGCCTTCTCCATTGTGTACTCACCTGTTTTAGGATCACGACGAGAAACTGTTAATACATGCCAGTTCTCATCATCAAGCTTCATTGCATCACCACGGTAGTAGTAACCAGGCCAGCGAGTTTCTTTACGGAACATCGTGTGCTGGAATACAGACT
>Ga0316207_10005432_pt1 | contig 10558 bp, 9 predicted proteins | sample 6weekpyrite_MG_FD_204943 | JGI IMG/M metagenome (GOLD analysis project Ga0316207, IMG submission 204943) | Microbial mat bacterial communities from mineral coupon in-situ incubated in ocean water Damariscotta River, Maine, United States -... | ecosystem: Environmental > Aquatic > Marine >...
ATGAGCGGCGTCATCCTCTGTCGGGAAACCGGCGATCAGGTCGGCGCCGACGGCGATTTCGGGCCGCTTTGCTTTGAGCCGGGTGACAAGGCCGATGGCATCGCGGCGCGAGTGGCGGCGTTTCATGCGCTTCAATATCAGATCGTCGCCATGCTGGAGCGATAGGTGCACGTGCGGCATGACCCGCGCCTCTGCGGTCAGCAGTTCCTCCAGCTCTGCGTCGATCTCTGCCCCGTCGATGGAGGAGAGGCGCAGGCGTGGCAGGTCTGGAAAGGCGCGCATGATCTCCCCCACCAGCGCGCCCAGCGCAGGCGTGCCGGGCAGATCGTGGCCCCAGCTGGTCACGTCGACGCCGGTCAGCACGACTTCGGGCGCGCCTTGTTCGAGATGGCCTTCTATCTCGCCCAGCACCTGCGGCACGGTCAGCGAACGGCTGGCACCGCGCCCCTGCGGGATGACGCAGAAAGTGCAGGAATGGTCGCACCCGTTCTGTACCGCGACAAAGGCGCGAGTGCGGGCCGTCGTTTCGGTGCTGATACCGCGATGCGCGATGACGGGGGGCAGGGCGGCCGCGTTGCCGCCCGCGCCCCAGTGGCGGGGCGACAGCTTGTCGGTATTGGGGACCAGTGCGTCCACTTCCGGCATCGCGGCAAGCTGTGCGCGTTCGATATCGGCGGCGCATCCGGTGACGAGCAGGCGCGCATCGGGGCGGCGGCGGCGGATGCGGCGGATGGCGCGGCGGGTCTGGCGCACCGCTTCTTCGGTAACGGCGCAGGAATTTACCACGACCGTGTCGCCGCGCCCGTCCAGCATGGCACGGATGCGGTCGCTTTCGGCGGCGTTGAGCCTGCAGCCCAGCGTGATGACTTCGGGCAGGTTCAAGCGTAGTCGCCCCAGTCGAAAGAACCGGCAAAGCTGATCGTGGCAGGGCCGGTCATCGTGATGCGGCCTTCCTCGCTCCACCCGATGGTCAGCGCGCCGCCCGGCAGGGTGACGGTCACTTCGCGGTCGGTCAGTCCCCGGCGCATGGCGGCAATCGCCGTGGCGCAGGCGCCGGTTCCGCAGGCGCGCGTGATGCCGGCCCCGCGCTCCCATACGCGAAGCGTGATCGCATCGCGCGCGGTGACGGTGGCGACATTGACGTTGACACGTTCGGGGAAGATCGGGTCCTTTTCAATCACCGGGCCGATTTCGGCCAGTGGCACGGCATAGGCATCGTCGACGAAGAACACCGCGTGCGGATTGCCGACATTGACCGCGACCGGGTCTTCCAGCGCGCCGTGATCCAGCGGCCAGCCCACGGGCAGGGACAGCGTGTCCATCGCATAGCCAAGCGGAATTTCATCCCAGCCAAAGCGCGGCGTGCCCATGTCTACCGAAATGCCGCGTTCGTCGGGGCGGGCAATGATCGTGCCGCCCAGCGTTTCGAGGCTGACTTCGCCCCCGACCAAGAGGCCGACCGCGCGGGTTGCATTGCCGCACGCCTCGACTTCTCCTCCGTCGGAATTGAAGATCCGCATGCGCCAGTCGGCGATCTCGCTCGGCTCGATCAGGACAAGCTGGTCGCAGCCGATGCCGGTATGCCGGTCGGCCAGTGCGGCGACGACATCGCGCGTAAGCGGCGGCAGCGCCTGCTCGCGCGCGTCCAGCACGACGAAGTCGTTGCCAAGGCCATGCATCTTTGTGAAGGCAATCCGCATTATCGGGCATCTATGCACCCGAAGGGGCCGCGTCCAGTGGGCAGAGCGTTCGCCCCCTATCCGATAATGGCGCGCAGCTCGTCTTCCGGTGGTGCGAGAGGGGCGGCCCCGTCGTGGGCAAGGCGCGCCTCGCTCTTTAGCCGGGCGCGGACCTGCTCTGCCGTTTCGGGCCTGCCGTAGAAATATCCCTGGCCCTTGAATGTCCCGATCCGTTGCAGCGAGTTGCGCAGCGATTCGTTCTCGATCCCCTCTGCCGTGACGGGCAGGTTCATCCCTTCGCCGATGGATGCGATCGTGGATACGACCGTTTCGGTATCTTCGGAGCGGGCGAGGCGCGAGATAAAGGCGCGGTCGATCTTGATCCGGTCGAAAGGCAGGGCGCGAAGCTGCGCCAGCGTTGCATAGCCGACTCCGAAATCGTCGAGGCTGACCGTGACGCCCTGGTTCTTGAGACTGGTGATGAGCGAGCGGACGAGGCCGATATTCTCGTTAAGGCACATTTCCGTGATCTCAATCTCCAGCCGGTCGGGCGGAAAATTCGCTTCGGCCATAAGCTTGAGCAGGCGCTGCGCAAACCAGGGGTCACGCATCTGCACGGGCGAGATGTTGACCGCCAGCGTCAGGTGCGAGGACCAGTCGCGCGCATCGCGCAAGGCCTGTGCGATCACGCTTTCCGAAAGGTCGGAAATGACGCCCAGTTCTTCTGCCACCGGGATGAACCGGTCGGGCCCGACAAGGCCAAGGTGCGGGCTTTGCCAGCGGGCGAGCATCTCGAACCCGGTGAGCTTGCCGCTCACGATGTCGACCTGCTGCTCGTAATAGGGGATGAATTCGCCGCGCGCGATGCCGGCAAGGATGCCGTTTTCCAGCTCGGCCCTGCTGCGCAGGTCCTGCTCCATCTTGGGTTCGAACCAGTCGTAGCGGTTCCGCCCGTTCTTCTTGGCGTGGTACATGGCCATGTCCGCCATGTGCAGCATTTCCTCCGCCGCGCTTTCGCAATTGTCGGGCAGTCCGCTGGAACACGCGATGCCGACCGAAATCGAGATGGCAAGCTGCCCGCCCGGCACGTCGAACGGTTCGCGCGCGGCGGAAATGATCGAACAGGCCACCCGGTCGATCGCGGCGGCATCGCGCCGGTCATAGGGAATGGCGCAGGCAAATTCGTCTCCGCCAAGGCGGGCCAGCATCGATCCCGGCGGAAGCGCGCAGCGCACGCGTTCGGCCAGCGTGACGAGAAGGGTATCGCCCGCGCGGTGGCCGTTGAGATCGTTGATCTGCTTGAAATGGTCGAGATCGAGCATGACGAAGGCCACGGCGGCATATTCGTTTGCGCTGGCGCTTGCCTCGGTCACGAGGCGGTCGACCTCGGGGCCGATCGACCGGCGGTTGAGCGATCCGGTCAGCGGGTCGGTAAATGCCAGTTCGCGCGCCTGTTGCTCGGCCATGCGGCGGGCGTGGATCTCTTTCGTCAGTTCGCTGTGGCGGCGCCATCCGAACAGGATGAGCGCGGTATTGAGGAGAAGCGCGCTGGCGAGATAGGCTGCGGGCCCTTCGCCATTGCCTTCGATAAAGCGCAGGATGCCCGGCACGGCGGCGGCGGCATGGCCGACGAACATGATAAGCGCGGCCGCGATGATGCCAAGCGCGACGATGTCGCGTTCTTGGGGAAGCGAACCGCGCGATCCGGGCGTTCCCGAACGGGATGTGCCAAGCAGGGTAAAACCGGGAGATGTGGTTCCCGAACCACCCCGGGGCGCGGCCTCTTGCATTGCCGGATGGCTCCTTTGCGAAAGGGCGGAGAAATCGCCCTGTCGTCGTGGTAAGACAACGCTCTAAAGAACGGGTTAAGCCGTTCATGACAAAGCCCGTATCCAAGCCGCGCTTGCCATTAAGGGGGCATCGGGGTAAGGGCGCCCAAGGTTTGCGTGGCACCAGTGCGGCCAGACCGACAGAAATTCATGGGTCCGTGATGAAATGCGGCACGCTGGTTGGCGAGGTTTCGCCCACCGGCGTTTTGTGCATTTTGCCGCGAACCGGTTGTTCCAGCGCTGATTATTGCGGCGCGCAAGAGGAGAAAACGATGTTCGAAAGCCTGTCAGACCGGCTCGGTAACGTCTTCGATTCGCTGCGCGGCCGCGGAGCGCTGAAAGAGGATGACGTCCGCGCCGCGATGCGCGAAGTGCGAATCGCCTTGCTTGAGGCAGACGTCGCGCTTCCCGTCGTAAGGCGGTTCATCGACAAGGTTACCGAAACCGCGATCGGGCAGGAAGTGCTGCGCTCGGTCACGCCGGGTCAGCAGGTCGTCAAGATCGTCAACGACGCGCTGGTCGAAATGCTGGGCGGTGAAGGCGGGGAGGCCGAGGCCGCTCTCGACCTTGAAGCGAAACCGCCTGTCGTGATCATGATGGTCGGCCTGCAAGGTTCGGGCAAGACGACCAGCACGGCCAAGATCGCCAAGCGCCTGCGCGAAAAGGACGGCAAGAAGGTCATGATGGCCTCGCTCGACGTCAATCGCCCGGCGGCGCAGGAACAGCTTGCCGTTCTGGGCGAACAGGCGGGCGTCGCGACATTGCCGATTGTCGCCGGGCAGCAGCCTGTCGATATCGCGAACCGCGCGCTTTCGGCCGCGAAACTGCAAAGCTTCGACGTCCTTATGCTCGACACCGCGGGCCGCCTGCATGTCGATGAAGCGCTGATGGCCGAGATGAAGGCGGTTGCCGCCGTCTCCGCGCCCAAGGAAGTGCTGCTTGTCGTCGACGCGCTGACCGGTCAGGACGCGGTCAACGTGGCGCAGTCGTTTACCGGCGAGGTGCCGCTGACCGGCGTGGTGCTGACCCGCATGGACGGCGATGCGCGCGGCGGCGCGGCGCTTTCGATGCGCGCGGTTACCGGCAAGCCGATCAAGTTCGCGGGCACGGGCGAAAAGCTCGACGGGCTCGAAGCTTTCGTGCCGAGCCGTGTTGCCAACCGCATCCTTGGCATGGGCGATATCGTCTCCATGGTCGAGAAGGCGGCTGCCACCGTCAAGGAAGAGGACGCAGAGCGCCTTGCCAAGAAGATGGCGTCTGGCAAATTCGACCTCGACGATCTTCGCATGCAGCTTCAGCAGATGAGCAAGATGGGCGGTCTTGGCGCGATCGCGTCGATGATGCCGGGCATGAAGAAGGCAAAGGCCGCGATGGCGCAGTCGGGCATGGATGACCGCGTGCTGCTGCGCATGGATGCGATCATTTCTTCGATGACGCCCAAAGAACGCACCAACCCCGCGCTTTTGAACGCCAAGCGCAAGAAGCGCGTTGCGGCCGGTTCGGGCACGCAGGTCCAGGACGTGAACAAGGTGCTCAAGATGCATCAGGAAATGTCCAAGGCGATGAAGCAGATCAAGAAGATGGGCGGGCTGAAGGGCCTTGGCGCCCTGTTCGGCAAGGGCGGCATGGATGCGGCCATGCCGGGTCTTGGCGGCGGAATGGGCGGCGGAATGGGCGGCGGCATGGGCGGGCTTCCGCCTGATCTGGCCAACCTGCTGGGCAAGAAATGATTTTCACAAGTCTCATGAATTTGAACGAATACGAATTGAACGAAAGGTAACTGACCAATGGCAATTGCAATCCGTCTCTCGCGCGGTGGCGCGAAGAAGCGTCCCTACTACCGGATCGTCGTTTCGGACGTGCGCAGCCCGCGCGACGGCAAGTATCTGGAGCAGGTCGGCATCTACAACCCGGTGCTGGCCAAGGACGATGAAAACCGCGTCAAGCTGACCGAAGACCGCGTCCGTTACTGGCTGGGCGTCGGCGCGCAGCCGACCGATCGTGTCGCTCGCTTCCTCGATGCCGCCGGCATTCTTGAGCGTAAGGCAAAGAACAACCCGAAGAAGGCAGAGCCGGGCGAAAAGGCCAAGGAACGCGCCGAAGAAAAGGCCGAGAAGGTCCGCGAAGCTGAAGAAGCCGCCAAGGCTGCTGCCGAAGCTCCGGCCGAAGAACCGGCTGCTGAGGAAGCTCCCGCCGAGGAAGCGACCGAAGAACAGACCGAAGGCTGATCCTTCATGTCGGATGACACCGTCACCCTCGCGGCGATTACCGGCGCGCACGGCGTGGGCGGGGAGGTCCGGCTGAAACTGTTCGGAGAAGGCGTGGAGTCCCTGAAGGGATTCCGCGCCTTCCGCGTTTCGGGCCGCGACGCGCCGCTGACCGTGAAAAAGGTTCGCGACGACGGCAAGGGCGGCGCCATCGCCCGCTTTGCCGAGGTCGGGGATCGCAATACGGCAGAGGCCCTGCGCGGATCGCTGCTTACCGTTTCGCGCGATGAACTGCCCGCGCTTGAGGAAGGCGAGTACTACTACGCCGACCTTATCGGGCTGGACGCCGTGTCCGAAGATGGCACGGCGCTGGGCAAGGTCATCGCGGTCGAGAACTACGGCGCGGGCGACGTCATCGAGATCGAACGCCCCGAAGGCTCCAAGCCGCGCACTTTCATGGTGCCGATGCACAAGGACGCGGTAACCGGCTGGGACGAGGCGAAGCTGACCGTCACTGCCGATTTCGCCGACGTTTGATCGGCATCCGATGACGTTTGCCGCCACCGTTCTCACGCTCTACCCAGAGATGTTTCCCGGACCGCTTGGCACGTCGCTGGCGGGCCGCGCGATGGATACAGGCACGTGGTCGATGGACGCGGTGCAGATCCGCGACTTCGCCATCGACAAGCATCGCACCGTCGACGATACGCCCGCAGGCGGCGGCGCGGGCATGGTGCTGAAGGCCGACGTTCTGGCCTCTGCCATCGACCATGCACGCTCGCTTCATCCCGACAGCCCCGTCATCGCGATGACCCCGCGCGGAAAGCCGCTGACGCAGGCCCGCGTGCGCGAACTGGCGGCGGGGCCGGGGGTCACGGTGCTGTGCGGCAGGTTCGAGGGTTTCGACGAGCGGATCTTCGAGGGGCGCGAGGTCGAGGAAGTCAGCGTCGGCGATGTCATTCTATCGGGCGGAGAGGTGGGGGCGCTGCTCCTTCTCGACGCTTGCATTCGGCTGCTTCCCGGCGTAATGGGCGCGGCTTCAAGCGGAGTCGAGGAATCGTTCGAAAGCGGTCTCCTTGAATATCCGCATTACACCCGACCTGTTGAATGGGAAGGGCGCACGATCCCTGAAGTGCTGCGATCGGGGGATCATGCGAAGATCGCGGCGTGGCGAAAGCGGCGCAGCGAGCAAGACACTCGGTTACGCAGGCCGGACCTTTGGGAACGTCATATCGATGTTCGGGACCAGTCTGCCTCTGGCGCGCGGCGAAATGATGAAGGTACAGGCAAATGAACCTGATCCAGCAGCTTGAAGCTGAAGCCATCCAGGGCCTCGGCAAGGATATTCCGGAATTCCGCGCGGGTGACACCGTGCGCGTCGGCGTGCGCGTCGTCGAAGGCACGCGTGAGCGTGTGCAGAACTACGAAGGCGTGGTCATCGCCCGTTCGAACCGCGGCATGGGTTCGAACTTCACCGTTCGCAAGATGTCGTTCGGCGAAGGCGTGGAGCGTGTTTTCCCGCTCTATTCGCCCAACCTCGATTCGATCACCGTGGTGCGCCGCGGCGTCGTGCGCCGGGCAAAGCTTTATTACCTGCGCGGCCGCACCGGCAAGCGCGCCCGTATCGCCGAACGCAAGACGGTTCGCGAAGGCGCATAAGTCTTCGCCGCGATGCGATGAAACACGAAAAGGCGGTTCCTTCGGGAGCCGCCTTTTTCGTTTGAGGATTGTTCCGTATGAGGCTGGCGTGACCGATACGAACGACACGAATAAGGCGCTTGGCCTGCCTGGGGCGTGGGCGATGGCGGTCGGCGGGATGATCGGGGGCGGGATATTTTCCACCCTTGGCGTTGTCATTCAGGTGGCCGGGCAATGGGCCGCGGTCAGCTTTCTTATCGGCGGGGTGATCGCGTGGTGTTCGGGTCATTCCTATGCCGAACTGACTGTGCGGCGCGACCAGCCCGGCGGTTCGTACGGTTTCCTGCGCGACCGGGGGCACTATGCCATCGCGCGCTATCTCATGTGGGTTCTGATTGCGGGCTATACCCTGACGGTTGCGGTCTATGGCTTCACCTTTGGCGCCTATGCGGCGAATGCGCTCGGCTTGCCGGGCTGGGCCGCGTCCGCATGTGCGGTTGGTGCGATTGCGTTGCTGGCCGGGGTCAACCTCTTGGGTGCGACGCAGGCAACCGTGGTTGAGGTGGTGGCGGTCGGCGTGAAATTGGTCATCCTGCTTGGCCTTGCCGCACTCGGTCTGTGGCGCTGGGCTCCGCAGGAGCTGGTGCTGATGCAGGGCGATCCGATCGGTCCGATGGGCGCGCTTGCCGGGGTGGGCGTGGTGTTCATGGCTTACGAAGGATTCCAGCTGCTCTCTTATGACTATGACGAGATGAAGGATGCCAAACGCACGATCCGCCGCGCGATGAGCCTTGCGATCATTGCGACGTGCGTGACCTACGTCCTCGTCGCTGTCGGGGCAGTGATGCTGGCAGGGGCAGGCCAGATCGTCGCGAAAGAGGAAGTCGCCCTTGCCGAAGCGGGGCGCGCCGCGCTTGGCCAGTTCGGCTTTATCGCGGTATCGATTGCCGCGGCGTTTTCCGCCGCCTCTGCCATTAACGCCACTGTCTTTGCCACCGCGCGCCTTGCCGGAGAGGCGGCGAACGACAGGGAGCTTCCCGCAATGTTCGCAAGGCGCAACATGCGCGGGGTGCCGTGGGTGGGTGTCATGGTCATCTCGGGCCTTGCCATGCTGCTCGCCATCGTGGGCGGCATCGCGCAACTGGTCGAAGGGGCCAGCTTCGTGTTTCTGGGTGTATTCGCCCTCGTCAACGTGCTGGCATGGATAGAGGGCGTTCGGATGCGCTGGCTCAGTGCAGTGGGCGGTGCCCTCTCCATCCTCGCTGCCATCGCGCTTGTCGCCTATGTCGCGGGCTGGGCCTGAACGGGCGGACCGAGAACACTTGCGCAGGCAGGGGCGAACGCCTAACCGGCTCGGCATAATCAAAGCGTCAGGTAACGGGAATCAGCCATGGCGAACGCCGCCGACACCATCGAATTTCGCGAAATCGCGCATCCGGCGCCTACTTCGGACGCCGATCGCGCGGTGGTGCTCGCCAATCCCGGATTCGGCGCGCACTTCACCGATCACATGGTTTCTGTCTCGTGGACAGAGGGCAAGGGATGGCACGATGCCGTGATCGGCCCGCGCCGTCCGATCGAACTCGATCCGGCGGCCGCTGTCCTGCATTACGCGCAGGAAATATTCGAGGGGCTCAAGGCCTATCGCCATCCCGATGGCACGACAGCGCTGTTCCGGCCCGAAGAGAACGCGCGGCGATTCAATGCCTCTGCCGACCGGCTGGCCATGCCGAATCTTCCCGAAGACATGTTCATCGGCGCGATCGATGCCCTGCTTGCCAAGGATGGCGGCTGGATCCCCGATGCGCCGGGTTCCTCGCTTTACCTGCGCCCGTTCATGTTCGCGGACGAGGCGTTCCTCGGCGTGCGCCCGGCCAAGAGCTACAAGTTCCTCGTGATCGCCAGCCCGGCGGGCAATTACTTCAAGTCCGGCGCGCCGGCGGTTTCGATCTGGGTGTCGAGCGATTATACGCGCGCAGCGCCCGGCGGCACCGGCGCTGCCAAGTGCGGCGGCAACTATGCCGCCAGCCTCGTCCCGCAGGCAGAGGCGATCGAACGCGGTTTCGACCAGGTCGTCTTTCTCGATGCGGTAGAGCGCAAGTGGATCGAGGAACTGGGCGGCATGAACCTGTTCTTCGTGTTCGATGACGGGCGCGTGATCACGCCGCCGCTGACCGGCACGATCCTGCCGGGCATCACTCGCGCCAGCCTCATCGCCATGCTGCGCGAAGAAGGTCTGGACGTGGCAGAACAGCGCTATTCCATTGACGATTGGGAAGCGGACGCGGGCAGCGGCAAGCTGGTCGAATGTTTTGCTTGCGGAACCGCCGCGGTTGTCACCCCGGTGGGCCGGGTTGCGGGCCGCGATCTCGATTTCATGATCGGCACGGGCGGTCCGGGTCAGCTAACCGAAAAGCTCAAGAGCAAGCTGACCAGCATTCAGCGCGGCGAAATTGCCGATACCCATGGCTGGGTCCGCCGCTTCGGATAAGGCGGGGCGGTTCAGGCGCGGGGCCGGTGCGCCCTCCGGCCGTTATTCTTCCAGTGCGACGAACTTGAAATTGGCCGCCCCGTCGCGGCCCCAGTTTCTTACGCGCGGGTCGATCATCGAATTTTGAGAGCCTGAGTAGAGCGGAATGATCGGCGCTTCCTCGATCAGGATCGCTTCGGCCTTGGCAAACAGGGCATTGCGCTGGCCAAGATCGCCGGTCGCCAGCGCCTGCTTTACCAATGCGTCGTAACGCGGGTTCGACCACCCCGTTTCGTTGTTGGCGCTGTCGCTTGTCATCAAGGTAAGATAGGCGCCGGGGCCGGGATAAAATCCGTACCAGCCCGAACGCGCAATGGCGAAATCGCGGGCGCGGCGCGTGTCGAGGAAGACTTTCCATTCCTGGTTGTAGATGCCGACCTGGATGCCAAGCGTGCTTTTCCACATGGCCTGTATCGCCTCGGCCAGCTTGCGGTTCTTCTCAAGCGTGTTGATCAGGATTTCCATTGGCGGAAATCCCTTGCCGCCGGGATAACCCGCCTCGGCCAGCAAGGCGCGGGCCCGTTCGGGATCGGCGGGCGGGGCCGGGGCCGCGTCATATCCGGGAAGACCCAGCGGCGTGATGCCGCCGATCGGCGTTTCCTCGCCAAGCAGGACCCGCTCTACAAGCAGCTTGCGGTCAAGCGCCAGCGACAGAGCCTTGCGCACGCGCACGTC
>Ga0316207_10005433_pt1 | contig 10556 bp, 9 predicted proteins | sample 6weekpyrite_MG_FD_204943 | JGI IMG/M metagenome (GOLD analysis project Ga0316207, IMG submission 204943) | Microbial mat bacterial communities from mineral coupon in-situ incubated in ocean water Damariscotta River, Maine, United States -... | ecosystem: Environmental > Aquatic > Marine >...
GGTTAAAAGCGCAACAGGGTGAGCTGGATAGTTGGCTTGGTACCGCTAAAGGTTGCCTTGCGCTTATTATTTTATTCGATCAATTACCTCTAAATATGTTTCGTGGCGAGCCTGAAAGTTTTTCCACTGAAGCGAATGCTATCGAAGTGACACTTCATGGTATCAAGCAGGGATTTGATCAGCAGCTTCCCAGTTCTCAACTCAGCTTTTTCTATATGCCACTGATGCATAGTGAATCAATCCAGCATCAGGACTTATCTGTAAAAATGTTTGAGCAGGCGGGGTTTCAGAATAACCTTAGATTTGCCCAGCATCATCGAGAACTTATAGCTAAATTTGGTCGTTTCCCCCACCGCAATGCTATTCTTGGTAGAAAATCGACAACCGCTGAAATTGAATATTTGCAATCAGATCAGGCGTTTACGGGTTAGATCTTGTTTTTATGCTGGAAATAATTCAATTTTAGTAAAAATCTTCTTTTTTTGTAACAAAAAATAGGCTAATGTTTAATTAAAGCTGTAGTTAAATATTCTATTTTTAGGGGATTTATATGAGTGAATTGACAAAAGAAGTTGGTGATATTTGCATCTCTTGCACTATTCTACCTGTGCTGGGTATCACCGCGGTTACAGCTGTAATTTATTATTTAATCACCCTTTTTATCTAAATTAATATTTGTCTCCATTAATTTGTATTAAATATGGCAGCGCTTTCTGTGCGCCTAAAATCTTTTTAAACCATTGAAACTACTGGAGTTTGCCCTTATCTAATGGGCTACAAATAACTTTTCAGGTAGTGCTATGTTTTCACGAATTGGCTTATTTCTTGTCACTAATATTGCTGTACTGGCTGTGTTAAGCATTTCTATGCGTGTGCTAGGTATCGATCAGATGCTGGCGGCTGAAGGCATAGGAATGAACTTAACAGGGCTGCTGATTATGGCAGCGATTATGGGGTTCGCAGGATCCTTTATTTCGTTAGCGATGTCTAAATTTATGGCTAAACGCTCAATGGGAGTTCAATTAATAGAGCAGCCATCCAATAGTAATGAGCGCTGGCTAGTTGAAACAGTAAGTCGTCAGGCGCAACAGGCTGGAATTGGTATGCCTGAGGTGGGCGTATTTAACTCTCCTCAGCCCAATGCATTTGCTACGGGTATGAACCGAAATAATGCCCTGGTTGCCGTGAGTACCGGATTACTACAAAGCATGACGCAGGATGAAGTTGAAGCGGTACTTGGGCATGAAGTAAGTCATGTGGCTAACGGTGACATGATTACCATGGGGCTCATTCAAGGCGTATTAAATACCTTTGTTATCTTTATATCACGCGTGATCGGAACATTTGTGGACCGTGTTATATTTAAAAATGAACGAGGATTTGGTATTGGCTATTTTGTAGTGAGTATTGTGGCTGAACTAATTCTAGGTGTGTTCGCGGCAATGATTGCCGCATGGTACTCACGTAAGCGTGAGTTCAGGGCTGATGAAGGTGGTGCAGCGTTAGCGGGCAAAGAAAAAATGATTGCAGCACTACAGCGTTTACAACAAAGCCAGCAAGAGGCGAGTGCCATGCCAAATGAACTGGCTGCGTTTGGTATTAGTGGGGGTTTAAAGCATGGTATAGCTGCGGCATTAATGACGCACCCACCATTGGAAAGACGTATTCTTGCTTTGAAAACGTTAAATTAAAATTTTGCGTTTGAATAAAAAAGCCCCGCGATGCGGGGCTTTTTTATTGGTTTAAGAGTTTCAGGATTGCTACCCGGCCATTGATGTAAAGTCATAATCTAATGTAGGTGAAGGTTCCTGTAAGAAGTTGCCCTGGATAAAGTTAATACCCATTCCCCATAAAACAGACAAGCTTGTTGCATCCTGTACGCATTGAGCAATGGTTAATTTATTTAACTCCATTGCTTTCTCTGTTATGGCTTTAACAGCTTCCTGATTTTCAGTGCTAGTTGATAGCTCTTCCATAAAAGATCGTTCTAGTTTCAGGTAGTCTGCTGGAATATGTTTGAGTAATTCAAAGGGATTGCTGCCGGTTCCAAAGTCATCAAGTGCGAAACCGCAGTTTAGCTCCTGAAGAGATTTGGCGAGTTCAGCTGTATATTTAAGACTGGTAACAGCAACATTTTCTTTAACTTCAAAAATCAAACTGTTTTTCGGAACGTTATACTTTTTGAGTTGTTCCTTAAGCCAGTTCATTAGGCTTGTGTCTTTAAGAGAGTTTGCGGCAAGTTTTACAAAGAATAAAGTACGCTTGCCGTCTTTCCAGCATTTGGTCAAAGTCGTTATAGTATTTAGTAACACCCAACGATCAATGGCGATAGACATGCCTGTTCTGTCTGCTGCCGGTAAAAAGTCTGCGGGCATAATAATATTGTTTTCTTTATCCAGCATGCGCACAAATACTTCGTAGCGTTCATCAGTATCACCATGCAAACTGATGACAGGCTGGAAATGAAGTTGAAAACGGTTGTTAGTTAAAGCTTCTTTAAGATTGGCAACAACTTGAGCATCAATTTCTTTCTGTGTTAATTCACCTTCTTTTGGTTGGTAAATAACCGTCGAATTAGGGCCTTGTTCTTGAGCTTCTTTACAGGCTCTTTCTGCACGTAATAAAACCTCGCCGGTGTCAGGTGCGTTTTTATCGATCAGGCTTACACCGATAGTACAGGTTGTATTTAGAGATTGGTCGTTGATATTTGCAATATGATTTTGAGCAGCATTACTTACTGCAGCTGTATAGGCTTTAATTGAATCCGGCGTCTGGTTAAAGGCGATGATGGAAAACGTATTACCTTCAAAGTGTGCAAGTATATCGCCTGAACTTATGGCATCTTCAAACTTGCGAGAAATTTCATTCAAAAATTGATCAGCACCCACAACACCAGCGCTTTGCTTGATGTCATTGAAATTGTCGAGTTGAATTAACAAAGTGGCTGCAGTCGTTTTGCCTTCTACTGCGTTAGAGACAGCTTCTTCCATTGACTCCATAAAGAACTGTCGATTATATAAGCCAGTCACCGAATCAGTTTGGCTCATTAACGCTAGTTGTTCTTCAAGGTGCTTGTTGTCCTGTTGAGTTCGTATAATGAGTTGTATACAGGGTTCACCATCAATGCTGGCGGGAGAAAATTCCATTTCACCTTTAAATTCAGTGCTATCGGAGTTACGCAAGTTAAGATCAAGCTTGTCAGTTATGCTGTTTCCGACACTGCTATTATCGCGTAAAAAGGCTTTGAATGTGTCACGGTCATCCATGCCGACCATGTCAAGAATAGGCATGCCTTCAAGGTCATCGGACTCATCAAAACCAAACAGTTCAATATATGACTGGTTTGAGTAAACGTGCATACCTTCGTGTATATAGGCAATTGCATCACGAGAAGAATCTAATAATGCTTCACAGCGCTTTTCCGATTCTTTAATGGCAGATTCTAGCTGGTGTTGCTTTGCAATGCTTTTGAATGCTTCTGCTTCTCGAATTATAACCATTTCAAGATGCGAAGGATTGTCGTAAGAACTTAGGTCCCTGGCACCCTGACGCATGACTTCGACTACTTCTGCTTCGTGCCCCTGGCGGTTCACAGAGATAACCGGAATAGGTGTGTTTGAATTTTCTTCCAGGCACTTTACAGTGTCGGCAAGGGAAATTAATTCCATACCGTTAGAGTAAAGTAAAATGTTGGGTGTTTTTTTAGCTAGCGCTTCAATGATATCTTCGTCATCTTCTACGCGTGTTGTATGTGCAGCATAACCTGAGCTGCGCATAATTTTGACAACATTTTCTTCATTGTTGAATGAGTCATCAACAATAAATATTTCTATCTTCTTTTCTTTTTCCACCGTTTAAATCCTAAAAATCATGTCGTAGAAGATGTGGTTACAGCGACGACCAGATAGAGTCAAAGTTATCTGGATCTGACTGCTTCGTTTTAGCACCGCCATCATCTTCCGGTGTATTCGAATCGTTAAGTTGTGAAAACTGAAATTGTGTAAAAGAACCTGTATGTTCTCTAATTGTTCCTAACTTTATTTCCATGTCGCGTTCATATACATGCATTTTAAGCTTGTTGCCTTTCCTAAAAGCATGAGCAGGCAGTAATAAAGTTGAAGGCTGTTGTATCGGCTTTATGCCTGGAAGCATTAAGCAATTAAAAGGCTCTTCATGTTTGCGCTCAGCGCGCTGAATCTTGCAGGAAATAACTTTTGGTGATAATACCTGCACACCAATTTCCAGTCCTGTGCTACGACTATACTGCATCCAGCGAATAACACCTACTCGCCACTGGAATGTATGGTCGGGTTCTTTTTCCCTGATGCTGATTAACTCTCCCACAAGGGCCCGAGAAGGCATGTCGGAGTCCCAGTGCAGGCAGTATCCGCCAGCACTTACATTGGTTATTTTCCAGTGTAGATCGGGCGCTTCTTTTTGTAGTTCTCCAAAGGCTTCATCCTGCTCCTGAAGTTCCTGTGCATAGCTTTCAGTGAGTGTGCGGCCTTTACCAACCATGTCCCAGGCACTTGCCGAACGATCAGTTTCGCTTTTCATTTCCGGGTGCGTAATGAAAAATGCTGGATCCTGTTGTGCAAAAATATCTTTTTCAGCTCTTTCGCTTTCCGGGATAGATTCTAGTGAAAACATTTTGCCTGGTTTTTTAACTTTAGGCTTAGGCGGCGTTATTTCAGTGTTAAGAGCTTCATATATTGGATTAAGGCCAATGGTTACACGAATCTCATCGTGTCGTTCTGCGCGTGAGAAACGACGTTTTGCACATAGGCTCCATGATGCAATGAGTGTACGTATAGTTTCCTGTGAAACAGCATCGCCAATAGAAATAGCGGTGTTCAGTTCGGTGTTATTTTTATCTTCTTTTTGTAAATGTTCGACAAGCTTACTTGTTTCAATTGCACGAGCCTGTGCGAAGTTTTTAAGATCTTCTTCAGATACACAATTTGGTGGTAAATCACTATCGAGCTTACTAACAAAGTAGCGACTTAAATTATTCTTAGGGGGCGAATGAGTAATAGACGTATATTTAGCCCATTCATTTATCGATTTGTATACTCGCTCTGCATCACTTTGGCGAAGGGCGTTAGGCCTGGCTAGTGAAAATAATAGAATCTGTTTGTAATAGTCTTCAGGGCTAATTGCTTTAACAGCGACTTCAGAATCCTTTAGGCCCTTTTTGTGGAGACCTTTTCGTTCAGCGTAGCTATAGATACGGTGTATATCCCACCAGGTACCCTTAGGTAGCTCAGAGTATATTTGGCTGGAACGCAGAAGAAGTTCTGAGTAATAGTGGAGCGCGCGTTCACACGAAATCAATATGATTTTGTTATCAATCTTTGAGAGATTATTAGATGCCTCAAAGATTAATATTTTATAGCCAGTGGCCATCTCATGCAGTAGCGCCTGATTCAGCTGAACAATTTTCTGACTTTTGTCTGGCAGTGGCAGAGTGCGGTTGATGAAGTGTTTATGCAGCTGGTTAAAGATAAAGCGGCTAGGTTCGCGTAATGTTTCCATGTTTTCCAGGCGATGCTTTGGTGGCATAGACTGACGATTTAGTGTTAATAAACCGTTGTACAGCTTGCGTGTGTAATCACCCATGTTGGCACGCTTAAGCTCGGTTAGCCATTTTTTTACTTTTCTTGGATGGTTGGGAAAGTCATCCTTTGTTGGCGTTGTTTGTTCTGGAACGTTTAGTTTCATATTTTTATAGACGTACCTGTTAATCCATTATGCGTAATTGGTTGCCCTGACGTAATTACAGCCTGTTGGCCTAGTCTATCCTATTTTAGGAGCAAAGCTTAATTATTATTTAATAAAAACAGCCAGATACCAGCCTATTTTAAGACTGTTTCGGTCATTTACCTTATGCTTTATAGTTCATTGGCAGGTGTTTTGCTCTTTTCGCCAGCAATTTCGCGCACTAGTTTTGGGACCAGAAAGCCAGGCAGTTTCTCACGCATGTTTGAGATAAGCTTTTTGGCATCCTCAAGCTCTACTTCAAAGTGAGCTGAGCCACTGACAGGGTCCAGCATGTGCAAGTAATATGGAAGTACGCCCGCATTGTAGAGCGCGTTGGATAAGTTGATCTGGTCTTTTTCCAGGTTATTGATATTGTTAAGTAAAACAGCCTGATTAAGGAGATTAATGCCGGATTTTTGAAGTTTTCGTAAAATCGTAATTTCTGCCCTGGAAATTTCATTTGCATGATTTGCATGAATAACCATGCACACATTTAAGCGGCAACTGGAGAGGATGTTAACTAATCTATCCGTAACACGGTCTGGCAGTACTACCGGTAGACGACTATGAATTCTCAGGCGACTGAGGTGAGGAATGCTTTCCAGCTTGTTTATCAGTGTTTCTAGCTTGTCATCGGACAATACTAGCGGGTCACCTCCACTTAATATGACTTCTTCTATGCTGCTGTCTTGCTGAATGTATTCAATGGCTTCCTGCCAGTTTTCTCTGGATGCTGTCTGTTGCTGGTAAGGGAAATGCCGGCGAAAGCAATAGCGACAATGTACGGCACAGGCGGCGGTGGTGATGAGTAGCACGCGACCATGATACTTATGCAAAAGCCCCGGCACCTGGCTCGCACGGATATCTCCAACCGGGTCCGTGGTGTAGCCCTCGGCCTCTACAATCTCATTCGACTGCGTCATGATTTGCAACAATAGTGGATCTGTAGGCGTATTTGGCTGAATTTTATCGACATATGCCTGGGGGACTTTCAGGGAAAACTGCCTGTTTGCGGGTAGATAATCACCGAAGGTATCGATAGATAAGCCCAGCGTGTTTAGCAGTGTTTCAGGTGAGGTAATCGCTTGTGCCAGCTGTTGTTGCCAACTATTGGGCGGATTTGGACAAAATTCCATAGAATTTAGCGGTATAGTTTTTGGCATTGGGAGCTGTTCCGAGTATTATATGCGCTGCTTTTACGCCCATAAGGTTATATAAATGGCATCATACAGTACAAATGAATTTAAAGGCGGTCTGAAATTATTATTAGACGGCGATCCATGCTCAATTATTGAAAACGAGCTGGTAAAACCCGGCAAGGGACAGGCGTTTAATCGCGTAAAGCTGCGCAACCTTAAAACAGGTCGAGTGCTTGAAAAAACGTTTAAATCTGGTGAATCTGTTGAAGGCGCTGATGTAATGGACGTAGATATGGAGTTCTCTTATAACGATGGAGAGTTCTGGTATTTTATGGACCCGAATACATTTGAGCAGGTTGCAGCTCCAGATACTGCTTTGGCTGAATCCGGTAAATGGATTAAAGCACAGGAATTATGCACGGTGACTTTATGGGACGGTGTACCTTTAGTGGTGACGGCACCTAATTTTGTAGAGCTTACAGTGACTGAAACAGATCCAGGTTTGAAAGGTGATACGGCGCAAGGCGGTACAAAGCCTGCAACTCTGGAATCGGGTGCGGTTGTTAAAGTGCCATTGTTCATTGAAGAAGGTGAAATACTTAAAATCGATACGCGAACCGGTGATTACGTTTCACGTGTTAAAGATTAAGTGTTTATAGATTGGCTATGACAAATAGCTGGAAGCCAGGTGCTTCAATAGAAAATCTAAAAATAAGAGCCCGGGTATTGCAAAGTATTCGGGCTTTTTTTGCTGCACGTAATGTGCTTGAAGTAGAAACCCCCATTCTTTCATTGTCGGCAATTACCGATCCTCAATTAGAAAGCTTTGTAACACAGCTTCATCAGAAAGATTTTTATTTGCATACTTCACCTGAATTTTATATGAAGCGGTTGCTGGCTTCAGGTAGTGGTGATATTTACCAGGTAGCCCGTGTCTTTAGAGTTGATGAACAGGGGAGAAATCATAATCCCGAATTTAGTATGCTGGAATGGTATCGCCTGGGTTATGACCATCATGATTTGATGGATGAAATGGAAAACTTGATCATGGAGCTATTTGGTCATGATCAGAGCGGTAAACTTAATTTTAAACGGATCAGTTATCAACAGGCATTTCAGGAAGAACTGAAAATTGATCCACTGGAAGCAACGGCTGCTTTACTAAAACAATGTGCCCAAGATAACGATGTAGAAATTCCCCAGGGTATGGATCTAGAGGATAAAGACATGTGGTTAGACTGGTTAATGGTTGCCCGTATCGCTCCCGGTTTTTCAAAAGATAGTTTTACTTTTTTATATGATTACCCCGCCTCGCAGGCCGCGCTTGCACGATTGAGTCAAACTGATTCACGGGTCGCGCATCGGTTTGAGCTGTTTTATGGGGAGCTGGAATTAGCTAACGGATTTTATGAGCTAACGGATACCCAGGAACAGGCTGAAAGGTTTGAAAAAGAAAATCAGCAACGCCTGCTACGAAATCAAAAAGCCATGCCGGTTGATAATCATTTCTTAAAGGCTCTGGAGTCAGGCTTGCCAGAATGTTCGGGAGTCGCAATTGGTTTAGATCGCTTGCTGATGGTAATGACAGGAGCATCAAAAATTTCAGATGTTATTTCATTTGAAACAGGAAATTAAATCTTACTAATAATGGTAAATTTTGGGAGTAACAGAACTGTTACTCCTTAAATAAAAAATCAGGTGTATTTAGCCAGTAATTGTCCTAGCTTTACCGGCTCATCATGCGTGATGGCATCTTCTAAAGTGCAGTTTTCACCCATTAATAAAACGACGGTAGAGCCTAAATTAAAACGGCCCATCTCTGCGCCTTTTTTCAGGCTAATATCGACGCTTTCATAAGTTGTGTGAATGACTTTGTTTTTGCTCGGCGGTGTAACTGAGCCAGCCCACACCGTATCAATAGCTGATACATTTACTGCACCCACTAAAATCATAATCATCGGGCCATGCTCTGTTTCAAATTTGCAGACCAGTCTTTCATTACGTGCAAATAAACGGGGTACCGTGTTTACCGTATGTGGAGCAACGCTAAATAACCGTCCGGGAACATAAACCATATCGGTTAGTTTTCCATCTATTGGCATGTGAATGCGGTGGTAATCCCTGGGGGATAAATAAATAGTTGCAAATTTACCGTTATTAAAAGGTGTAGCTAATTCATCAATGCCACCGACAAGTTCTAATAAACTGTAGTCGTGATTTTTAGCCTGAAACACTCGGCCGTTTTCAATTTTTTTAGCCTGGCTCACTCTGCCGTCTACAGGGCAGCACATGCTGTTTTCAGTGTTGTCTATTGGGCGTGCATCTGCTTTTAGCGCGCGCGTAAAAAAAGCATTTAAGTTTTTATAGGCGTAGGGGTTTTCTTCAACTGCCTCAGACATATTAACTTCATGTAGCGCCAGGTATATTTTTAGAGAAATATTTTTAATCGGCGCCCATTGAATTCTCGCGATGAAAAAAACCAGGCCTGATATCGCATGGTGTGGAAGAATATAAAAAGGTGAAGATTTTAAATAATCGGTTATAGATGCTTTCATAAATAATGTTCTAATAAAATTAAGTGTGTGTTCAGCAGGTCCTTAATTACCGCCACATTTTCCGCCGCCGCATTTCCCAGCACCGCATTTCATGCTGCGCATTTTGCTGCTTTTTTTCTTAACATCAATAGTTAACTGGTGCGTGGTGTTATTTGATAGTGACATTTCTACCAATACTTTGTCGCCATTGCGTAATGCCTGTTTAGGCTTTATCAACATTAAGTGGTAGCTGCCGGGTTGTAATATCAATGTGTCATTTGCAGGAATGTTTAGTTTTGTCTGGGGTAGCATTTTTGCAATACCGTTTACTTCTTTCGATAAGTGCATTTCTACGGTTTCAAACGCGGGGCTGCTAACAGAGTTAATGCTAATGGCTTGATTGCCTGGGTTCTGGATTTTCATAAAACCTGCCATGACTTTTGCGCCCGGTGGTGCTTCAGGTACATATGAACCGCTTATAATAAGGCTGTCTGCAGCATATAGGTTGCTTGCAAAGCAGAGGAAAATGAATGTGAATATTGATTTCAATGTGCAGCTCATGAAAGGGCGCCTTCAAGGTTGGCCAATATTTGGAATAAACGCTCGTGATTATATTCATCACAGGTTAACATTTAAAGGTATTACATCACCTTAAGCGCCGAAGACCTAGTATTATGTCAACTCAAGCATCGACAAGTGTCACATTTCCTGCAGAGCTTTCCACTATTCGGGATTACATCCGTTGGGGAATAAGCCAGTTTCATCAGGCTAATTTGTTTTATGGTCATGGTATGTCCAGTGCACTGGATGAGTCGGTTTACCTTTGTCTTTATGCGCTGCACTTGCCTCATGATTTTCCGGAAAGTTATTTTGATACGGCATTATCCGCAGAAGAAAAGCAGGCGGTGTTTACCTTGCTAAAACGCCGGATTGAGGAGCGCCTACCGGCCTCTTACCTAACTGGCGAAGCATGGTTTGCAGGATTGCCATTTTTCGTAAATGAAAATGTACTGGTTCCACGCTCACCCATCGCAGAGCTCATAGAGAAGCACTTTTCCCCCTGGGTAGAAGCCGAGTCTGTAGAGAATATTCTGGACTTATGTTGTGGTAGTGGCTGTATCGG
>Ga0316207_10005434_pt1 | contig 10555 bp, 9 predicted proteins | sample 6weekpyrite_MG_FD_204943 | JGI IMG/M metagenome (GOLD analysis project Ga0316207, IMG submission 204943) | Microbial mat bacterial communities from mineral coupon in-situ incubated in ocean water Damariscotta River, Maine, United States -... | ecosystem: Environmental > Aquatic > Marine >...
CAATACCGAGCTACGGGTGGGCATATTATGGGGTGGAGTCAATAGGCTATACTATTGCGTTTGATATTTCTTTTATTGTTTTATTTTTTGTATTAGCAATTTTACTATTCGAAAACATTATTATTTTAATTATAAATCACAAAAAAATATCAATTAATTCACCCAAGATGGTGTGGCTATATATTTTTATTAATATAACATTGTTTATCCCGCTAGCATTATCTGCTAATAATTATATTAATGGTCTATATAGAAATTGAGAATCAAAATCATTAGAAATGCATATAACAACACCATCAACACGACGAAAAGGCGCATTTTATAATAAGCGTTGAATGACCGATTTTGGCCGATCCGAGACAGTCGCGAAGACAAAAGTAACGGCTGCTTCCGCTGATCTGCAGTCATTTACGGAGTAAACATGAATGACTCCACTAGCCGAAAGAAGATGATCAACTTATAAACCTGTCTGACACTGCCTGTCAGATCAAGCCTGAACTACTACACTTTAGCCCTTTTACAATGCCTCGATTTTCTTACGTTCCTCAGCAAGTCGCACCAATGCAGATTCCAGTTCAGTGACGCGTTGTCGTTCTTTGTTGACAACAGCCTCGGGTGCCTTGGCGACGTAGTTTTCATTCGACAACTTCTTCTGACGCATTTCGAGTTCTTTCTCAGCCTTGCCAATTTCCTTGTCGAAGCGTTTCAGCTCTTCGTCTTTATCAATCAGGCCAGTCATCGGTATATGCAAGGTGCCTTGTGCACCGACCAGTGCAGTGGCGGACTCAGAAAGCTCAGCCTCGGCATCGACAAACTCGACGGACTCGATGCGGCTGATATTCATACTGCATTTGGCCGTTTCTTCTAGTACGGATTTTTCCGCGTCATTGAGGTTTTGCACAATAACTGGCAGGGCCTTATTAGGCTTGATGTCACGTTCACTGCGGATACGGCGTACACCTTTGTTCAGTGCCATGACAAGCTCGGTTTCGTGTATCGCAATGTCATCGACCATGTCCAGATTCGCAACCGGGTAGGGCTGGGTCATGATGGTTTCACCAGACTTGCCAGCCAGTGGTGCGACACGCTGCCAGATCTCTTCTGTGATGTACGGGATGATTGGATGTGAAAGGCGCAATAAGGTTTCGAGTACCCGCACCAGTGTACCGCGTGTTCCGCGTTGTGCTGCCTCGCTGCTGTTTTCATCCTGCAGGACAGATTTCGACAGCTCGAGATACCAGTCACAGTATTCGTTCCAGGTGAAATCGTAGATCGCCTGTGCGGCATGGTCGAGGCGGTAGCTATCGATGGCATCGACGACTTCTTTTTCAACCTGTTGCAGGCGCGAAACGATCCAGCGGTCAAAGCGGTTGAATTCCATATCGTCATTATCAACACCTGTGTCCTTGCCTTCGGTATTCATTAATACGAAACGTGCGGCATTCCAGAGCTTGTTACAGAAGTTGCGATAACCGGCAATACGGTTCAGGTCAAACTTGATGTCACGCCCGGTCGAGGCCAGTGCAGCAAAGGTAAAGCGCAGTGCATCGGTACCGAAGGCAGGAATGCCGTCGGCAAAGTCCTTGCGCGTGGCTTTTTCAATCTTCTTTGCCATTTCGGGCTGCATGAGTCCCTTGGTACGTTTATTGACCAGGTCTTCAAGTTCGATGCCGTCGATAAGGTCAAGTGGATCGAGTACGTTGCCCTTTGACTTGGACATCTTTTGGCCGTTGGCATCCCGTACCAGACCGTGAATGTAGACCTCCTTGAAAGGTACATCGTCCATGAACTTCAGACCCATCATGATCATGCGGGCGACCCAGAAGAAAATGATATCAAAACCGGTGACGAGTACACTGGTCGGATAGAAGGTCTTCACGGCTTCCGTGTCATTCGGCCAGCCAAGCGTTGAGAAAGGCCATAGCGCCGATGAGAACCAGGTGTCGAGGACATCTTCATCCTGTTTCAGTACAACATCATCACCGATATTGTGCTTAGTGCGAATTTCTTCTTCACTGCGGCCGACATAGACATCACCCTTGTCGTCGTACCAGGCAGGAATACGGTGGCCCCACCAGATCTGGCGACTGATACACCAGTCTTCGATGTTACGCATCCACTCGAAGTAGGTGTTCTTCCAGTTGTCAGGGACAAACTTGATGTCACCGTTTTCAACGGCTTCGATAGCCGGCTTGGCAAGCGGACCCGTTTTAACAAACCACTGGTCTGTGAGCAACGGTTCGATGACTGTGCCAGAGCGATCGCCACGTGGCACCATGAGTTTATGATCGTCGATCTTTTCGAGCAGGCCGGCGGCATCGAGATCGGCAACGATCTGTTTACGCGCGGCATAGCGCTCCAGGCCCTGGTAAGTATCAGGAATGAGTTCGGCGTGTTCATCTTCGCCACCAATAATGTGCGCATCGATGGTGAGGATATTGATCAGGCCACCGTTCGGCTGGTTGAGCATTGCCAGTTCGTCACGGTGGTTCTGCCAGACACCGTAGTCATTAAAGTCATGTGCCGGGGTGATCTTTACACAGCCCGAGCCGAATTCAGGGTCAACATAATCATCGGCGATGATCGGGATCTTGCGACCACTTAACGGCAGGGTGATCTGCTGACCGATGAGGTGCTGGTAACGCTCGTCACCCGGGTGTACTGCTACGGCGCTGTCACCGAGCATCGTCTCGGGACGTGTTGTCGCAACAATGACATGGCCACTGCCATCGGTGAGTGGGTAACGCATGTGCCACATGTGACCGTTTTCTTCTTCCGAGAGTACTTCGAGATCGGAGACCGCTGTATGCAGGACAGGGTCCCAGTTGACGAGGCGTTTGCCGCGGTAGATCAGACCTTCTTCATGCAGGCGGACAAAGACCTCTTTCACTGCATCGGACAGACCTTCATCCATGGTGAAGCGTTCACGTGACCAGTCCAGTGAGGCGCCCATACGACGTAATTGTTTGGTGATGGTGCCGCCTGACTCAGCTTTCCAGTCCCAGACCTTGTCGAGGAAGGCTTCGCGACCGAGATCGTGACGGGTCTTGCCGTCGGCGATGAGCTGGCGTTCGACGACCATTTGCGTGGCAATACCCGCATGGTCACTGCCTGCCTGCCACAGCGTGTTGTCACCACGCATACGGTGGTAACGGGTCAGGGCATCCATGATCGTGTCCTGGAAGGCGTGGCCCATGTGCAGGCTACCGGTCACGTTCGGTGGCGGGATCATGATGCAGTAGGCATCTTGTCCTTCGGTGGCGGTATCACTTTGCGGGGCAAAGTAGCCCTGGTTTTCCCAGGTGTCGTACCAGCGTTGTTCGATGCTCTGTGGTTGGTAGGTTTTTTCCATCTTTAAATCGTCGCTACAAGTGTTCTGTTATTAAAGCCAATCAGTATGTGATATCGGCACTTCAAGCGGCGCATTATACCTGAATGCAGCTTGCCGGGCAGTGTAAAGTCACGAACTGGCAGGGTTTTCCGCGCTAGCGGGTCAGTTGTTCAACTCGTGGGTATCCAGTTCATAGCCGCGGTCGCGGTAATAGCGGAAGCGGTCGCGAGCAATGTCGCGCTGGGTCGGGTCCCCACTGACGATCTCGGCGACACGTTCAAAGCGCGAAAAGAACTCCGGGATTGTACTGGCGAGGTTGATCAGGACGTCATGGGCAAACTCGGGGTCATGATCGTGACCGATAACCACCTTGTCATGCTTGTCTGGCTGGTTGCCTTGCTCAACAACTGCATGTGGCAGAAAACTGCCCTGACGAAAGGTCCACATCAACTCATCGAGTTGTTGTGCACTGGCGGCATCATCAGTGTGTATAAACACATGGTGACCGCGGCCGTAGGCTTTTTCTGCCAGGCGGCAGGCGGTCACGAGTATCTGCTTTTGCTGGCCAGTCTTGGTCAGGTAAAAATCGACGCGGGTCATTGTTTATTTTTTGCTCGCCACCTGGTCCAGAAGGTACTGGCTCATCATAGGTACTGGTCGACCCGTTGCGCCTTTCTCCTTACCACCTTTCCAGGCCACACCGGCAATATCAAGATGTACCCAATGCAGTTTCTTGGTAAAGCGTGACAGGAAACAGGCTGCGGTTATTGTACCGGCTTCACGTCCGCCGATGTTGGCGATATCTGCAAAGTTACTGTCGAGTTGATGTTGGTACTCATCCCAGAGTGGCATTTCCCAGGCACGGTCACAGGATGATTTGCCGGCATTGAGCAGGTCATTGGCCAGGCCGCGGTGGTTACCGAGCAGGCCAGTGGCATGGGCGCCAAGGGCAATCACACAAGCACCGGTCAGTGTGGCAATATCGACGACTGTCGCAGGATTAAAGCGTTCACTGTAGGTGAGTGCATCACAGAGAATCAGGCGACCTTCGGCATCCGTATTAAGTACTTCGATGGTCTGGCCAGACATACTGGTGACAATATCACCGGGCTTGTTAGCAAGGCCATCCGGCATGTTTTCACATGAGGGGATAATGCCGACAACGTTGATCGGTAATTTCAGTTCAGCGACGGTGTTTATCAGGCCAAGCACACTGGCTGCGCCACACATGTCGTATTTCATTTCATCCATGGCCGGGGAGGGTTTGATCGAGATACCACCCGAGTCAAAGGTAATGCCCTTGCCGACGAAGACATGTGGTTTGGCGTCACTGTCGCCGCCCTTGTACTCCATCGTGATGAGCTTTGGTGGTTGACGGCTGCCCTTGGCAACAGATAACAGGGAACCCATACCGAGTTCTTCCATATCGGCTTGTTCAAGTACTGATACTGCGATGCTATCGTGTTGTTTACCGAGTTCTATCGCCTGTTCGGCGAGAAAGGTCGGCGTACAGATATTGCCGGGCAGGTTACCCAGTCGTTTTGCAACGGCGACACCATTAGCGATCGCATTACCATCGACCAGTGCCTGTTCGGCGGCTTGCAGGTCACGGCGGCTTGGCACGGATAACACCATCTTGCGGAGTGGACGACGTTGGCTGCTCTTGTCACTTTTGAGTTCATCGAAGACATACAGTGCATCTTCGGTGGCTTCAATCGCCTGGCGTACCTTCCAGTAGCTATCACGGCCTTTAACGGTCAGATCGGGCAGGAAGCTGACGGCATCCATCGCTCCGCTATCATTGACTGTTTTTGCAGCCGTTGCAGTCGCCTTGCGGTAAGCTGCATCATTAAAATCACGTTCTTTGCCACAACCGATAAGCAGGACACGGTCACACAGGGTGTTCGGGACGTTGTGCAGCAGCAGGGTTTGACCGGCCTTACCTTCGATGTCACCACGCCGGATCAGGTTTGATAACCAGGATTCACTTGCAGCATCCAGTTGTTCACCGGCACTGGATAGTCGGCGTGGTTCGAAAATACCGATAATTATGCATGCGCTGCGTTGTTTTTCAGGATGCCCACTTTTGATACTGAATTCCATACTTGCTCCTGCTGGGACGGGCTGATTATGTGCGCTGATATGTGTACTATGTACCGCATTGCAATCAGCCAGAAATTACCTGTCGTTATATAAGTGATTGTTGTACGATAAGTTACTGGTTAAATTATATTCAAGACTGGCAACTAGTCTACTGGAAAAATTAGGTTTTTGCAGTGTTTTTGAACGAAATGGTAAATTTGGCGTGATAATACGGAATTACATACTCAAGGAAGTGTTATTGACCTTGTTGGCAGTATTGACCGTTGTACTGCTCATCTTCTTTAGTCTGCGTTTTGTACGGGTCCTCGGCGATGTGGCTAGTGGCAGTTTACCTAGCGAATTGGTGTTTACGGTTTTAACCCTCGAAATGATCCGCAATATCGGCTCAGTGCTGCCGGTGGTGTTGTTTTTCTCTGTGTTACTCGCATTTGGTCGACTTTATCGCGACCAGGAAATGGTCGCATTAACGGCCAGCGGCGTCGGTCAACTCAGTTTGACCCGTGTGCTGTTTTGGTTGGTCCCTGCTGTGCTGGTGATTAATGGTACGTTTACTTTATATGTTGCGCCCTGGGCCACGGCGAAAAGAGATGCGGTGCGTCACGAGGCAGAAAATCGTTCGGAACTTAGTCTACTCGTGGCCGGTCGCTTTACAGAGTCCAAAAGTGGCAAGTTGGTCATGTACGTTGAAGAGTTGTCTGATGATCAACGTCAACTAAAAAATGTTTTCGTGCAGAGTCGCAGTCGTTCTCGGAAAAGTATCTTGTCATCCAAAACAGGTCATCGCTACCTCGATAAAGAGAGTGGAGATGAGTTCATGGTCATGGAAGATGGCTACCGCTATGTTGGAGAGCCCGGCCAGGATGATTACCGAATAACCAAATTCAAAAAGCATGCGGTACGTATTGAAGAAAAAACGACGGATGCTGTTCATGTAAAGCGCAGCGCAACGCCGACTGATGTGCTGTGGGCGTCGAAAAAACTCAAGGACAAGGCTGAGTTACAAAAGCGCATTATCCTGCCGTTATCTGCCGTTGCATTGATGTTACTTGCGGTTCCCCTTAGTCGCGTACAACCGCGTGAAGGGCGTTATGGGCGTGTTTTCAGTGCCGTACTGATTTACGTTATTTTCAATAATTTACTTGGGGCAAGTTATAACTGGATAAGCCGCGGAAGTATCAGCACCACAATTGGTATGTGGTGGTTACCCCTGATGTTACTTGCAATCGCGGGTATGTATGCGCTTTGGCAGATGCGTGGCCAGACCGGCTGGCTTAGAGATCGACTGGCAGGTCACAAACTGGAGCGAGCACGATGAAGTTGCTGGACAGGTATATCGGCACCGCGGTGTTCCGAAATATCGGGCTGGTTCTGCTCGTACTGATTGCGCTCGACAGTTTTTTCCGTCTTGTCCGTGAACTGGATGATGTCGGTACTGGTGACTACTCCCAGCTTGAGATGTTCCTTTACCTGGCCTTAACCACGCCAGCCCAGATCGTAGAGTTTTTTCCTGTGGCGGCTTTACTCGGCGCGATTACCGGCCTGGGTGCGATGGCGAGCACAAGTGAACTGGTGGTCATGCGTGCGGCCGGGGTGTCATTGATTCGTATCGGTGGGTCGGTGCTGAAGGCCGGTTTTGTAATGATACTGGGTGTGATGTTACTTGCCGAATTCGTGGTGCCGACGAGTGAGCAATTTGCCGAGTCACGCCGATCACAGTTATTGGCAGAACAAACTGCGATTAAAACCAAAAACGGTTTCTGGTCTCGTGATGCAACCAGTTTCCTGAATATTCGTGATATACGACCGGGCGGTAGCATTGGCGATATCTATATCTACGAATTTGATAACAAGCATGAACTACGTACCACGACATATGCCAGCGAGGCAGCGTATGAAGAGGGTAACTGGATCCTGCTGGATTTGAGTCAGAGCACGGTTACAACAAAGGGAATACAAACCCGTACCTTTGAACGTGCGCGCTGGGATTCGATACTTAGCCCAGCCTTGTTAAGTCTACTCGTGATTGACCCGGTTCAACTTTCAATGCGCGACTTGTATGAATACTACAGCTACCTGACAGACACAGGGCAGGAATCAGAAGTTTATGCCCTGGCTTTCTGGGCGAGGTTGGTCATGCCATTGTCGATTGCGGTGATGATGCTACTCGCTGTACCGTTTGTATTCGGGCCATTACGCTCGGTCAGCATCGGCCAGCGGATCTTCGTCGGTTTTCTTGTCGGATTGGGGTTTTTCCTGTTCAACAAGGCCTTTAACCATATCGGTATCGTCTACGATATCTCTCCCATTCTCAGTGCCAGCTTGCCAGCATTAAGTTTCTTCGTGCTGACGATGTTTATGATAAGAAGGATATAGCCATGGTACAGCGGGAGAGAACACAGACTACCTCGCTGATTGTATGGCTGCTGATGTTTGGCGTAGTGTTTGGCTGGTCTGCAATCGGACCTGAAGATCGTCTTACCTGGTTGCTTGAAGTTATGCCCGCAATCATCGGATTGATCGTGATGGCCATGACCTGGAACTCATTTCGACTGACCACCTTGTTGTACTGGCTCATCCTTGTTCACTGTATTATTTTAATGATTGGTGGCCACTACACTTATGCGTTGGTACCAAACTTCGACTGGTTGAACCTGGTGTTTGGTGAGGGAAGAAATAACTATGACAAGCTGGGACACTTTGCACAGGGATTTGTCCCGGCCATGATCGCGCGTGAGATTGTTATCCGTAAAAGTGTGTTTAGCAGCCCGGCATGGCGTAATTTTTTTATTGTTTGTTGTTGCCTGGCATTGAGTGCATTCTACGAACTCATCGAATGGTGGGTAGCGCTTCTATCAGATGAAGCCGCAGACGCCTTTCTCGGTACACAGGGTTATGTATGGGATACACAGTCAGATATGTTTGTGGCATTGATTGGCGCGATTGTCGCACTGGTGGTATTGTCAGGTTTGCATGACAGGGCATTAGACAGGCTGGCTTAAAGGCTATTCCAGCTATTCGTATCTATGCCGCTGTAATAAAGGGCTCCTAAAAAATAAAAAAACATATAACAAGGTGGCTTTATGAATGATGAAAAACGCCATGGCGAAGAGCCGGTTCCCGATCATGTCAGGGATTATCTTAATGAGGCCCAGCTTGCAGAGCTGCATAAAATAGAAGGCTTTGGCTGGCAACTGAAATTTATCCGTCGCCCACTGTTCCAGGAAAAGCTGGCCGTGGTTGTGAGTGCAGATGGCAACTCAATTGGCGTACTCGAAGAAGATGGTCGGTTAAACCTGGAACCTGACATTGTCATTCGGGATTAACTCCCGACTCACACCACCACACTGACCTGTCGATGGCAGGTGTTCAACCATGGTCAACTGTCCTGGTTGTTTTCGGTCTGCTCAGAAAGCGTATTGAACCCCGTTACTTCGTAAAGAAAACAATATGCAAATGTCCCGGATAGCACGGCGGTCATGCCGAGAATACCCAGGATAATGTCAGACAGCGTATCGGTTTCAACGATGTTCGTCATTGGTCCAGCGAGTAGCAAGCTTATGCCTATAATGACACGCGCGCTTCGGTCGATTACATTCATATTGCGGTTCAAGCTGAGCATTGTTTTATCCTCCAAACGATTTCATAGCTATAATTTATATTGGGAACTTTATAACAGAGCCGGACGTTTTATTTGTTTCGTTGATATTCTCGCTATTGTAGACGTGGACGCCACCACCCCTTGATTTAATAGAATACATGGCTTTGTCTGCATTAGATATCAGCAAGGTAGGATCGCTACCGTGCTCAGGGGACATCGCGATACCGATGCTTATGCCGACAGTCGCCTCTACCTTGCTAAGGAAGTAGGACTTGACTGCCGATACCCTGATGCGCTCACACAAGGCCACACAGCTTTGTTCATCAATATCATCAAGCAGCAGGACAAATTCATCGCCACCAATACGTGCAGCCGTGTCAGCCTCACGCAGTGTATGACGAACACGGTTAGCAAATTGTCGTAACAGTTCATCACCTTGATCATGTCCGTAGACATCATTGACACGCTTAAAATTGTTCAAGTCGATAACGACGACAGCAAACTCACGTTGTGTACGTAAACTGCTTTGAATGAGTTTTTGTAAACGGTCATTAAAAAGACGACGGTTAGGCAGGTTTGTCAGGCTATCATGCAGTGCCATGCGTTCGAGTTCATCATTTTGCGACTTCAATCTTGCTGTCAGGTGGCGAAGAATAAAAGCAGCCCAGACCATAAGCCAGACGTAAAATAACGCGGGGATCAGCAGACGCTTCGAGTACACCCCGAGTATGACAGCGTTGGAATGCGTAATGAAAGGATGGACAACCAACACCTGCTGGTGCATGCCTGTGACAGTAAGCATCGTCCAGCTATAGGCTTGCTCATTGATATGAAACGTCCCACCCAAATCGTTGATACGGGTTTTCTCAAGTGCTTCAATATTGACGGGAAACCCATTTACGAACTGAAGTTGTGTGACCTTTGAGCCAGTAAACTTGCCATTCTTAAGGATAAAGAGTGAGTATTCCTCGCGAAGTGCTTCAGGCAGCTCAGGTGGAAAGCCATTATGAGTTGGTTCAAGGTCTTTGAGGCTGTGCTGGCTAAACTGATGAGTGCTTTCAACAGCGTGGATGAGCTCGAGCTCAACCGAGGCATTATATACAGCAACAAACATCAGCAAGATGCCAATGATCGAGGTCGAAGCGAGAAAAGTCGTAAATTTATACTTTTCAGGGCTACAGGTGTCAGATTGTTTAATCATTGATACCGGGTTAAATAAATCGTCATGAAAAAAAAGAGTCATCAACAACGTACAAAATCTAAATGCAGTTGTGACAACCTTAAATTTACTAAGACTATATCGGCTATTGGGTACAATTCTGTATAGCTATGAAGAAAAAATCACATAAAAACCCACCTGGTGAGGCGCTTGTCTATGTACAGGGAGGGTACTGGCTGCGGCGTGGCCAGTTAACAGGTATGTGACTGTTTTGGAAGGATAATTACTTTACTATTTGAGAATCGGTCATGCCAGGCAAGTTTCTTCGGGTCGACCAGTATCCACAGGAAACTTGCCTGGCATG
>Ga0316207_10005435_pt1 | contig 10555 bp, 10 predicted proteins | sample 6weekpyrite_MG_FD_204943 | JGI IMG/M metagenome (GOLD analysis project Ga0316207, IMG submission 204943) | Microbial mat bacterial communities from mineral coupon in-situ incubated in ocean water Damariscotta River, Maine, United States -... | ecosystem: Environmental > Aquatic > Marine >...
TTTATGATATTAAAACAAGCTGTGGCGGTCGCGCAGCGATGTTTCTATTAATGAGAAAAGATAAAAAAACAACTACTGATAAATCTCTTCGTGCGCTGACTTCCATCTCTTATGACACCAAAACCATGGCTCAGGGTATTTAAGTATTGCTTTTGAAAAGAGATCTGCTTGTGCTTGGGTAGATTCAAAGATATCTTTTTCTTCATTCTGCGTTTTTGCCGTAACAATAGGTTCAAAAAAGGTGACCACATTCTCTTTTTCGGGGCTGGTATTGATAAGAAGAGGGATGATCAAGGCATCAAATTTTCTGGCTAAAAATGCAGGGGCTGCTGTCTGGGTTGCTTTTGCACCAAGAAAGTCGACATAAATCCCATCATTGGGATTGACATTTTGATCAACGAGCATGGAGATTGACTTTCCTTGTTTCAAAGCCTTGACAAGATGTTTGATTGCTCCTTTTTTCTCGGCCATTTGCAGGTTGAACTTGGTACGTGATCGCATAAGATAATTATCAAAATAGCTGTTATTCATCTTCTTGTAGATAACAGTGGCCGGTGAGATAAGAGCACCAAGTGCCGTACCGCCTAGCTCCCAGTTACCATAATGAGCAGAGACAAAGATGATTTTCTTGTCTTCGGCCAAGGCCTTATCAACAATCTCTCTATTTTCAAAACTGACAGTAGCTGCTAAGTCTTCTACACTCAGTTTACTACTTCTAAGTACTTGTAAAAGAACAAGAACCAAATTCTTATGACAGTATCTAAGTACAGAGTTGTATTGTTCAGTTGAGATCTTATCTTTGATAGTCAAGTCAAGGTTAGCCTTGATAATATTCTTATGTTTTGTGTCAAGCAAAAAGGCAAGCTTGGCCAAAGCTAGAACAGAAGCCTTTTGCAGACCTTGGGGCAGAGCCAAAAAAATGGTCTCAAAAAAGCGAAAAAGATAATAGACAATCATGTTAATAACTCTTGGGCTTTCTCATAAATCTCTTCAGCCGAGATCTCTTTGATTGACATATCACTTCGGTTCAGTTTTAATGGGTCTACTTGCGAATCTGACTCGATAGCAATCTGCTTGTCACTTTGCCACATCATCTTTGAAGCGGGAGTCGGACCAAAGAGAGTAATGGAGGATCTATTCATGGCCCAGGCAATATGTGTAGGTCCAGTGTCATTTCCAATAACTAAATCGACACTATCTATGAGTGCAGTCAGTTGAGGAAGGGTAAGTTTAGGCGCAAGTTGGGTTTGACGGGTGGCAATAGCAATATGTGAAGCTTCAACTTTCTCACTCTGACTCCCCCAGATCAAGATAATGTTAGCATCAAATTTATTAGCTAATTTGATAAAGTTTTCTCTAGGATAGGTCTTGGAAGGCCAGCTCGCTCCTATGACAAAGGCAATATTTTTTTGTTTATTTGAAAGAAGTCCCTTTGTAATGTTGTCCTCATCTTTATAGAAAAGAGAAGGCTTTTTAGTCTCAACCATCTCTTTTGTGATTTGAATATCTAAGGCAGTACTGACAAGAACAAGCGTCCTCCAGATAGAGTTTTCATCATAGGGAATATGAGCATAAGAATGGTAAAATATAGACGCAATGCCTTCTCTAATAGAATCTTTATCGAAGCCATAGATGTTTTTACCGATACAGCGAGAGACCAGAGCTGATTTTAAAAGTCCTTGCAGGTCAATAATCTTATCAAAATCGCCTAAAGATCTGAGTTTGGAAATTGTCTGAAAGAGTAAGGGTAAAGATTTTGTCTTTTTAGCACGTTTGATAGCAACCGTGTGAACAGCATCAAGAAGAGGATGGTTGTTAATAATAGGTGCAAACCCCTCTTCACATATCCATTCGATACGGGCTTTGGGATAGGCCTTTTTGATAAATTGCAAGATAAGGGCGGAGTTGATAATATCACCCAGAGCAGAAAGTCTGACAATTGCTATTCGCATAGTACTCGTTTCATTTTTTTGTAATTATAGCAAAAGTAAGGTCTTGCAAAATGCAAGTATTTACAGCTGGATATAAAGTATCGTGTTTGTTTTGTTCCCTTGAACGCTTACTTTTTCTTTGCTCCTAATAAAAACAGGCTATAATACGCTATCTATAAAGTGAGAAGGATGAAAATGGTAGCAAGGGACTTACAGCAGTTTTCCGAGATACGAACAAAGGCACGTGCCTACTTCTGTTATCTTTTTTCTAAAAACCTTCCCAATCGTCTTCCTGAAATCTCCTCTGAGTCGGTTACGGGTCGTCTTCGCAAGATGATGGGGGATCAACCTGCTTGTGAAGCTGTCTATCTGTTGGATGACAACGGGGTACAAGTTAGCCCAAGTTACTTGAAAGATGCTACAAAAACAGATGATGCAGGCCAAATACGTTCAACACGTGCTTATTATTATAGAGCGATGAAAGAGAAGCGCTGTACGATTACAGATCCATATCCTTCTTTGATCACTCAGGAGTTGACGATTACCGCTTCTCAGCCTATTTTTGATGAACAGGGTGCAGTGAAGTTCGTAGCCTGTTTGGATATGCCGTTGATGGCTGTGGTAAAACTTACCCATCCTACGGCGGGAGCATCTCTCTTTGGCCGGGTAAGCAAACTGGCGTATTCACTGTTTTCGGTTGCCTTGGCTATGGTGGCGCTTTTACTCTTTGTCAAAGGTATTGAGAGCTTTTTGTCTCACGGTTTTGATTATAAGTCTTTAGAGATCAAAACAATATTTGAATCAACGATCTTGCTGACACTCTCCCTGGCAATTTTTGATCTGGTGAAAACAATCTTTGAAGAAGAGGTCATGGGACTGCATAGGCGGTCACATTCCGGTGCCAACAGAACAATGATTAAGTTTATGGGGTCGATTATTATTGCACTCTCGATTGAAGCCTTGATGCTTGTATTTAAGTTTGCGATAACTGATCCGGATAAACTGGAACATGCCGTCTATCTTATTGGCGGTGTAGCGATATTGACGATTACTTTAGCCGTATATATCAAGTTGACAAAACAGACACAAGGTGACGTAGATTGATAGGAATAGTTGATTATAACATGGGCAATCTGGCCTCAGTGAAAAATGCATTTTCACTTTTAGGCGAAGAGGTGGCAGTCGAATCTGACCCTGAAAAGTTGGGACAGTATGATAAGCTTATTTTACCCGGTGTAGGTGCTTACGGAGATGCAATGGAGCACCTTAAAGTCAATGGCATGGATGATGCTGTTAAAAGCTATGCCAGCAGTGGAAAGTATATATTGGGCATCTGTTTAGGGATGCAGCTACTTTTTGACTCAAGTGAAGAGTTCGGTTCACATGAAGGTTTGGGACTTATCTCAGGTAAGGTCATCGCCTTTGATAAATCTAAGTTTTCACATGCATTGAAAGTACCACATATGGGCTGGAACAGAATGTTTACGAAAGATCACCCTCTTTTTAGAGATATGGACCAAGAACATTACCTCTACTTTGTGCACTCATATCATGTGCAATGTATGAATGAAGACAATAGTATTGGTGAGACGGAGTACGGATATCGTTTTACTTCGTCTGTACAAGAGGGTAATGTTTTGGGGATTCAGCCTCACCCGGAGAAAAGCCATAAAAATGGTTTGGCAATCTTAAAAAACTTTATAAATTTGTAAAATAACAGAAGATAGGAAGAAAAATATATGGATATATTACCGGCAATCGACCTTAAAGACGGAAAAGCGGTACGTTTGACAAAAGGGTTGATGGACTCTGCAAAGATCTATTCAGATGAACCATGGCAGTTGGTCAAGACCTTTGAAGAGATGGGCTCTGAGTGGACACACTTGGTTGATTTAAATGGTGCCTTTGCAGGAGAGCCAAAGAACCTTGAGCAGATTCGCCAGATTCGTGCAAATTGTAAGATGAAACTTGAACTTGGCGGCGGTATACGCGATGAAGAGACGATTAAGCGTTACTTGGAGCTTGGTATTGACAGACTCATTCTCGGTTCTATCGCGGTTAAGGACCCTGAGTTTGTTAAAGCTATGGCAAAAAAATATCCTATTGCAGTCGGTATTGATGCGATTGACGGATATGTAGCTGTAGAAGGCTGGGCTGAGACCTCTGAGATGAAGGCGACTGAACTGGCAAAGGCTTTTGCGGATGCAGGAGTAGAAGCGATTATCTGTACTGATGTGGGAAGAGACGGAACCTTAAGCGGAGTTAATGTTGAATTCACGCAATCGATTGCAGATGCTTCGGGTATTCCTACTATTGCCAGTGGCGGTGTACGCGATGAGTCGGACATTGAAAAGCTGGAAAAAGCCGGAAATGTTTCAGGGGTAATTATTGGTAAGGCATTTTATGAGGGAACAATTGACCTTAAAAATGTTTTTAAAGTTCGCTCAAAGTAGAATAAGTTATTATATGAGTATATATTTTAGGATGGTTCTTATGTATTCTGATAGAATTGTAGAACGATCCCTATAAACCTTGCAAGGATAAATATTGAAATTAGTTGTAGTAGATGATAGTTCAACAATGCGTCGTATCATTAAAAATACCTTGGCTCGCCTTGGGTATAAAGATGTACTAGAGGGTGAAGACGGTGTTCAAGGCTGGGCAGTTTTAGACAGTAATCCGGATACGGGTATGTTGATAACAGACTGGAATATGCCAGAGATGAATGGTCTAGAGTTGGTTAAAAAAGTTCGTGCTGATGATAGATTTATTGACCTCCCTATTATTATGGTTACAACTGAGGGTGGTAAGGCTGAGGTTATTACAGCTTTAAAAGCAGGTGTGAATAACTATATCGTTAAACCATTTACACCACAAGTATTGAAAGAAAAACTTGCTGCTGTAATGGGTATCGAAGGCTAGTGCAAGAGATATACCATGAGTTGGTTATACGACCTTCTGCCTATATAGAACATTTTAGTGATTTTTTAAGTTCTTCTTTGCCTGTGGGCTTTGAAGAAGATGAAAAACAGTTGATTGTACGTAGTGAGGATGAACTGGAGACCTTGGCCTGGGGAGTTGAACAATTCTCGCAAGCCTTGAGTGAAGCCTTGGATGAGAAAGTAACGGTTGAAACGGAACTTTTTGAGAAAAAAAACGAAGACTGGATCAGCAAATATCAAGAAGGTATTGAAGCTATACAGGTTGGAAAATTCTATATTCACCCGACATGGAGTGAACCTTCAAGCGAGTTAGAAAACATTAAAATCGACCCTGCTCTTGCTTTTGGTACAGGGCACCATCCTACCACGGCCTCGTGTCTGAAGGCAATCTCTAATCATGTAGTTAAAGGTTTAGAAGTTGTTGATGTAGGCTGTGGATCGGGTATTTTAGCACTTGCTGCGGCAAAACTCGGGGCTACAGTTGATCTATGCGATACGGATATAATCTCTGTTGATAATGCAAAAGAAAATTTTGAACTTAATGAAACAAGCTATAGAGAGATATGGGAAGGTTCGATTACGAAAACGGATAAGCGTTATGATGTTGTTATCGCTAATATTGTTGCAGATGTCTTGATCTTTATCGCAAGCGACTTGAAGAAAGCAACAAAATCAAAACTTATCCTTTCGGGGATATTAGATAAATATGAAGATAAAGTACAAAAGAAGTTTTCTGATATGAAATGTATTGAACGCATTTGTGACGGAGAGTGGATTAGTTTAGTTATGGAGAAATAATGAAAGAACCTAAAAACGATAAAAATAATAATTTTTTTAATCAAAACCCTTTATTGACCTTTGCCATCTTTTCAGTGGTAATCATTTTAGTATTTAAAACACTGATCGGTGATAATAACTCAAGCCTTGGCGGTTCAATGAATCAAGGTGCTGTGAAGAATAAAGAAGTGACCTATTCTGAACTGAAGAAAATGGTTCAGACAAATAGTGTCAATGAAGTTGCAATTGGGCAGAACTATATTCGTGCCTATGCTAACGAAGGTGAAAGAAGAGTTGTCTATACAGCGCGCTTAGTTCATCAAGATCCTGATCTTATCAAACTTTTAGATGAGAAACATATTGACTATAAGGGCTTTTCTGAGACAAATTGGTTTACCGAAATGTTTGGATGGTTACTTCCGTTTTTTCTTATCTTAGCTATCTGGATGTTTTTTGCCGGACGCATGCAAAAAAGTATGGGTGGCGGAATCCTTGGTATGGGTAATTCTAAAAAACTTGTCAACTCGGAAAAACCAAATACTAAGTTTGAAGATGTTGCCGGTGTTCAAGAGGCTAAAGAAGAAGTAAAAGAGATTGTTGATTTCTTGAAATATCCTCAGCAGTACATTGAACTTGGGGCAAAGATCCCTAAGGGTGTCCTTCTTGTGGGTAGTCCAGGTACAGGTAAAACACTTTTAGCCAAGGCTGTTGCCGGAGAGGCAGATGTTCCATTCTTCTCTGTTTCAGGTTCCAGTTTTATCGAGATGTTTGTCGGTGTGGGCGCTGCACGTGTCCGTGATCTGTTTGAGCAGGCTAAAAAAGATGCTCCGTCTATTATTTTTATTGATGAGATTGATGCTATCGGTAAGTCTCGTGCTGCAAATGGAAACATGGGTGGAAATGATGAACGTGAACAGACACTGAACCAGCTTCTTGCTGAGATGGATGGTTTTGGTACAGATACACCGATTATTATTTTAGCTGCGACGAATCGTCCTGAGATTTTAGACCCGGCACTTATGCGTCCGGGCCGTTTTGACCGTCAGGTGCTTGTAGATAAACCGGATTTTGAAGGACGTCAGCAGATACTGAATGTGCATGTTAAAGGTATCAAATTAGATCCTAAGGCTGACTTGGAAGAACTGGCACGTTTAACAGCCGGTCTTGCAGGTGCAGACTTGGCAAATATTATCAATGAAGCAGCTCTTTTAGCCGGACGTAAAAAACAGTTGACAGTAACCCAGGCTGATCTTTTAGAATCTGTTGAACGTGCTATTGCAGGACTCTCTAAAAAGAGTCGTAGAATTGATCCAAAAGAGAAACGTATTGTTGCCTATCATGAGTGTGGGCATGCGCTTCTTGCTGAGATAACGAAGGGTGCAAAACGTGTTTCCAAGGTGTCTATTATCCCACGTGGTTTGGCTGCCCTTGGTTATACGCTGAACACACCGGAAGAGAATAAGTACTTAGCGCAGAAACATGAACTGATGGCCGAAGTAGATGTTCTTTTGGGTGGTCGTGCAGCAGAAGAGGTCTTTATAGGGGAGATCTCAACGGGAGCGAGTAATGACCTTGAACGGGCTACAGATATCATTAAAAATATGGTTCAAGTCTATGGAATGAGTGATGTTGCAGGGTTAATGGTGTTAGAGAAACAGCGTTCGTCTTTCTTAGGCGGAGGAATGGGCTCAGCACGCGAATACAGTGAAAAGATGGCTGAAGATATGGACCAGCATATCAAATCAGAACTGCAAAAGCACTATGCTGATGTCATAGCTTCACTTACTACTTATAAAGATGCTATTGAGTCTATGGTAAGTTCTCTTTTTGAAAAAGAGACCATAGATGGTGATGAAGTACGGAAGGTGATTTCGGACTTTGAAGTGGAAAATGGCTTAGAAACTCGTCTTCAAGGGATGAAGGAAGAGGCTAAGGCCACAAAAGAAGAAGAACCTGTACCTGAAGACGATGAAGGTGACAAAGCGTGAGTCCACGCAGTGATACCCTGATCATATCTCGTTATGGTTGGGATATCCTAGTTCCTTTCGGTGTGTTAACACTTTTTCTTCTTCTTTTCACTGGCTTTACTCTAGTTACCTTTATTTTATTACTTCTTTTCTTTTTTACCTTATATCTGTATAGAAACCCTGAACGTATATCAAACTATGCCGAAGATGGTTCCATACTTTCTCCTATAGACGGGAAGGTTAAAGCAATTATATCAACAGATAACTCTCCTATAGACGGTAAACCCGGTTTTGAGATCATAATAGAATCAGCGTATACAGATGTGGCTGTCTTGCGTGCTCCAATGAACTCAAAAGTGCATGTAGATAAGCTTCAGCATGGGGCTATGCTTCGTCTTCACAGTGAGGCAGAAAACCTAAATGAAACAGCTGATGTTCGTTTCACCTCAAGTATGGGAGAACTGTTAGTACGACATACTTTGGGTGCCTGGTCCCGTCCTCTTAGTTTTATTGTTGCAGGAAGTGTCTTGCAAAGTCAACGCTACGGTTTTATGCTTAATGGCCTTAGCAGTGTTCATCTTCCTTCGAACTCGAGAGTTGCCATCAAAGAAGGAATGTCTTTACATGCGGGTGAATCAGTGATCGGATTTTTTAGTGAAACAGCCTAAACAACTGATCTATATTCTTCCTAATCTTTTTACAGCGGGCGGCTTGTTCTCAGGTATGATGAGCCTGATTCTGAGTGCCTCTGGAAAATATGAATATTCGGCTTGGCTTATTTTGCTTGCACTAATATTTGATGGGCTAGATGGTCGTGTAGCACGCCTTACTAACACAAGCTCAAAGTTCGGTATGGAGTTTGACTCTCTAGCTGATATCGTATCTTTCGGTGTCGCTCCTGCTATGCTCTTGTATCATTATTGCGGTATAGATTATGGGCGTTTTGGAATGGTTGTAAGCGGTCTATATGTGGTCTTTGGGGCAATCCGTCTTGCTCGTTTTAATATTACGACATGTGAGACAGAACCCTCTGTATTTATCGGTGTACCAATTCCCACGGCAGCTGTTTTTATATCTATATTAATTCTCTTGTATGAAAAGTACATGATTGATTTCTATGTACCCCTGCTGATTTCAACACTGTTTGTCGCAGTTTTGATGGTGAGTAATATTCGTTACCCAAGTTTTAAAAAGATAGATCTACAAAAAGCCAACTTTATCAAGGTTTTAGTTGCTCTTGTCGTAGCTGCTTCACTTATTTTTATTTATCCGATAGAATCTTTGTCTTTGATCATCGGCACCTATCTTCTCTTCGGCGTTTCTAGAGCGACTTTGTACTTTTTTAAACAGCTTAAAAAGGGAAAAAAGAGAGTTTAGCCTTCGCTTATTAGAGGCATTATAAAGTTTATAGATACAGCTCAGTTTACTTGACAACCTCAAAGTCGAAGAACTGTGACTGAAAATCCGCCTTGTTCATATATTTGAAAGAGACAACAGCACCTTTATTGTTTTGTGTTTGCAAATAGAGTAAACCTAAGGCATATCGACTTTCATTATGGTTGGGATTTTTTCGTCTGGACAGTTCAAGCAGTGCTATGGCATTGGCCGGATGCTTGGCTGCTGTTGCTGCTATGGCAGCAAGAAAAAGTGTCTGAGAATCTTGCTGTTTATAATTATCTATCAGTTCATTGTATATGGTATAGGCCTCTTCAAAGTTTTGTGTATAGATATTGACTAAGGCTAAGGACTGCATCAGGCTTACTTGATTCTTGTTTTCCATAGTAAGTTTCTCTTTTAGCTTCATCCTCAGCGGATAGAGTGAACCTGTGATCTGAGCATATTGAGTATAAAGATATTTTGTAATGAAGGGCCCGTAATAAAAGTCATTCATACTGAACTTTTGACGTTTTAAATGGGTTAATGCCTTACGGGCAAATGCTTTATTTTCTAATGCGGCATAATGCGTATCAATATAGAGCAGATGTGGCAAGATATCATGAGGCAAGAGCATAGTCAGCTTTTTAGAATATTCTTGAGCCTGCTCTTTCTTACTTAAGTTCATGGCAATGAGTGTGTCAAAAACAAGGTAAAGAGGACGATCTTTTTTACTTTTTTCCATCCAGTGATATGTTGCGACAAAATTGTCTTCTTTGAAATGCAGTAGGGCCCTGTAAAAATCGAACTCTTCATTTTCTGGTTCTAGAGCCAGGTTCTCTTTAATGATCTGGTTGAACTTCTCATCTTCTTGAACAAGTAGCTTTGATGCCATAATAGAAAAGATACCGGAGAGATAGTTTTTGGCGTCTAGATGATAGGATTTTAAAAAATGTTTTTTTGCCAAGCTAATTTCTCCAAGCTGAGCATAGGTCAAACCAAGGTTATAATGTACAATTGAATGACGTGGATAGATCTTTGCCATTTTAACAAGACGTTGGTTTGCTTCTTGTAGATGAAAGTTTAATGCAAGTTCGATAGCTTGGGCAATGTTTAGATTGACATTTGAAAGTGAAGCACTTTGACTTAGGTGTTCACTGGCATTAGAAATATTATCAATGGCAATATTCGCATTACCTTTGCGTATATAGGAAATACTCTGGTTGGCATTGAAGATCTTGAAGGGGGCAAAGTAAAAGAGTATTTGATATATTGTAGATTGATTATGGATGATATTATCATGAAAGTTGTGCTGAGCCAAATTGATATCAAAAAGAGAATCTTTCAAAAAGGTCTCGATGGGATAGTGTGTATAGACCTCTTCAGGATACATATCTGTAATGTTGTCAATAAGGTTAGCCGCTGATTGAACGTGACCCGCTTTTAGATTAACAAGAGCGAGAGCAAGTTGGCTTTTACTGGGATTTATACCCTGCTGAATAGCAGAACTAAGATATTTTTTTGCTAGAGTAAGATCTCCTAGATTAGCATAGAGCAGACCAAG
>Ga0316207_10005436_pt1 | contig 10553 bp, 7 predicted proteins | sample 6weekpyrite_MG_FD_204943 | JGI IMG/M metagenome (GOLD analysis project Ga0316207, IMG submission 204943) | Microbial mat bacterial communities from mineral coupon in-situ incubated in ocean water Damariscotta River, Maine, United States -... | ecosystem: Environmental > Aquatic > Marine >...
CTTTTCCGGACAACGAAACTGATCTTCAATGGTTAGACCAACACATTGCAGCAGGTGAAAAATACTCTGATGTGTTAAAAGAGCATCACGATGAAGTGTTAAAAGCACAAACCAAGCTTGCAAAAATCGCTGAAGAAAGTGGTTTAAAGATTAGCGAAATAAAAGCAATCAACCGCAAAATGTCCATTGGCGAAGCAAAAGCACGTCGTGCAAAAAAAGACATGGTTGAAGCCAACCTACGTTTGGTTATCTCCATCGCAAAAAAATACACCAATCGTGGCTTACAGTTTTTGGATCTCATTCAGGAAGGCAACATCGGCCTGATGAAAGCGGTTGATAAGTTTGAATACCGCCGTGGTTATAAATTCTCTACCTATGCAACATGGTGGATTCGTCAGGCTATCACCCGTTCAATTGCTGATCAGGCACGAACGATTCGTATTCCTGTACACATGATTGAAACGATAAATAAATTAAACCGTATCTCGCGTCAAATGCTACAAGAAATGGGCCGCGAACCTACGCCTGAAGAGCTCTCTGAACGCATGGAGATGCCCGAAGATAAAGTCCGTAAAGTTTTGAAGATTGCTAAAGAACCTATCTCAATGGAAACACCGATTGGCGATGATGAAGACTCACATCTTGGTGATTTTATAGAGGACCAGAATGTTGAGTCGCCGGTTGATTCAGCAACAGCAGGCGGTCTGGGTGAAACAGTTCAGGGAATTTTGGAAGGCTTAACAGCGCGTGAAGCAAAAGTGTTGCGTATGCGTTTTGGTATTGATATGAATACCGACCATACTTTAGAAGAAGTCGGTAAGCAGTTTGATGTAACACGTGAACGTATCCGTCAAATTGAAGCAAAAGCGTTGCGTAAACTACGTCATCCAAGTCGTTCCGATCATTTGAGAAGTTTTCTTGATATAGAATAAAAACTTAACTTGAGCAGACTTCTTAGCAACACTTTTTTTATCTGGCTGTAGCAGAAAAAAATAATATAGACTTTTATTGTAAACTGGCCTGAAAGAAATACGGTGTAATCTGGGATATTAATGATATCTGCTCCCAGATTTACTACATAACATCCCGGCCACACGTCTATTTTTATGTCTTACTATCTAACTGCATAAAAATCACACTAACTGGTGATTTTTTCTTTACACTTTTTACTTATCTGTTTACGAAGAGATCCTGTTTTTCACATCTGATCTAATAATTCACGAATTCTTTTTAAAAGACTTATTGAGTGATATGGTTTCTCTAGTAAATTAGTATACAAAGTATCATCTTTTATCGGGATATGTCGTTCATCACTAAAGCCGCTTGCCAGTTGAATTTTTATAGCCGGGTATTGTTTCTGAACAATAGCGGCTAACTGGAAACCATCCATTTCAGGCATAACGACATCCGAAAAAATAAGATCAACTTCTTCTCTTTCCAGTATGCCTAATGCCTCTTTTCCACTTTCAGCAGAGAAAACCCTATACCCCTGCTGTTGAAAAATTTTCGAGGTTAAAATCATAAGCGATTTTTCATCATCAACAACTAAAATTGTTTCTGAGCCCGTTAAACCCTCTTGATCCTTAGAATCTGTTTTATCTATTGATTCACCATCTACCCTGTAACAACGAGGAAAATATAACGTTAAACGTGTTCCTAAACCAACTTCTGAATAAACGGTAATTTCTCCCTGACTACGTTCAACAAAACCATACACCTGACTTAGACCCAAGCCTGTTCCCAGCTCCCCTTTAGTCGTAAAAAAGGGCTCAAATATTTTATCACTGACAGATTCATCCATACCTTTTCCGGTATCACTAACACTCAGTAAAACATATTCACCCGCTTTTAATTGTAATCTCTCAGCATCTATTTCATTGAGCGTTTCATTGCGCGTTTGTATAATTAATTTCCCCTTTCCAGCCATAGCATGCATAGCATTAATACTCATATTAACAATAGCATCTTCAAGTTCACTTTCGGCGAGACTAACCAGCCAAATATCACTGGTAAGATCCAGGATTAATTCAATATGTGCGGTCAATGTTTTTTCTAACATGTGTTGCTCATCAAGTAACACGTTGTTTATATTTATTACTTCAGTGTTCGATGCCTGTTTTCGAGAAAAAGAAAGTAATTTTTTTGTTAATTTTGCCCCCCGTTCACCCGCATGCAAAATTTCGTAAGTGTACTTTTTAAACTCAGATTTTTCATCCAGCCCTGTTATCATCATTTCTGCATATCCAAGAATAACACCTAACATGTTGTTATAATCATGAGCAATACCACCAGTAAGTTTACCCAAGGCATCCATTTTTTGTGAATGACGTAATGCATACTCTATTTTCTTACGATCCGTAATATCGGTTATGGTACCAACATAACCAATAATGTGACCATCATCATATTCTGCTGATGCCTGTCCATAAACCCAATGCGTTTTTCCTGCATCTTGGAACCGATATTCCAGTGCGAATGGAATATTATCGTTAACCATTTTATTCCAGGCCAAAAAAATGCTTTCTCTATCGTCCTGGTGCAGCCCTTTAATCCAACCTTCACCAAGGGCATTTATTGTTTCCATTCCGGTTATCTCACACCATTTTTCATTAACGTAAAGACAGTTACCTTCTTTGTCCGTATGGTAAATACCAACCGGGGCCACTTTTGCTAAAGTTTGATATTTTTTTTCACTGTTACTGGCAGCCTGGCGCAATTGATATTGTTCGGTCACATCATTAAAGACCAGTACCATTCCTTCAATTCCGCCATCCGGTCTTCTAATCGGAGCCGCAGAATCTGCGATCTGGTATTCCCTGCCGAATTTATCAATCAAGGTGGTATGGTTGCTTAAATAAACCGTTTCACCATTTGCAATAACCTTGTCCACCGGGTTTTGTATTTTTTCCCGTGTTGAAGCATTTACGATAGGAAAAACTTCCTTAACCGAAAGGTTAAAAGCTTCCGCTTCAGACCATCCGGTTAATTGTTCTGCAACCGGATTCATGCGCTGCACTTCTCCATTTTTATTGGTAACAATAACAGCATCTCCAATACTGTTCAGTGTAATAGCAAGATCCTGTTCTCTTTTTAAAAGTTGTTGATGATGCTCATGAATATTATCAATCATTTGATTAAATGATTTTGATAATTCTGAAATTTCATCACGCCCTCTAACATTAATATAATGTTGATATTTTAATTGGCTAATATCGCGTACAGCCAGATTCAACGAATGAAGACGCTTACTAATAGAGGTGTGAAAAAACCATGCCAGTAATACAACTGTCACAACCAGAAAAATCAATTCGGGAATAAATAATTCCTGTAACAAGGTATTATAATATTTTTTTTGCTTACCCAGATTATAATCAATATATAAATAACCCGTTTTATCCGTACGAATCGATTTTTCTGAAAGCCTCCCCAGTTTGATTGGAATAACGGCATATAAATTCATCTTATTCGCAGAGGATAAAACAAGCCCCTTATAACTTTCTCGTGCTAGCTGGCTCTTCTCCAGCAACTGCGGATAAACTGTAGCGGGTATAACACTTGATAAATTTTTATTTATATTAGCAAGCTGAGTGGCAGCAATAATTCTCTGCTCATTATCAACCAGAAAAGCCCAATTCAGTTCATTTTTAACTGCCAACAATGAAATATTTTTCTGTATTTGTAAAAAATCATTTTTCTTGGCCAGATATTCCAGAGTTTGCTGCTCCGATATCAGCAAGGTATTAATATCTTTAGCCGACTCATAAACTATATTTTTTTCAATTTTTGTCGACAACTGCCAAAAAAGAAAAACTGCCTGAAAAAAAAGAAGCACAGTCAAGGCGAGAAATATTTTTAAACTGATTGTAGAAATAAGCAGATTTTTAAATCTCATAATACTTTTATTTAATTACTTAATCTCCGTGCTAAATAACAACTCTGTATTTAACTGCTTTTGCAGTAACTTTGTTTGCAACATTAAATTTGCAAGTTTTTTTGCTGTTTCCTTTAGTTCCGCATCCTGTCCTGATAATAAACGTTTATTTTGTTTTTTATCCGGTAAAACTAATCCCTTATATGTCTCCAGCGTATCAGCAACATTTAATTTCATCCGTTGTCCGAGAATTTTGGCGGCTTGTTGTGGTTGCTGCCTGAATAAAGCCAATGCCTCATACCAACCATGAAGTAAACTTTGAATATTTTCAGGATGCTTTTGTAAATAACTTTCTCGAACAACCAGTACATCCACAATTTCACCAGGAAGCTGGCTGCTATCAAAAATTTGCCTGGCGCCGGCCTTTAATAAATGACTTCGTATCGGCTCAAAAGTAATCACCGCATCCACTCTTTTTTCCTTAAAGGCTTTTTCATGTTCATACACCTCTAACTGAACCAGTTTTACTTCGCCCTCATCCAGTTTCGCAATATCCAGTAAGCGGCTCATCATATAAGCGCCCAAAGCATTATTTTCTACGCCTATTCGCTTACCGCGTAAATCTGATAACATTTTAATATTTTTCTGCGCCATCACTACATCGGCCCCATTTGATATATCCATTACCAGCACAATGCGTATATCCCTATTCACTTCGTATAACAATAACACCTCATCCAAAGTCAGAGCGGCAGCATCAATCAGGCCATTGCGAAATGCCTGAATAGTCTGGCTATTGGATGAGAATTCGATCAGCCTGATTTTATCATTGGAAAAAAATTGCTTATCACGGGCAAGGTAAAGCGGCTCATAACCCGGCCAAATATTACTGGCAAGGCGAAGTGGTGTATCTGGTGGAGGCGAACAGGCAGAAACAGCCAATAAAACACTCAACAACAAACTGCGAAAAATAATAGAAAATTTTTTCATGCTATATCACCCATAAAAAATCAAAGAATAATATTCCAAGTAAGTCTTACGGCTCTAAAATATTACCTGTCAAGTGCACAACATCACCGTTTAATAATGGTCTAACATCTGGGTATTTACAACAAATATCTATTGTATTTACCGCTAACTTTGCATCTAATATATGGTGAACAACATATGGAGACACCGTATCTCTAAAAATTATAAAGCCTTAATTAAAACAATGACTATGCAAAAAAAATTTAGTAAACTTGATATCACAGTTCACGGATTTTCTTTAACAATTCTTTTGAAGTATAAGGTTTGACCAGTAAATTATCGTGTAATGCGGTGTCAGTCATTTTTATTTGACGTTGTTCGGTAAAACCACTGGCTAATAAAATTTTACTATCAGGATAATTTTCTTGCACAATCGTCGCCAGTTCATAACCATCCATTTCAGGCATGATGACATCAGAAACGATAATATCAATAGCATTCCCACTAAGAATATCTAACGCCTGCTTACCGCTCCCGGCACTAAAAACATGATATCCAGACTGCTTTAAGACTTCGGACATTAAATTTCGCAGACCATCCTCATCATCAACGATTAAAATGTTTTCTGTACCGCTATAACTCTTTTCTAAATAATCTTTCTCTTCGCTCTCCTTAGTATTTTTTTCATCCTCAATTTTCTCTTCAAGACAAAGTGGAAAATATAAAGTAAAGCAGGAGCCTGCTTCCAGCTCTGATTCCACCTTAATTGCCCCATTACTCCGCTCAACAAAAGCATATACCTGACTTAACCCTAAACCTGTCCCTAATTCACCCTTAGTAGAATAAAACGGCTCAAATATTTGTTCTTTAATTGTGTTAGACATGCCAGAACCTGTATCAGTAAAGCTCAACAAAACATACTCACCTTGTTTAAGTTGTAGTATCTTTGCCTCCATTTCATTCAACTGTTTACGACATGTTTTAATAGTAAACACACCATTGTTTGCTATCGAATGCATAGCGTTAATGCTTACATTAACAACTGCATCTTCAAGTTCTCCGGCATCTATATTGATCAATAATTCCTGTTCCGTTAAATCAAAATCCAACTTTATACGCGCAGTTAATATTTTTTCAAGCATGTGTTGTTCATCTAACAAGATATTATTCAGATCAACAACTTCAGCATCAGCAGCTCTTTGACGAGAAAAGGATAATAGTTTTTTTGTTAACTTAACGCCACGTTGTCCTGCACGGGTTATTTCTTTAACATAATCGAGTAATTCGTCACCCTCTTTAAGCTGTGAAAGCAAAAGTTCAGAGTAACCAATAATTACGCCCAGCATATTATTATAGTCATGAGCTATACCACCGGTTAACTTTCCTAATGCATCCATTTTTTGGCTGCGACGAAGCTGCTCTTCATTTTGCTTTTGTTCCGTAAGATCCTGACAAGTCCCTATAAAACGCCGCTTACCACTTATAGTGGTTGGTAGCTCGCCAAGCGATAAACGTAGAGGGAAACAATGTCCATCTTTATGTTTACCTTCTAATTCAATTCCTCCTTCAATACCAATAATGCCACCACTTCCGGTTTTAAGATAATTTTCCATGCCTTTTTTATGGGCAATCTGAAAATGTTCTGGTATTACAATGGATAAGTCAGAACCTATTGCCTCTTTTGTGCTATAACCAAATAATCTTTCAGCGACATTATTAAATGATAAAACGGTATTATGCTCATCGACAGTAATCACACCATCAACAATTGAATTCAGGATCTCTCTTTGTTCTGCTTCTTTTGCCAGTAATTTTTTTTGAGCATCCTGCCGTGTAGAAATATTGTTCCATTCACGCAATACCCTTTTAATTAATTTTGGCATGGAACTGAAAATTTCAGGTGTTTTTACAAAATAATCTAAAGCACCAGATTTCATTGCCTCAACCGCAATATTTTCATCACCGTAACTTGTCATTAAGACAACAGGATAATCATAATACCCCTGTGAAAACGAAATTAATTCTGTGCCTTTACCATCAGGAAGATTTAAATCGGTAATCACTAAATTTGGCTTATTTAATTCAATAACCTGTTTTGCTTGAGATATACTTTTGCAGATTTTTAAATCAATGTTGAAATCATCATCTTCAATTGCACGCTGTATTAATTCAACGTGGGCATCATTATCTTCAACTAATAATATTGATAGTATTTTTTTCATTACAATATGATACAAATATAGCGGTTAATTTTCCCGTGACGGTTTATGATTCCAGGCCAGCCAGTAATAACCTAATTCATCCATCATCTTAGTAAAATTATCAAAATCAATCGGTTTCACAAGATAGCTATTAGCATGGCATTTATATGCTTTTGCAACATCCATGTCTGCACCCGATGTTGTTAAAACAACAACGGGAATGCTCTTTAAATTTTCTGATTTTTTTATTTTATCTAATACTTGCAAACCATCCACTCTTGGTAATCTCAAATCAAGTAAAACCAAATGAGGCATAGGATATTTATTCTTATCACTGAAATTATTACGATTATGTAGATAATCAAGTGCCTGTTCACCATCTTCTAAATGAGTGATTTCATTTGCGATTCGGTTTATTTCAAAACTACGGATAACCATTTCTGCATGCGCAGGGTTATCCTCTACTAAAAGTATTTTTAAAGGTTCACCATTTGACATATTGTTAATCATTTTACTGTCCACCTGAAATTATTTAATAGAATAGTTAGGAAGCACAAACTTAAATATTGAACCTTTTCCCAACCCTTCAGACTCAACCCAAATTCGCCCATCATGGACGTCGATAATTCTTTTCACAATTGCTAATCCTACTCCCGTTCCTTCCGTGTCAACACTTAGCCTTTCAAACAAGCCAAAAATCTTATCGTGATAAAGCGGATCAATACCAATCCCATTGTCTTTTACAAAAAAAACTTTTTCGTCATTACTATCTGATTGATACATACCTATTTCAATGACTGTCTCGACATTATTTTTTTTATACTTAATGGCGTTCTCTATCAAATTTAAATAAACTTCCTTAAATCGAGCCTGTTCAACATTAACAAAAGGAAGAATAGAATCAAAAATAATCTTTATATTATTAATTTCAATTTTTACCGATAAAATATTAAGGACATCCTCAACAATACTTTTAGCGGCAACATAAACTCTTGCGCTATCCTGGCGCCCAATACGCGACAAATCTAATAAATCATCCAATAAAGTTTGCATAATGTTTGCTGCATCACTAATCCTGTTAAAATCGGCATCAACTCTTTTCTGATTATTTTCAGCAATATCTTTTTTTAACAGGCCAATAAAACCATTAATCGTTACCAGCGGGCTCTTAAGGTCATGTGAAACGGTGTATGTAAAACGTTCCAGTTCTTCATTTTTATACTCCAGGGTTCTAAGTAAAGCCTCCTTTTCTTTTTCAACTTTTACCCGTACCGTCACATCCTGAATCATTGCCGCTACAAAAACACCTTCAGCAGTACTAACCGGTGCCAAGCTAACCTCCACATTTAATAAAGAACCATCTTTTCGTCGTGCCTCAAATGTTTTACCGCTTCCCATACTTCTTGCTGAAGGATTATATAAATAATTTTCACGAAGAACTTTATGATTCATATAATTCAAAGGGACTAATATTTCTATTTTTTCACCAATCAGCTCCTCTCTCGTATACCCGGTTAAATCACAAATAGACTTATTAGCCAGTGTGATAACGCCTTCCCTGTCAATCATTAAAATACCACTAATTGTTGACTCTAAAAAACCTCTGAATTTAGCTTCATTATTTTTTAAAGTTATCTCATTCTTCTTTTGTTCTTCTACCGACACCTTCAGTCTTTCTTGCAAGTTGATTAGCGTGTCGGTCAATTTATCCAGCTCATCTCTTTTTTCTTTTTTCTTTTTTCTTTTTAGTTCTAATATATTATCCAACGAAACCAGATTGATATTTTCAGCAAATTTATTCACTTCGATTAAATGTTTTATTACTAAAGTGTAAAAAAGAAAAAACATAAAGCTTGCAACCAGAAAAGTCTTTATCGTATTACTAACGACAATAGTAATGGCCTGTTCATAAATATGGCTATAAGCATTAGTTAAAGTTGCTGTAATGTGCACCCGGCCAATTTTCTGCCATTCATTGCGGTAATAATAATTAAGTGGAAAATAACGCTCTATAATATTTGAGCCAGACAGTTTACCGTGTTGAGCAACCAACTTATCATCTTCGTAAACCGCAATATATTCAATATCAGGTAACCGCAATATACCCTGAAGGGTGATATCAAGTTCACTTTTATTTGAAACCCATAATCGGGATGCTATATTTTTACTATAGCTATCGCGCACCTCATTAAGTCTGATTTCTATTGCGCTTACATCCATTTTATACATTTCGTATAATTGAAATGCAGAAGTAAATATTGTGATTAAAGTACTTGCTAACACAACATAAAACACCATTTTTCTGGAAAGAGGGCTTATATGCTGATAATAATTAAGTAACTTCATGAGTAATAATTATCAGAACATAAATGGTGAAAGGTGTTTGTTGACCAGGCGCTGGTAACTGCCATCTCTCTTCATATTTTCTAATGATTTTGATAGTTTGGATACAATAGATTTATGTTTTTTGTGTAAATAAATAAACACCTCTTTTACTAACAATGTGGATTTATGTTGCCCTATATTATTGGCTGGCATTTTTCGTAACATATAATGTCCTGCCCATTTTTCATAGATGACATAGTCTGTCCGTTTCTTTCTTAGCAAACTAAATAGCTCATCAATATTCGATGTCTTGGTAACTTCTGCATCATTAGGAATATTTTTTTCTAATATTTTCCAGCCATTAATATGCGATACTGATTTACCAGAAAACACCTTCCACCCTTGTGATAAATCAATCACTTTTTCAGAAAAAACAACGAACTCCCAGTCCATAATTTTTTCTGGCACACGTATTAAATTGGTATACACTTTATCAATACCCTTAACTCTGCTCATTTCGCCATCAATAGAGCCATTATTAGAATTTTTTAAACCTCGCTCCGCGGGCAACGACGATGTTTGCAAAGTAATACCAATGCGTCGAAATGCTTCCTTTACAACAGTATCCAAAAAACCTTCTTGCGTACTGGTATTTAATGGCGGCTGCCCAACCACGTTAAGATGAATGATCGATGTTGCAGCTGCCGTCTGAAAACTAAAAGCAAATAAAATTAAGGCTATACTAATACTCAAGTTTTTCATGTTTACACTCATATTAATAAAGCAATTAAAATTTAAACGATAAATTACAGCCTGTTTCATATTACTAAATGACAATCTTTTTTATCTGTTCTGCAGCTACGATAATACCTGCAAAATCACTTTACAAATTGTTTAAAATCAGGTGTGGCAAGCAAATAAAATCACTTAGCTAAAATACAACCTCTCAGCACAGATGTGATTGTTATAGAAGCCTTTATCGGCTGTTTACAAGGTGAACTTTAGAGAAATACGCTGCTCGATTAATTTTAACAATCGGCAAACTATGGTGTAGAATAGCCCCCGTTTTGGGCCTATAGCTCAGTTGGTTAGAGCAGGGGACTCATAATCCCTTGGTCCTTGGTTCGAGTCCAAGTAGGCCCACCAGAACCCATAAAAAAAGGGTTACATAAGTAACCCTTTTTATT
>Ga0316207_10005437_pt1 | contig 10551 bp, 10 predicted proteins | sample 6weekpyrite_MG_FD_204943 | JGI IMG/M metagenome (GOLD analysis project Ga0316207, IMG submission 204943) | Microbial mat bacterial communities from mineral coupon in-situ incubated in ocean water Damariscotta River, Maine, United States -... | ecosystem: Environmental > Aquatic > Marine >...
TATCTATGTGCAGTCTCATCTTGTGCTCAGCAAAAAATGTTTTAATGATTTGATACAAGTCGTCGAATTGCTTACTTAAATAGTTCTTTTCAGCAAGTATCACCAGTTTATCATTCACAACTTCTGCTAGCATTAGTCGTGAACTTGTTCCTCCAATATCGCCTCCTAATTTCAACATAATCGAATCTACTTTATTATCAGAATACTACCTTTCATATATAGAAATATATTTATTAATACATTGCATAATATCTGGCCTTAATTGACTCCAGTCAAATCGCCACTGCCAGTTACCTTCACTTTTACCTGGGAAATTCATGCGCGCTGATGAGTCGAGCATCAGTAAGTCCTGCATTGGTAAGACACACAAAAAAGAAACCGATGACAAAGCCAGACGCATTATATGTAATGCTTTATTCTCACCATGAGCACACTCATATCCTAAATAGTCCTTTAATCTATGATCATTACTTTTATCAATATCTGATACCCAGCCTAAAGTCGTATCATTGTCATGCGTCCCCGTATACACAACATCTTCTATCACGTGTTCATGGGGTAAATGCGGGTTATTTCTTTCCCCATTAAAGGCAAATTGAAGTACTCTCATTCCTGGCAATCTATATTTATTCTTAAGCTCTATGACTTCTTTTGTTATTAAACCAAGATCCTCAGCAACTAAGGGTAACTCGCCAAAATGAATCTGTAGTTCTTCCAGCATTTCACTACCTGATGATTTCTTCCAGTAACCATTTACAGCAGTATCATCGCCACTCGGTATCGCCCAACAGGCCTCAAGCCCACGAAAGTGGTCTATTCTTACCATGTCAAAATAATTTAATTGTGATTGAAATCGCTCTTTCCACCATTTAAATTTCGTTGATTTCAGGTATTCCCAGTCATATAACGGGTTACCCCATATTTGGCCAGTTTCTGAGAAATCATCGGGGGGCGCGCCTGATTTATATTTCATTACGCCGTTGACATCTATTTCGAAATTTTCAATGCGAGACCAGACGTCGGCGCTATCTGTTGATACAAAAATAGCTAGATCACCAAAAAGCTCGATATTATTACTTTTTGCGTACTCATGCACCTCTTTCCACTGCGCATAAAAAACGAACTGCTCGAAAATAAAGCTTTGATATATGTCTTTGTATTGAATTTTAATATCTTCTAAAAATGCTTTATCTCTAGACCGTGCCTTATCTGGCCATTCATACCAGGGACTATTATCATATTTTATCTTCAAGGTCATATACATTGCATAATCAGCTAACCAGTAACTATTACTATGAATAAACGATTCAATTTTATTAGACCATTCAATACCAGAAGTATTATTAAAGACAATAGATGCTCGTATAATGCAATCTTTCCTATATGACTTACTGTGATGACTTGCAATTTTTAGTGAACTATCAAGCCAGCCTTTATCCTGTAACCAGTCAAGGCTAATAAAACATGGGTTCCCTGCATGGGTTGACAAACATTTGTATGGCGCATTATCACTATGTGTAGGGTTTAAAGGCAGCATTTGCCAGACTTTAAAACTATTTTCTTTCAAAAAATCAATAAACCTGTAAGCCTGGTTCCCTATATCCCCAGTTTCACTATAACCAGGTAGGGACGATAAGTGTAATAAAACACCTGCCCTTCTATTTTTTGTAAATTGATGCTTCTGGAGAGCATTATTGTAATTATTGTCCATAAGCTTACTCAGTTAATTATATTTTTATTCAGGCTAACATTTCAAATTTACCCGAATCCCAATCGCTGATACTACATCCAGCTTCATACACACTATCTAAAAACTCCATGATTTTGCTTTCTGGCGACTCAGATAACCGTACTGCCTCATAGGGCAATAAAGCCATTGCATAACCTGGATCAGTATTCCATGTGGCTTCGTTTGGCTTAATTTTCTGCTTTTCTAGTCCTTCGGGTTCAGGATACATATATGCATAAAACGCTGGTTCTCTAATATTTTCATCACCCGCCCAAAACCCAAAACTAATAACTTCATGTGAATATGCTTCTCGCTCGACATTAGTCGGCCACGACCTCTCAGGCGAAAGATTACCGGAAAAACGTGTCACAACTAAATCCAGATGGTGCCAGTAAAGCTGAACAGGTGTACTTTTACCAGTATACTTAGCCCTGAATCTTTCAAACACAGTATTCACCAACACCAGTATTTTCCAGAATCTATTGACATATTCAGCATCGTATTGGTCATTAATATGATTCTCTTCAAATGCTATTTTACTTTCATTGTCATAAGGTATGGCATTTATACTAAGCTCAATACCCAGGCCTTTTAATGTTTTAAAAACACTTTTGTAAAATTCTGAAACCGAAACATTATTAATTTTAATAAGCTCATGATGACCATCACTGGTTTTAATAGACAGGACATGATGTATAAAATCAAATTCCATTTCAAGAACCTTATCTCCATATGGTATAGGTCTGGTTGTTAATCCTCGAACAGACACATACAAGGGGGCATGCCACCAGTGATTTGCCTTCGGGCATAATGTCAGTCTTATTTTACCAATAATCTGTATAAACAGGTGTATTGTTTTCTTAGTTTCCTCCCACTTGTCTAAGTCTAGTGAAGGATATAAAGGCGTTTTGATGGAACTATCCATAAATACTCCTGGTAGTTTTGACTAACAATTAGATTTATAAAATGATTAAAAATTATATAGTATCATCTGCAAAGTAATTCGATTCTGAATAAATATATAATGAAAGAAGAAGAATCATAAGATAAACATTTATATTATCGTTAATATATTTACCAACTGTTGTTATTAGCACTATAGATAGAACAATTGTTATTCCACGAATCAAAAATGCTTTACTCTTAATATGTGTTACAAACTGGAAATGTATTAACTGTAATGGTACTAGCATTAACAAAAGACTGATTCCAAAAATCAAATTTAATTCATTCAACTCATAATTTGACTCAACCAGTCGTTGCACGCCCGCAGCTAATAAACCTATACCCATATATATAGGCAAATGACCATATATACATAACTGCGCCGCGCCTTCTAGTTTGCCTGAAAACACCTTTTCTATAACCTCAAAATAGAGCCACCACACTGAACATATTATTGTATAGGAGAGAAACATCAGCATTAGTAACGAAACTGAAAACTCAGTATTTTGTGCACCTGAAGCTATACCATGAATTGACTCACCTAAAACCAGTAATGCGAATAGGCCGAAGCGTTCTGGTAAATGTGTATTATGTACGGGTAATAATTTCAGTTCTTTACGGATTATTATCGGTGTCAGCAACTCTATAAAAATACCAATAACCCAGGCTATATACATGAGTGTCTCTGGCAAAAAAATAGAAACTATCCAGAAGCTGGCGCCAAGACTGAATCCTTTAATAAAACCACTTGTGGCTTTTCTTGATTCCCGGTTACTTATGTATATACGCGTGTACATTAAGACTAGAGAATATCTAGTACAGGCATACGAAACAGCAAACAAAGTACTTGACTCTCCTAAGGCATCATCAATGAATAAAGCCATCAGAATTGCAAAAAAACTCTGCATTAAGGTTAATAAACGATCAATTACATCATATGTACCAAACCTGTTTGCAAACATTGTATGCCCAAGCCATGACCACCAGACCGGTACAAATAATGTAAAATACATCAGGTATTCTGTCATGCCAGTATGCCCATTATGACCTTCTACGATCATATGAGTGAGTCTGGCCAGGGCAACAACATACACTAGATCAAAGAATAGCTCTATCCAGACAGCATGCCTGCCCTTTTCGGTATTCAATGTAATTTGTTTCATATCTTCTAAATTAGAATAAGTTCGTCTACTTAATCTATCTTATTGATACAGAACATAAAATGTACTGTCCTAACGTACAGGTTCTATCACCACTATCAAGTCATATAATTAAGATCATTTACACATTCCATTAAACTGACTCTAAATTTGGTATAAATTATGCTTACAGTACGCAAAAACACAGAACGTGGACATGCTAATCATGGCTGGCTAGACACCAGGCACACTTTTTCCTTCTCAAGTTACTACGATCCTGAATATATGGGCTTTTCCAATCTGAGAGTCATTAATGATGACAGAGTCATCCCAAATAAGGGCTTTCCTACTCATGGACACAAAGATATGGAAATAATAAGTTATGTTCTTGATGGAAAAATGGAACATAAAGATAGCATGGGTAATGGCTCAGTCATTCATGCCGGTGAAGTACAGGTTATGAGTGCCGGAACAGGAGTCACTCATAGCGAGTTTAACCCATCAAAAGACCAGGCACTTCGCTTTCTTCAAATCTGGATTGTTCCTGACGAAAATGACCTCGAACCCTCATACCAGCAAACTGAGATTAAAACAGAAAGCATTAAAGGTAATTTTTATCAGGTAGCTTCAAACAACCCTGTTAATGGTGCGGCTAAAATTCACCAGAATGCAGATCTGTATATTTGTAAGCTTGATAAAAGTGACCGTGTCTCGTATAGATTTAAGCCAGATAGAAAAGGCTGGTTACAAATTGCCACAGGGACTTTAACCATTAATGGACTTGAATTAACAGAAGGAGATGGTGTGGCAATTACCGATGAGCAGGAAATTTCTCTTGAAACTGATGACAACGCACACGTACTTTTATTTGATCTGGCATAAACCAGTTCATAACCAAATATAAAGGGATAATTCAATGAAAACTAAATCTGAATACAAAGGTGATGATATCACTGTTTATTTCGACAGCAGCCTGTGTATCCACGCGGGAATCTGCGTACAGACACTGCCAGATGTATTTAATGTTGATACAGATGGCCCATGGATAGTACCTGATAATGCTGATGCTGAAGATATTGCAGCTTTAGCTCAGAATTGTCCCTCCGGTGCAATCACTTACCACCGAGAAGACATTAACAAACAGGAAGAGGTGCCTAGCAACAATATTGTAAGAGTACTTGAGAACGGTCCATTAGCGTTTAAAGCTGACCTTAGCATAACAGATAATGAACCAGTAATAAGGGCTGCACTTTGTCGATGCGGACAATCAAAGAATAAACCCTATTGTGATAACAGTCATGTTGCTATGAATTTCAAAGCCACCGGTGAACCAGCAGAACAAACGTTTGAAAACCCTGGAATTAATAATGGCCGAGTCAATGCCGTATTACTAGATGATGGCCCGATTATATGCAAAGGCGATATGTTTATTACCACAGGTACAGCTCATAAAATAAACTCCACACAGGAGGTTGCATTATGCCGCTGTGGCGCATCAAAAAACAAGCCTTACTGTGATGGTTCTCACACTGAAGCAGGTTTTAAGTCCTGAAGATACCTCATCAATATTTAATAGAACAGACAAGCTGAATGATCGTAAACCGCATTCATATGTTTTACAAACAATATAATTAATACGATATATTAATTTATTACCGCTCATTCAGCTTGTTTTAGCCCACCCTACCTATTTCAAATTATTTCATTTTCTGTCCATTTGGACAGTATCATCAAAAAATATTTAACGTAATGTCATGCATATCGTTCTATAGAAACGATAAACAACTTCTTTATATAACTATACTAATAATGCAGGAATTATCATGAAATATAAATTACATATACTAAAGTCAGCATTTATTCTAATGACATTAATGTCATCATTGTCAATTATAAAAAGCGCGCATTCAATAGCCAGCCCTGGTTGTGAATACGCACCTGTAGACATTAACCTCTATGGAGGCAGCACCTTTAAAAACCCAGATATTATACGCTCACTGAATGGTGAACTTAACACCACTCTTGAGCTTAAATATGCATCTAATACGATTGCAGGCTGTGATACATACCTTCGATCTTATAATGGAAAGTTAGTTGGCCCTACCCTCATCGCTAAACCAGGTGACACTCTTAATATTAATATTAATAACCTGTTACCTCCCGACACAACCCCAGTGGGATCAAACATTAACATCCCCCATGACTTCAATGTCACAAACTTCCACACTCACGGCCTGCATGTATCCCCTGCTGGAAACAGTGATAATGTCCTGTTAAAAATCAAGCCTGGTCAAAACTTTGCATTTGAAATAAAAGTCCCTAGAAACCATCCTCCTGGTACCTTCTGGTATCATGCACATATTCATGGGTCTACTGCTCTACAGGTCGCAAGTGGTGTTTCTGGCATGTTAATTATAAAAGGCGGCCTGGATGATGTACCTGAGATTAAAGCTGCCAAGCAGAAGGTTTTTGTCTTTCAACAGTTATCTTATGATGAACAGGGCGTGATTGAAAATTACGATGTTTTTGGACCTGGAAGATGGGAAGAGTTACAACGGCAAACAACAATAAATGGCCAGATAGTACCAACCATTTATATGAGACCAGGTGAGGTTCAGCGGTGGAGATTTGTTAACAGTCATGTACGTAACCCAATTTATGTACAACTGGAAGATCACAAGCTTAATGAAATTTCTGTTGACGGAATTGCTTTAGGTAAAATTAATACCTGGAACAATATTGAACTCTACCCTGGATATCGAAGTGATGTATTAGTAAAGGCGAACTATTTAAACTCACAGCAATCTCGTGAGTTTTTGCTTTATGACGCTGGAAGCAAAGATGGAATCGGTGCGGCGGTTATAGAAGACAGGCAGATTCTGGCAAAGGTTGTAATTCGAGGAACAGCGGTTCAAATGGATTTACCACCCGCTACAGACTTAGCTGGCTTAGTGCCATTTGAAGATATAACAGATAATGAAGTAACAGGTGCACAAGATGTACGTTTTAGCGTCGAACTGATCAACGGCGTGCCTATCTTTACTATCAATGAACGCGAATTTGACCCATCATTTGTAAGAACACTAAAACTTGGCGATATTGAAGAATGGAGACTAAGCGTTACACCTACATCAGACGCACCTGTGCACCCTTTCCATATCCATGTAAACCCTTTTCAAATGACACGAACAGGGCCAGATGGCAGTATAGAAAAAGTCTGGAAAGATACCTTAGCGGTTGTAATAGGCGAGGATCAAATAGTCAGGACAAGATACGAGCGTTATGTAGGAAAATTCGTTATTCATTGCCATATACTTGATCATGAAGATATGGGTATGATGGAAACTGTTGAAGTGATTAATCCATAACAAACTAATCTTTAATCAATTAAGCAATCACATATAATGTGATTGCTTAATTTAAATTGCTTGAGCTCGCGCATGTACTATTACAAAGCACCTTAGTTAGCAACCACAATCGCCCTTCTGTTTATAGTCTATATTTTCGCCTTCCGTTTCATAACCATCACGCTTCCACCAGTCTATTCCACCCAATAGTTCCCTAACAGAAAAGCCAAGTTTTGCCAAATTTAAAGCACCCCTGGTTGAAGCATTACACCCAATACCATCACAATATGTTACATATAAGGTAGTTTTATCCAGCCCTGAGACCCCTGATTCAGTGATTGTCCTATGAGGTATGTTAATTGCACAAGTAATATGCTCTCTTGCATACGCCTCACTTGAACGAGTATCAATTACTACTATATTTTTATTTTCCTTTAAAGCCTTATTTAAATCCCATGAATCAATTTCGTAGTGTAGTTTATTCTCATAATATTTTATTTGATCATTCATCCTGACACATCCATAGTAAGTCATTAACACCAAATTCACATCACAAAAACCTTCATAGTATCTAACAACAGTAAAACGACATATGTTAGCACCAGAGAAATCACGAGCGCACCAAGAATAAATAAGACATGCACTTTATCCGACTTTTTTTGCCGCTTTTCTTTATCAATAATTGAATGTATTTTATTAATCGCTTTCAACATCAATACTTGTCGGTTATTTTTCTCAATAAGCTTTGAGCTTTTATCATCTAAACCATTAGTCATGACATACCTTTGTTACGATTATAAAATCACTAACATTGCATACTTTCAATATTTATAACACCAGAGCGATCAAAAACAAAATAAGGGAAAGCAACGACAGACCTTGTATAACGTCTGTATAAATCAAACACGAATAAACGATTTACCAGTAATACGCAGAATTCCGTAGACACTGAGCATAAGTATTTGCATTTACTCATGATAACTTTTCACTAACGCCACCATCAAGGTCGTGCCTCGTATTTTCTCCCTTCCATAATATAGTGCGTTTTCTTATTTCTTATTATTGCATCTAATGGCAAACAGCATTTAAAGAAAATCAATTCCAAACAACTATAATTCGGTCAATAACTACTTCTACCAGGGCTGACTTCTGTACACTAAGCAAAGCTTTTATCTATTGCCTTAACTAATTTCTCACAGGCAACTGCACAGGCTTTACACTCTTTATGCTCATCATGTTTTCGGCACTCTTTTGCACATTCCTTACAAACTGATTTACAAATATGGGAATAGGCTTCTACATGCCCTGAATTTGCTGCTAAAAGCTTAGAAAAACCATCACATATCGCATTCATTTCATTTACTTTTTTCGCACAGGCGGCAAGATCAAGATCACCTTCATTCCAGGCCACTAGACAGTGTGATATACATCGAGTACCTTTATCCGTGCAATCATTGACAGCATCAAGCACCCTGGGCTGTTGCGCAGTGTGCTTACTATGGTCATGACCTGGCATTGCAGCCATAGAGCTCCCAGAATAAGCCATCGTTGTTGCCGCCGCGCCCAGGCCTAGTAATATATCTCTTCGGCTAATATCGCGCTGCATACCATTTTCTCCAGACGTTAATTTTATTGACTTTTTCATCGCAAGTTCTCCTGAATTAACAAGTGACGTTTTAAGAATTTTCAATACTATATTTAATTATACGCTTAATGTATATAACATAGCCCATTTGATAATAGTTTCATCAAAAAAGGTGTATTAGACAATCTTTATCTACTAAACCATACTGACTTCTTAGGATAAGGATTTCACACCTGCGGGTATAGACTTGACGCTTATAAGAGCAATCAGAACGTATTAATAAATATACGATTACTAGAAGTCAGATTAAACATTAATTCAGTCTATCAACATATTAGCCGATAGTTTAGCCGTAAAGATAATTGAGGCATATTTGTTTGTCTCTGGATTAAACGGCTCAAGTGTTTCACATACTAATAAGCCATTCTTCTCAAATAAATTCTTCCAGCTTTCCAATGTCCTAAAGTACCACGGCGCAGGATTTGTGAAATATTGGCTAAAACCTTTCCAACTGCCCTTGCGCCATCCACATTCATAGCCGGCATCACCACAGGCGGTAACTGGATGAATCGTTTGTACAATAAAAAAACCATGCTTATTTAATAAATGCGGAATGCACTTAAATACATTTTCTACTGATTGATCCCCTAGTAATGAAAAATTACAGACAATCACATCATATTTCTGCTTAAAAGACTCTGCTGATAACTCTTCATATGATACCAGCTGAAACGTACCTTGCCCCTGTTCTTTTGCGTAACTAATCAACTCCGGAACCACATCAATACCATGGGTATACACCTTAGACCTGGCCAGTTCTCTGGATAACCAGCCTTCACCACAACCAATATCAAGTACCGTCTCAGGTGATTTTTTTAGGATAGTGTCAATTATTGCACTATTTGTGATAAGCGATCTGCTTTGTATTTCATTGCGATCAATCGCAGCAATCCAGGGTTTAGCATTAAGCAACCAGGACTCTATGATCTGTTCATCTGAAAACAATGCCATGTGTATACACCCCTTCTTCGCTTAAACTCAAAATTTCAGTTATAAACCATGAACTAGAAATAAATAAGCAACCTTCAGGTCTATCATAATTATCTAACGAGCAGAAGACTTAAAACATAGTATCAGTATATAAATTAGCACACCAAAAACTGAAACACGATTAATCTATATTTATTACATCACGACAGAAACGACCTACAGCCAAGACTAATTCCCTGAAAACTTCGCAGAACATATAAATCAAGCATCGCGATCTGCTTACTTTCACGCCACGCTAACTACAACACTTCTCGTTATCTACATTGCTTATTCTTGCTAATGACACACTAGCATTCATTAAATAATTTAATTCCTAAAACTTATACCTTATTCCAATATTAATCTTTTGTATATCCTGATTATCCATCTTTCCTGGACTGCCGTCTGATGCGATCAAATTAATATCATCAATTACCAAATATTGTATAGATGTTTCAAAATCAATTTTATCTGAAATTTTAATACTAGACCCTAAAATGCCCTTGTATGAATGAACATAGTCCACACTATTTATATTACCCGTAAAAATATCTGAGTTAATATTACTCCACTTTATAACTGTTAGTCCTACACCCGCTCCAATATACAAAGAGAATGAGCTGTTTCGCAGAGGATAATAATATGCATTTGCAAACACATCTTCCTGTATTTGCCTCCCCCTCAAACTCTCTGTACTATTGCTTGTAATAATGACTCTTGAGTTTGCACTCAACTCCCTTTTTGAATACTCAAGCTCTAACCCATAATGAGTAATAT
>Ga0316207_10005438_pt1 | contig 10549 bp, 10 predicted proteins | sample 6weekpyrite_MG_FD_204943 | JGI IMG/M metagenome (GOLD analysis project Ga0316207, IMG submission 204943) | Microbial mat bacterial communities from mineral coupon in-situ incubated in ocean water Damariscotta River, Maine, United States -... | ecosystem: Environmental > Aquatic > Marine >...
CATACTGGTCGATTCCGGGTTACGTTTATTAATAAAATAAAGTAGCGGAATACAGATTGCGACAACAATGAGTGATGTGAGAGAGATTTTAGATGTGTAGAAAATGGCAATAATGATTATCGCGCCGATATCATCAAAAATGGCCAGCGAAGTGAGAAAGATTTTTATGCTAACGGGAACTCTTGAGCCCAGTAAAGTTAAGATACCCAGTGCAAAAGCAATATCTGTAGCAGCCGGAATAGCCCAGCCTTTTAACGCGACAGGATCGTTCCAGTTAAAATAGATATAGATTAAGGCGGGAATACCCATGCCACCGATGGCACCAACGGCTGGCAGAATAATATTTTTCTTATCGGATAGTTCGCCCTCAATAAGCTCGCGCTTTAACTCAAGCCCGACAAGAAAAAAGAATACAGCCATTAAGCCATCATTGATCCAGAGTAATAACGGTTTTGCTATTTCAAATGTACCTATTCGGATTTCAACCGGGGTATCAAGTAATAAAGCATAATAAGACTGCAAAGGAGAGTTGGCGAAAATAAGCGCAAGTGTGGCTGCAATTATCAGGATAATGCCGCCCGCAGATTCCAGCTTGAAGAATTTGGTTATATAAGTTTGTTGATTGTTATTCATGGTTTAATGATTCTTAAAAATTGCATTATTATAGCTTATATGAGTTGTGATGCATGTAAAGAATTAGTGTGTTTGAGCGTAAGTCTTACTGCTAAAAATAATAGTTTAGTTTTAACCTGCTAAGGTCGTGCACGCTTTGAGTGGTATAGGTGCGTTGATGTTGTAAATTTAAGCTAATTTTTTTATTGATTTGATGGGTGAAACTCAGCTCATGTTCTAAATAATAAAACGACTGGTAAAGCTGGCGGTAGCGAGACTGGAACTGAAGTACAGTACTTTTGTCTTGAAATAGTAAGCCTGTAAGAGCGCCTGCGCTAGCGAGAAAATAAGGTTCGTTGTCAGTTGATAAATGGTTGATGCCAATGAGAGGGAGAAAATAAAAACTTGCTTGACCCAGTGAATACGATTTGCCAATTGCAAGATGAGAGGATGTGTTTCTAATGTGGTTGTCTTGCAAGTTAATATATGAAGATGATAGATCAAACTGCCATGATGTTGGCTTGAAGATAAGTCTTGATGTTTGAAATGATGTCATTCGTAGTAAAGTAAGGTTATGTAGTTCTGCTTTATTGTCAGTGTAAGCAATGTCAATATTCATGAACTCAGTTTCCGTGCCGCGGGTAAACTGATTAAGAGGGTCTGAAAAACTATGATATGAGTGACGATAAGAAAGTAATAACTGATCATTTACAGTTCCTATTGAATATCGGCTGGTTTTATGTGAGCTGTCGATACGATCATCATTAAATAAAGAAGTGGCTGTGCTGGCTGTTGTCAATGGCAGGTTTTTTAAAAATATTGAAGCCTGGTCTGTCGTTTTTTTTCTATCAGAGTTTCTCATTTGGTAACTAGTTAGATCAAAAAGCAGGGCATTGATGCTGTCGTCTTCAATAGTAAAGTTATTAAGTGTGCTGAAATCCTGTAGCTGATTGCTGGCGAGTAGCAAATCAAAAACCAGCTCTTTGTCTTTTTGTTTGAGCTGGTCGTAGCGCTTGAATATTTTTTCCTGCAATGTTGGAGTGTAAGCGACGGATTGAATGAGTTTTTTTTCTTCAAGCAAACGGATTGTATCTATCGGGAAAGTAAATTGACTAAATCTGTCGTGAAATTGAAGTTCAGGCTTAGCAGCTTTGAGTAAAGCTAGAATTTGAAACGAACAGTTTTTACGAACGAAATAGTATTTAATTGAATGCTCTTTTAATTCCCATAGATGCCTGAGAAGGCGATGTATTTCTTTGCGATTAAATTTTAGCTTGTACTCCCATGTTTTGCGGTTTTCTTTATCTGAATAAAGCCAGGTCTTCGTGTAGTAAGGCTTAAATGCAAAATAGCCGTTAAAGCCACCTGTTAACCCATTTTTAATATACGAAATAAAGCCAGATTGTTGAGGAACATGAGCTGTGTAATCAACAGTAAAAGAAAGCGGTGTAGATTTACCTTTAGTATCAAAGCGTAGGAAAGTATGGCCAAAAGTTGAGGATGGATTATTGATGTAGGCTGATGGATAAACGAGTGTAATTGAATCAGTATGATGTGATTTTATCCAGCGGTCATATTCTGGACATGTCGCAACTGGTATTTTGAAGTTTAATTTTCGATTGATGAAATTAGTTCTTGCAGGAAACTTACAGGCTATTATTTGAGGGTTCTTAGTTAATCTTTCAATGAAAGTAGTGAGTTCATTGTGCGGACTGATTGAGCCTCTCTTAGATAGAAAAAAATTGTGACTTATATCACTCTCCCAATGTTGATCGGATTGTTTTATATAATGATTAAGAGCAAGCCATTCATTATCTGTGGATAGCTGGCGTAAAGAATCCTGACTAATTTCCGGTGAGTTGAGGGCATGACTGTTTAAACAATAAGCAAATAAAAGCAGGCAACTAAATATTGTATTGGGAATTGATAACATGTAGCGGAATTATATTGAACGAACAGTTTTAATTCTATAGACTGGCGTTTTATAAATAATAATAAAGATTAGGGAGATAAGCTTAATGAAGTTTTTATTAACAGCAGTATTTGTTGTTTCGTATTCACTGCTGACTGGGTGCGCCACAATTATTTCCGGGGAAAATCAGGTTGTTACAATACAGTCTATACCTGATGGTGCTGAAATTGTCATTAATGGCATGGTTAAAGGTAAAACGCCCATGACATTTCCCTTAAAAAGAGCTGAGGATCAGGTGCTTGAAATTAGAAAAGAGGGCTATGCTTCACACTCGGCTGTATTACAGACACAAATGAACGGGATGTTCTGGGGTAATATTCTATTTGGTGGTTTGCTGGGCTCAACAACAGACAGTTCTACCGGTGCAAGTCTTGAATATGCGCCAGGTACAGTTGTGGTTAACCTGGCAAAACAATAAGTACAATTCCGCGGCCACTTCATGTGGTCGCATTCTATATGAAAATTATTAAGTTTATTTTTTCTTCCCTTTTATTATCTTTGCTGTTAACGACATCTCTGCAGGCCGAAACGATGCTTGAATTGCAGCAGGAAAATAACCTTCAGTTGATGGTGCTGCTTAAATACCCCCAGATTGTTGAAGATATTAAAAAAGGCGATGGAGATTACCTGGATGCGATCGGTTTTTTGCTGGAAAAAAAGCCTACAACAAAAGCGCAGTTGGTAGCGGATTTAAAAAAGTTACTTAAAAAAAGTTCGGATGTATATCGCTTTTCAGCATTAATTAAAGATTACGAAAAAAATCCTGAACTAGTTCATATCATTCAGTGACCAGACAGGCTGAATGACAAAATTGAGTTTGTCGTGTGCCTGCCTTAAAGCAATCTCTACTTCATTGCTGGTGTTGGCTTCTGCAAATACAAAACCCAGGTAACTGGAAGACTCGGGTAAGCTTTGCACTTCGCTGCCAATGGGAATGTCGATACTTAAAGATGTAATGTGATTCACTTTATGTGCTTCGGTTAGTCCCTCTACACGTTTGAGTATGCCAGCCCTGGGCACGGGTATCATGAGTACGCCGGAACTGTGTTGTTGTGGTTCTGGTTTGATCGGCTCATTAATTGCGTAGCTAATCACTAGCTCTTCCAGTGAATATTCAGTAGAAGGTTTTAAACTCTGGCTGCAGTCGCCGCCAATTGTTCGCGCGGCGACTTCGAGGATCCAGGGTTTATTGTTTTCATCAATTCTTAATTCAGCATGAACAGGACCGGTGAGTAAACCAAAAGCCTGACAACATTTTAAAACTTCACTGGCACAATCGTCTAATACCTTATTCGTTAATCTTGAAGGCGTAATGTAATAAGTCTCTTCAAAATACGGGCCTTCGAGCGGATCGGGTTTATCAAACATGGCTAACGTTATTAGTTTGTTCTCGTGCAGAAGGCCTTCGAGTGCAATTTCAACACCCTGAATATACTGTTCAATTAATAAATGCTCTTTTGCATGATCATCGTAGGTATCTTTAATAATTGGTTTTATTTTTTCGATAGCCTGCTGAAGTTCATTAACATTATTAGCCCTGATAACGCCACGACTACCGGATAGATTGAGTGGTTTGATCACGACTGGAAAGGGTAAATCCAGTTCATCAAGATTGTCATCAATATGTATTTTTTTATGCCATGGAATATTTATGCCGGCGTTATATAAAAATTCACGTGCCAGGTCTTTTCGATGAGTAAATTTTGTCGCTTCCGGAGGGTTATGAGGCAGCCCCAGTTTGTTTGCAGCGCGGGATGCCAGTTCAATGGTTAAATCATCACTGCCAAGTATGCCCGCGAACGGTGTTTTTATCGCGGCGTTTAATATTATTTCAAGCGCTTGTTCGGGGTGGTGTAAATCGAGATGGATGCCTTCATCGGAAGAAGGAATAACAGAGAGCTGGCTAGTTGAAGCAATTTGAGGTATTAGCCCCAGTTTTTTAGCGGCTTTAATGTAAGGGGCGAGTCGATAGCTGCCCGGCGGTGCAATGATTAGCAGTCGCCGGGGTAATGCTTGTGTATTCAAATAAACAGCGTTGGCTTATGAGCAGCCGCCGCCACTAGCGCCGCCGCAACCACCACAGGCACCTGAGCCTCCGGTTGAAGCGAATACGTTCTTAAATACGAAGCTGCTGTTTAAGCCTTCTGTCTTGTAATCAATTTCTACGCCACTGAGATATGACAGCGCAACCGAGTCGACAAAGACTTTCAGTTCGTCCATTTCCAGCACGCTATCGAATGGGGATTGCTCATCAGCATATGTCATGCCGTAAGTCATGCCGCCACAACCACCGCCAGAGACGAATATACGAATACCCTTGGCAGTAGGTTCGCCATTAATAATCTCGAGTAACTGTTCCTGCGCCGATGGTGATACGTTGACTTCGGTAGATGTCAGGGCTGTATTGAATTGTGCAGACATGGTTTTCTCCGCTGAAAAAGTTTTAATGATTGGATCATAGTCTAGCATTTTGTAGAAAAATTCTAAACGTCATAAATAACAATGTTATTTATAAGAATTTATGTTCTCAAACTTGATTATAAGGGAATATATGGCTGAAGTTGTTGGAATTAAAGGGGGAGTAAGAGTATTGATGAAATGATTCTGAATTTTATGGCGTCATATGATTTAGTTGAAACAGTAGATTCCGTTTGAATAGGTTAAAGTAATGAGACCAAATAAATAAAATTGTTTGGTATTTGATAAAGAGCCTACCTATAGTGAATTTTACTATTAAACTTCTGATTAACAGGAGGCTCTATGTCTAATCATTTTACTTCCCTGCATCATTCAATTATCCAGCAGTCGGTATCACTAAAGGCTGATGCTGAACGCTCAATTGTCTCCCGGCATACCCCAGCCACTGAAGTGATGACGGACTTGCTGCATGCTATGGCTTATAGCATTAGTCCGGCATCATCAATTAATGAAGCAGAAAATAAAATGATCTTGTGCGGTGTTCGTTTGCTGTTTGTGACTGATAGTGATAATCAGCTTACCGGCTTAATAACGGCAAGTGATATTCTTGGCGAGCGGCCATTAAACTACCTGCGAGAACACGGCGGTGAGCGTGAGGATATTATGGTGCAGGAAATTATGACACCGCGTGAACATATTGAAGCGATCAATTACCCTGATGTGGTTCGAGCCAGTGTCGGCGATATTATTGCTACGTTACACGATGCAGGACGTCAGCACGTGCTGGTTGTTGACCGCGAGAGCGTGCGGGGTTTGTTTTCTGCTACCGAAGTCGCCAGGCGTGTCGGTGAAGTGGTTGATATTGAAGCTCGTGCACGAACCTTTGCTGAACTAGAAGCGGCTTTGGTTGCGCACTGATAAATATTTAGGTCGAAAAAAAAGGAGCCAGTGGCTCCTTTTTTATTAAGCCTTAAGCAATGCTAAGCTGCTTTAGGCTGTGTTGTGTAATGCGACAATGAGTCAGCAAACTCTTTCAGAGCCTGGATGCCGGTTGCTTCAGCTTTGGCAATCCATTCTTTCAGTGCTTTAACCAGCTCTTCATTGTTGGTTACCTGCTGTTGCCATACATCCTGCAGCTCTTTACGTTTTTCGTAAATTGTTTTCAGTACCGCATTATTCTCAGTAATTTCCTGGATGCGTTTGCGATCCTGCTCAGTTACCAGTGATTCTTCACGAGAAAGAATTTTTGCCGCTTTGCTGAATAATGGCTTGCTTGCGGCATCGGCCTGTGCAGCTTCCTGATCAACTAAAGGTGCCATGACTTTTTTCGCGTAGGTTGCCATGACCTGGAAACGGTTATCAAAGATCGCTGTTAATGTATCGGTATCGATAACATTTTTGCTAGCATCCTTGGTAGGCGTAGGTGCAACACGTTTAATTTGAGCCAGTCCCAGCATTTTGAAAATGTTGATATACATCCAGCCAATATCAAACTCGTACCATTTGTTAGACAGTTTCGCTGAGCTTGGGAATGTGTGGTGGTTGTTATGTAACTCTTCACCACCGATTAAAATACCCCATGGCACAATATTGGTTGAAGCGTCTGCGCACTCGTAGTTGCGGTAGCCCCAGTAGTGACCGATACCGTTAATGACGCCGGCAGCGAATAACGGGATCCATGCCATCTGTATAGCCCAGACAGTGATACCGATTGGGCCAAACAGAATTAGGTCAATTGCCAGGAAGATAAAAATACCGGCACGGCCATGTGGTTCATAGACTTTAGTCTCTAACCAGTCTTCAGGTGTGCCTTTACCGTATTTATCTAGTGTTTCTTTAGTGATGCCGGCGCGGTATAACTCAGCGCCTTCTTTTAGCACCTTGCCAATGCCGAGAACCACAGGGCTGTGTGGATCTTCTTCTGTTTCGCATTTTGCATGGTGTTTACGGTGAACAGCGGTCCAGCCTTTTGTTGCCATACCGGTCGTTAGCCACAGCCACAGGCGGAAGAAATGTCTTAAGATTGGGCTTAATTCCAGGCCGCGGTGAGCCGAGTAGCGATGCAGGTAAACGGTAACGCTAACGATAGTAATATGAGTAAATAGCAACGCCATACCGACGATTTGCCAAGCAGAAAAGTCTAATAGACCGTTATACCACATGTTGTAAATCTCCTCTTCGAGAGTAACAGGTCTGCTGGATGTTGCCCGGCAGAAAAATTCAAAAAATCTTAACTAACAGCGTTTAAAAGTGGTTTGTCGCTATCAGTGGTGTTGTGTCCATTGTCAGTTTTGTCGCCAGTCTTATCCTGTACTCGTTGACCTGGCAGGGTGGCTTTCATGATGCTGTCGCTAAATAAAATCGACATCTCTTCATTGCCGGTTGCTCCCTGCTGAACGGCCCAGCGTATAATAACCTGATAAGCATCATCATTCAGCTTTAACATGGCGACTTTTTGCGATTTATCAATCTGATTCTGTTTAATATCGTTCAATAAATCATCAATGTCTTTAAATTTACGATCAGTATCTATTCTCTGGCGCTTTTTCGGCAGCTTTGGCAGTTTATGGCGGCTGATCCATTCACTGACGCGTACAAAGAACATCTGCTTGTCATAAAAACCTTCGGCAATTGCCCATTCAGCGAGTTTGTCGAATGCTTCAAGGCTAATTGCAATTTGATGCGAGGCATTGGTTTTGATGCCTTTAGCTTTAATTAACTGCTCAAATCGGTTTTTGACAACTTTCATAATCGATAGATCGTTGGTTAAAATTTGTGCAGCTAATTTAGCAATTTTGACTGATTAAGCAAGCAATATATTTAAATTGGAAAATTATTTTTTATAATATATTTCTTGATTTACTGATTATTTATTGTCTTAAGTCATTAATTAAATAATAAATATAATAAATATCAGAATTATTTTAACAATAAAGGCTACATATACTTATAACTTATTGTATTATTTAGATATATATCGTAGCCGATTGTTTCTATGTTATTGATTTTAAAGGAAGTAGATATTTTGCGTAAAAAGTCGATAAAAGGTCGTTTTGATGTGCTGGAAAGGGCGAAGGTTAGCCAGCAAATGGCCGACTTTATCTCCCGAGAAGCCTTAAAACAGGGTTGTAGCCGTAGTCAGGTTATCAGGGATGCGCTTGATCACTATATGAATTACGAGACTTCACAGGTTCTGGAGCAGGTAAAAGCCCTGAGACAGGCCAGCGATGAAATGCAAGATCGCCTGCAGGCCATGGGTCAGTACGAGGCGCAGCGCTTCGACCAGTTACTGAAAGCAATTAAGGCCTATCGTAAATAGCCAGTAGCTGGTTTTATTGATGAATCAGCAGGTAGCTGCGATACATTTGTGGGTAGTTTTCGACCAGTTCATTAAGCTGCTGATGAAAGGCGTTAATGGTGTTGCTGGCTAGTGCTTTCCAGTCAGGGCGTTTACTCAGTCTTGATAATTGCCAGAGGTTTTCTACGCTGACCGCGTTAGCCGATGGCAGCGAACCATCATAAATTTCTTTCGAGCGGAACAGAATGTTTTTGTCTTTGCTGGTGTTATCAAAAAAGCCATGGCCATTCTGGTCATAAAATAGCGCAATCTGTTTTTGCATTAAATTGTTTGCCCATAATAGCCATTGCTTATCGGCTGAAGTCTGGTAGAGATGGGTCAGTGCATTGATTAGATAGGCATAATCATCGAGATAAGCTTTGCCGGATTTAATACCATTGCGTGTGCTGCGATACAGAGTCTGGCTCACCGGGTCATATAGGTGTCGATGAATAAAGCGTGCGGCTTTTTTAGCCGCTGCCAAGTAGCGTTCGTCATTTAGTAATGACGCGGCGCGGGCCAGTGAGCGGATCATTAATGCATTCCATGAGGTGATAATTTTATCATCGAGATGAGGTAATGGTCGCTGTTGTCGTTGTTGTTGTAAACGCGTAAGGCCCTGGTCTAAAAGTCGTTGTGCTGTTTCATACTTAATACCAAGTGAAGCGGCGGTATCTTCTAGTGATTGCTCTGCATGTAAAATATTTAAATTTGTGAATTCATTTTGTGGGTCGCTGGCGACATTGCCTTCGGGCTGGATATTGTAATAACTAAACAACAAAGTCTGCTGCTTTTTAGATAGTAGTTTTTTCAGTTCTTTCTGGCTCCAGACATAATATGCGCCTTCTCCATGTTCGTTTGGATTATCGGGCCGGGTGCTGTCGGCATCGTAAGCTGAAAAAAAGCCACCCTGTTTATTCTGCATTTTTTCGAGTACAAAATTTAGAGTTTGTCGTAGAGGGGCGTGATATTTTTTCTGATTTAATTGTTTCGATACGTCTATCAAGGTATTAGTGATTAGTCCCTGGTCATAAAGCATTTTTTCAAAATGCGGTACCTGCCACTCGGCATCAACAGAATAGCGATGAAGGCCACCGCCTACCTGGTCATAAATGCCGCCACGAATCATTCGATCCAGGCTTTGTTCAACCATCTGTAACGCGAGAGGCTGTTTTTTTTGTTGCCCATAGGTGAGTAAAAAGTCAAACACAGCGGTGCGCGGGAATTTAGGTGCATTACCAAAGCCGCCGAACTCTTCATCATATGCTTTTTTAAAATGCTGATACGATAATGCAGGGCTTTTGGTATTTACTGTTCCCTTGCTGCTGTCGCTGCTTAACTGTTGCTTAATGAGTGCGGTCACTTCATTGGCAACCTGGTTAACGCTGCTGCGGTCATCACGCCATAACGTCACGATCTTATTGAGTAGCTCATGTAAGCCAGGTTGGCCCTGTTTGTTAAATGGCGGAATATAAGTGCCGGCAAAAAAGGGTTTAAGTTCGGTGGTGGACACAATCGTGGTTGGCCAGCCGCCGTAACCGGCAATGATTTCGGATGCGGTTAAATAAATGCGGTCGATATCCGGGCGCTCTTCGCGGTCGACTTTTACACTAATAAAATGTTTGTTCAGTAATGCGGCAATGTCTTTGTTTTCGAATGACTCATGTGCCATCACGTGGCACCAGTGGCAGGTGGAATAACCAATCGAAATAAAAATTGGTTTGTTTTCCTCGCGTGCTTTGGCGAACGCTTCTTCACCCCAGGGGTACCAGTCGACCGGGTTGTGAGCATGCTGTAATAAATACGGGCTTGATTCATGCTGCAAGCGATTAGGTTTTTCCACGCTGGCGGCCAGGCACTGGGAGCTCAGGCCATGAAAAATAAATAGTGATAAAAACAGAATCTTGATCATTATTGTTTATGTTTAAAGTGGTTTTATTGATTAGTATGACACGGTTTGTTAGCGTTGATTCCCTAGTGTTTAACAGTTTTTTGACGGTTGTCGAAAGGAATAAGTGATGAGCGAAAAAGTCTGGTATCTCGATATAAATGGCGAAGCTAAGGGGCCGTATTCTGCCGAGCAGATTATTAAGGCGGTAAAAAAAGGCAAGGTCAGCGAAGACACGCTGGCGTTTGGTCCCGGGCGGGGTAAATGGGACCCGATCTCCTGGATTCCTGAGTTAACCGCTTTTGATAAGAAAAAAACCGTG